>Ga0209006_10000662_pt1 | contig 32046 bp, 29 predicted proteins | sample JacPin_JW_Ref_O2_FD_188567 | JGI IMG/M metagenome (GOLD analysis project Ga0209006, IMG submission 188567) | Forest soil microbial communities from Algoma, Ontario, Canada - Jack Pine, Ontario site 1_JW_Ref_O2 (SPAdes) (version 2) | ecosystem: Environmental > Terrestrial > Soil > Boreal... | reverse complement strand
GGACGGTCCGATCACGCAATCGCAGATCCAGGGTATCCTCGAGTTCTCGACCGAGTATCGCTGGTAGCGCAGCGCCGCTTTAGCCTTCGACATCGGTCTCCGGCCGGTCATCGCCCGCGGACTTCTCGTGGTGCCAACGGCCCTGCTTGTCTTCGTAGTCGATGTCGGACGTTTCCCCCGGGGCTTTCTGCTCCTGTGCAGCCCGCTCGGCGGCCTGGCGCGCCAGTTCGTGCGAGGGGAACGGCTCGGAATAGGTTTCGTCGACCCGATAGGCCCAGCCGCCGTCATGGCGGACTATCTCGTAAGTAATTTTCGTCACGGCTTACTCCTGGTAGAAATCCCAATCGCCGGCATGTCGCTGCACATTAGACTGCACGATGCCTTCGCAAGCCAATTGCTTTGGAGCTCACGGTCATGACGGTCACGATCCGCAAGCGTTTCACCGGCGGCTGTCTTTGCGGCGCACTACGCTACCAGGCTTCAGGGGATCCCCTGTACGCCGGCCACTGTTACTGCAGCGATTGCCGCAAGGCATCCGGTTCGGGATTCATTCCGTTCATCGGATTTGCGCGCAGTGCGGTTGAATTCAACGGCCGCACGCTCACCTATCGATCGAAGGCCGCGCGCGGTGGCGATGCGGTGCGCAACTCCTGTGCCGTCTGCGGCGGCCTGGTCTTTGGCGGGGAAATTGCGGCTTCCGAATCCTTTACGATCTACGCCGGCTCACTCGACGATGCGCTGGCATTCAAGCCGACGGTGGCGATCTTTGTGCGCGATCGGCCACCGTGGGCCCTGATACCGCCGGGCCTGACGGTTTTCGAAACCATGCCGCCGTGAGCGGCGCTCAGAACTTATAGGTCGCCCCCACCAGGAAGAACCTGCCGACCGCGCCGTCCTGGTGAAGCGCAGCGTCGTAGCGCAACTCGGCGCCGCCGCCGTAGGTCTGCAGGTCCACGGGTGCATCGGCGTTGAACAGGTTGGTAATCGCGCCGTGCACCGACAGTTTCGAGGTCGCGGCATAGTTGAGGTACAGATTCGCATCGATGAATTGGTGAACATTGCAGTACTGGTACCAGGCGCTCGGCAGTGCCGTCACGCTGGGCGAAATCGCCGAACCGTACGCCGACGGCGAGCCCGCCTCCAGCGACGCCAGGCAGGTGTTGTAGCCTGCCGACGGGTCCGTGATGCTGAAGGAACCGGTGTAGTTGATCGACAGCGTCGTCGAGACCGGTTGCCGGTCCCAGGTCAGCGACAGCACCGCCCGATCCCTCGGGTTGCCGGTGTCGCCGGAAATACTGGACGGCCCGTGAGTTCCTACCAGATCGAAGGTAGTCCCCTGGTAGCCGTATTCGTACTGCAGCATGTGGGTGTAGTTGAGGTCGCCAATCAGTTTGCCCAGGCTGCCGATGTCGACCAGGCTGCGAAGATCCACGTCGATTCCCGCGGTCGTCGTGATGCCGGCGTTCACGTATGGGATCAACTCGTACGCCGGATAGCCGGTGAGCACGCCGCCGACGTTGGTCAGCGTGGTGACGGTGGTGCAGGGTGTGCCGTTGGTGGTCGTATTGGTGCACTCAGCCAGCTCCGCCGGCGCACCGCGAACGATGTGGGTGAAGTCGGCTCCGAAGCCGCCGGCCGCGGATGCCGAGATGATGTCGTTCTTGAGCTGGATGCGGTAGTAGTCGGCCGACACGTTGAACAGCGGCGAGGGATCGAAGATCACGCCGAAGGTTTCGTTGGTCGACGTGACGGCCTTCAGGTTCGGGTTGGCGGCTGACACGCCGACCGCGGGGTAGGAGCACAGCGCATTGAAGGTGCCCTTCACATTCGCCGTGCCATTGGGACACAACGCCGGGTCGTTGGTGTTGCCTTCTCCGAACGCCAAGCCGGCGATGGACGATTCCGATATCGACGGTGCGCGGAAACCCTTACCCCAGGTGCCGCGTACCGAAAGCATCTGCAGCGGACTGTATTTGACGCCGAATTTCGGCGTCGCCTGGCCGCCATACGTGTCGTAGTGGTCGTAGCGCACGGCGGCATCGAGTTCCAGCTGTTTGATGGGTTTACCGCCGAGTTCGATGAAGCCGCCCAGATCGTCCTGCGCACCGACCGAAAACGCCGGCGCGCCTTCCTGTATGCCCGAGATGACCGTCGGCGGGTCCGCGTAGTTCTGCGCTTTGTGAAAGAACTGCGCCCCGGCAGCGAGCGTGAGCGGTCCGCCCGGCATCTGGAACAGCGGACGCGCGCCGTGCACGTCGATGACGTCGAGCGTGCTCGACGGGTCGGTGACCTCGACCGGCGCGAACAGGGCGGTGCCATTGGTGCTGATTCCCGGTACGTACGTCAGGCTGTTGAGGGCCGTCTGCGCGACGCCGGGTTCGATATAGCCGTGGATCTGGTCACTCATCTTGGCATACATCATGCCGCCCTCGGCATCGAGGTCCCAGCCGCCAGCCGTCCCCTTGATATCGACAAACAAACGATAAGTAGCCGTCTGGACATCGGTTATCAGCGGACCGACATCGGGGAAGCTGTACACCAGGTTCGCCGCGGTTCCGAACGGATTCTGCGGTGAATTGGCCGGTAGCGAGAGCACCGGATAGACCACCAGGTTCGGCCCCACGCCGGGGCCGAAGCCGATGTTCTGGATCGAGCCGCTCTCTTGACCGGTTTGACTCAGCGCATGGCCAAACGGCGGGGTCTGCGGCGCGAGCTGCTCCGCCATGTTGTCGAACACCGATCCGGTGACGGTCAGCTGCCAATCGTTGGGCAGCGATTTGGTCATCTTGGTCAGGAAGTTGATTTGCTCGGTGGGCGGCTGGATCTGGCCGGGAAACGAAAACTCGCATTTACCGGCGGCCTGTGCAGCCGTGCTGTTGCATCCGGGCTGCGGGCCCTGCGCCAGGAACACCTGTCCGGGCAGACCGTTCGGGTAGACGCCGGCGGCATTAGGGGTGGTCGGATTGATCAGATAGCCCTGAATGCTGTCCGGATACGCAAGCGAGGACGCGGTCGGAGAGCCCGGCGTCGTATTCACTCCGCCCGGCAGATAGCTCCAGTTGGTGTTCGCCCACGGGCCGTCGCGGCTGGAGCCTTCGATCACTTCCTGACGATGCCAGTCCACCGCGGCGTAGATGTTGAAGCCATCGCTCGCAAGATCGCCGGTGCCCAGGATGGCGGCCCCGTGAAAAGTCCGACCGTCGTCGTGTTGCGAGGCGCCGGCCTCGGCGGTGATCTCCGCACCGACGTAGGTCGGCTTCAGCTTGATGTTGACCACGCCGGCGATAGCGTCGGCGCCATACAGCGCCGATGCGCCGTCCTTGAGGACCTCGATGCTGTCAATCGCGTTGAACGGGATCGCGGTGACGTCGACGAAGCTGCGCTGACCGTCATCGCTCAACGGATAGGCAACCATGCGTTCGCTGTCGAGCAGCGTCAGCGTGCCGCCGACGGTCAGACCGCGCAGTGCGATGCCTGAAGCGCCCGCGGCGAAGGCCTCGGTGAAGCCTTGATTCAGCGTGCCCTGGCCATTCGCGGCAAGGTTGCGCAGCACGTCGGAGACGTTGGTATAGCCACTGTTCTTCAGATCCTCATCGCTGATGACCTGCACCGGACTGGGTGTCTCGGTGTCGCTGCGCTTGATCAGCGAGCCGGTCACCACCACCTCCTGCAATGCGGGTTGGGCCTGGTCCGACGAGGTCTGCGCGCCGGCGATTGCGCTCGCGCCCATCAGACTCGCGCCCATCAGAACAGCCATGCCGGCTCGCAATAGGGCGCGCGCGCGCGATGGAGCGTGCTGGCGCTGCGCGCTTGATTTGGTTCGCATGATGATCTCCCGGTGCTTTTTTTCTTAACCGATGTTGCGCGAACGCGGCGCGCGGCCTATGCAGCGGTGAGCGTTCGCGATCCCAGGACCTTCAGCACGAAGCGACCGGCCTGATCTTCTTCGAGTCCCCACTCACACCGCGAAAAGCAGTCTCTGAGGGAAACCCGGCCGCCTCTTTTTTTGTGCGATGCCCTAGCATAGACAAACTCCCGCGCGATAAAAATAGCCGCGCGAGATTCGAATGTTGTCAACGCGCAACAGCGGCTGCGGCGCTCGCCTGCTGCACCAACTTGCCGCTCGATAGCGTCTGAAAGCGCTAGCGTGGTGCCTTGCCGCCGGGCGGCGGATCGAATCGATACAGCGTGCGCTGCGCCGACGGGCGCTTGGCGAATACCCTGGTGAAGCCGAGCAGCGACGGATACGGATCGATGACGAGCGTGCCCCGAAACGTGAGGTGCTCGAGCAGGCAGTGCAGCGACACCTCGAACAGGCTCAAATCGCTCGGCGGCAGCGCGTCCAGGGCGGCGCTGAGATTCGCATCGAGCCAGCGCAGCGAACCTTCGAGCCCGGTTCGCGCCTTAACGAAATAAATGTTATGGGTCGGCAGCTTGCCGATGAGGATACCGAACACGATCTGCACCTGCGCCGCCATGCAGTGCCAGACCAGCTCCTGCGCGTTGCGCGACAGCTCGTCGCTCAGCATCTCAGGCCAGACGATACGCCTGCGGACCTTGGCGCGATCGGCAATGGCGCGGCAGATGTTCTGCGCGCCAAACAGGACCGGGCCGTTGCTGCCGTTGAAGCGCAGGATCGGGAGCTTCATGGCCGGGTTGCCGGCGTAGTTTTCCTGGCCCAGCGCCGTCATGTCGTAGATCGGTACCAGCTGGTACGGAACACGCAGTTCCTCGGCGAACATGGCAGGCATGCGCGTGTACAGCGAGCTGGCGCGACCGACGAGTTCAAGCGTGCTCAAAGCGGCGCCTTTAGCGCGCAGCGATCGCCGCAGCCGCGCCGGCCATCATGGTAGCGCTGGTTCGGTTGGCGATCTTCACAGCCCTTCGGCTGGTCAGTAACTGCCGCGCCCGGGCCGCGAGCAGCGCCCAGCCGATGTCGACCGACACCAGAACCAGCAGCATCGTGAGCGTCAGCTCGATCCAGGCGACGGTGCCGACGCGGCTCAGATCGACCAGCGTCGGCAACAGCGCGAGATAAAACACCATGATCTTCGGATTACCAAGCGTCACCGTAAGGCCGGCGGCAAACATCCGCCACGCCGACTGACCGCTCGGCAGTTCATCCTTCGAAACTTCGGTGGCAGCGAACCACATCTTCCAGGCAAGAAACAGCAGATAGCCAACCCCGATTATTTTCAATGCGATGAACACCATGGCGAATGTATGTGCGATCACCGCAAGGCCCGCCACCGCGCAGGCAAGCCACAGCGCTTCGCCGAGCCACATGGCCAACAGAAAAGGCAGCACTTCGCGCAGCCCATTGGTGAGCACGCGCGCTACCAGCGCGGCGATGCTGGGACCGGGGGATCCGGCGGCGACGATCAGCGCCAGTGCGAATACCAGCAGACTCGAGAGTGCCATCGCAATCTTCCGTTGTTGCCTGGGTCGGCGAAGGTGAGATTATAGGGGCTCGGTCCGCACAATCCGGACAATAGCTACCATGAAAAAAATCGATCTTGCCACCGTCGCCGCTGAAACCGGCTCCAGCTACCCGCAGCCGTTCGATCAGCCCTGCGCCGGCCAGAGTTGCCAGAGGCTGGCGCGTTCGCGCGGCCTCAGGCTGCTGGGCGTCAACCTGACGGTCATCCCGCCCGGGGGTTGGTCGAGCCAGCGTCACTGGCACAGCCACGAGGAAGAATTCGTCTGGATTGTGGAGGGCGAACTGACCCTCGTCACCGACGCCGGTGAGGAGATCCTGCGTCCCGGCGACTGCGCGGCGTTCAAGGCCGGCGAAGCGGATGGTCACCACCTGGTCAACAAGACCGCCCGCGACGCCAAGGTGCTGGAAATCGGTACTGCCGACCCGCGCGACCGCTGCGTCTATCCCGACATCGACATGGTCGTCGAGCCCGGGGTCAAGGGCTACAGCCATCGCGACGGCTCACTCTATCCGCCCAAGGCGCGGTAGAAAGCTGCCGACACGCTGGCCGGTCGGATTTCTACAGGTGGTCAGTCACCAGCACCCGGCCCTTGGCGGCCAGAGCGGTACGGCCGTCCTGGCCCTTGATTCGACCGCGCAACTCGACGATGTCGCCTTTGAGCTTCTCGTTCGGGGTTACCTTCACCACCAGCCACTCCAGGCGAATCACTTCATCGGCGTAAATCGGCCGCCGGAACCTGACCCAGAATTCAAGCCCGATCATCGCGCCCTTCTTGGAATAGTGAGACGCGGTCAGAGCAAGCAATAAAGCAGTGGTGTGAGGGCCGCTGGCGGTTGGCCTGCCGAAACGGGTCGTGGCAGCGAAGGCCTCATCGTGGTGCAGCGGATTGTCATCGCCGGCGGCCGTTGCGAACTCGGCCACCATCGCGGGAGACAACGTCACATCGGAGGAAAAGCGCTCTCTCGGAAAGGCTCTCATGGCTGCAATTCCTTTACCCGCGGGACGCCATTCTGGCACTAAGAAAGCTGTCGGCGGCTTGCGCCAGTGAAGTCTTCTGCGCCAGCTTGAAGCGCACGATTTCCATGCTGCGCGCGACATTGTCCGCCATCTCGGCGGGCACGTGGGCCCTGATCCACGTCTCGATCTCATCCGGCGGCGCCGCGTCCCAGAGTGTCTCAGGCATCAGTTGAGCGGTAATGAAGGCGGCATACCTGCCCTGCGGCAGCATCAGCATGTCGAGGTTCGCGGTGAACGTTGCCCAGGCGAGCTTCGGGTTCTCAAAGGTGAGGCCACCGACCAGCCCCAGGCGCACGGCGGCAGACTGCGGAGGAATCTCGGAGGAAACCGCAATCTGCGCTGCCTGTGCTGCGAGCTGCGGGTCGCGCACGTGCATCAAGGCAGCGTAGTAGCGGCGCTGTTCAGTCTCGTTGCTGGCGCTTCTTGCCAGCTGATGCAGCTGCTCGAATGTTGCGGCATCGGCGTTGCGAGTAACGATCTCGAGAACGGTACTCTGATCGTCGGGCCGGATCGCGCTGTGATCGGCCATAAACGCAGCGAAGCGCTTACGTGCCTCAGCGATCACCTCCCGATCGCCCCAGCTTCCCAGATCGACCAACACGGTTCGGCGCAGCCGTTGAGTGCCGGGGGATTCATCCGGCCTGCTATCCCAACCGAGGCGAGCGGCGACTGGCTGAAAGATCGAGAACGCGTAGGCGATATAGGCATCGTGTGAGCTCTTGCCGCGCTCGGCGTACTCGAGCGTCTCCAGTGCAGCGCTGATCTGCATCCATGCGCGCTCGTCGAGATCCGACCCCATTGACGATGCCAGTGCCAGGTAGCGCGCGAGTTCCTGCCTGCCCGCCTGTACCAGCGCCCACTGATCGTCCAGCAGCGCAATTCGATCGGGATCGGGCAGTGTCCCAAACTGGGCGGCATTGGTCTGCAGCGTCGCGGCATCGTAGGCCACCCGAAAGTAGCCCAGCGCGCCGGCGTTCAGCGTTAGCGCCTGATCGCAACGTCCCGCCTTAAAGGTCTGGCCATCCTGCTGCAGCAATACTGCTTGCGGGGCGCCTGCTGCACCGGAGCGGATCTGCAGCGGCACTGCCCAGTGTGATGGCCTCGAGTCGGCCCCCTGAAGCAGGAAGCGTTGCTGTGAGAGAGCCAGGGTTCGCTTGCCGGCCGCATCACAAGTGGCGCTGACGGCTACCAACGGAAAGCCCGGCTGCTCGATCCAGTCGGCCGAGATTTCGCCGACGTTGCGGCCACTGGCGGCACTGAGCGCATTCCACAGGTCGGTGCTGGTAGCGTTGGAATACGCGTGCGCTCGGATGAAAGCACGCACGCCTTTTCGAAACGTTGCGGGCCCAAGATAGCCTTCGAGCATGCGCAGCACCGCTTCGCCCTTGTTGTAGGTGATTGCCTTATCGAACGCATTGGTCACCTGCAGCTCATCGGTGACGTGCTGTTGGATCGCGTGCGAGGTAATGCGCGCATCGGCGCTCATCGCGGTTTCCTTGCTCGCATCCTCGCCTTCCCACCAGCGCCAGCCGGGATTGCGCAGGTCCGTTTCCTCGGCGGCGCGCCACGAAGCGAAGCTTTCATTGAGCCAGATGTCGTCCCACCAGCCCATCGTTACCAGGTCGCCGTTCCATTGATGCGCCATTTCGTGCGCCTGCACGGAGTACACGGTCTGGTGGTTTAAAATGGTGCTGAGCGGACTGAGCAATAGCAGCTGATCGTTGTAGGCGATGGCCCCCCAATTCTCCATTGCGCCGGGTTGGCCACCGGGCACGGCAATGGAGTCCAGCTTTGGCAGCGGATACTTGTAGCCGAAGTAGTCGTCGTAGTCGGCTAGGATCTGCTGCGCATTGGCCAGCGCCTCGGCACCCTGCTTTTCCTGCCCGCGCACCGCCCAGATGCCAATCTCCACGCCGTCAGTGTGCGCTGTGATTCGCGCCAGGTCCCCGGCTGACAATTCGACCAGGTAGGTCGGCATTTTCGGTGTGCGCAGGAACGTCGTGGTAGCCAGCGCGTCATGCACCACCCGCCTGGCAACCGGCATATTTGACACCACCGCCGCCTCGGCAGGCACCGTCACCGAGATCTGGAACGTGGAACGGAACGCAGGCTCATCCCAGCAGGGAAACATGCGTCGGGCATCGGTCGACTCGAATTTTGTTTGTATGAGCAGTCCGTTGTCGCCGTCAGGCTTGACATAGGGCTGCGCAAACATGCCTCGCGGTCCGCTCTCGATCTTGCCGCTGTACGAAAATGTCAGCGTGTGCCGGCCGGCGGTAGCGGCGCTGTCCAGCGTCACGGTCGTCAATTGCTGTTCATCGCTGCTGGCGACAGCCTTGACCGGCTTGCCGTCGAGACGCACATCGCGCAGCACTTCATTGAGCGAATTGAAAATGATCGTCGCCGACGGATGGCGAAACTCCAGCACGATCGATTCGCTGCCGGTCAGGGTTCGATCGGCCGCATTGGGCGTGATCGAAACCGAATAGTCGATCGGGATCAGTGTTTTCGGCAATCGGCCATACGCGGTATCGAAGGAAAACGGGGCGACTGGCGCGGCCTGCACCGAGGTGGGAAGCGCGATTACCGCTGCCGTCGCCAGGTACGCGAAATAACCTGATCGCATCGTTGTCTCTGTCGGCAATTGACGGGATTTCGCGAATTATCGCCGAAAAACCGACACGGCGCGCCGGTGCCGGACAACGCCGATCCCAGTCTTACGATGCGGCCAATAGCACCTCCGGACGCAATTCGCCCGCCAGCTCGATGACAATATCCGCCGGCAGACCGGCACGCCTGGCGGCTTCCCTGATTGCCTCGCCGCTCTCGGCTTCATAGAGGCAATAGGTCTTTCTCTTGTCCGCAGACAGGAATGAATACAGCCACTTGACCCGTGTCTGATCGTTTATCTGGACCACTGCTGCGTAATCCGACGCGGTGGCATTGAATGCCTCGGCGAAATTTCTCTCTATCATGAATAGGGCCATGAGCATCTCCCGATGGGGGTTAGAGGGCAATCGAAGTCACTTCCGAAGCATGTAATCCGTGCCGCATGGCGTACGCCGCGGCCTCGGTACGATTGGCACATTGCGTCTTGTTCAGAATGTTTCGCACATGCGTCGCAACGGTATTGAGACTGATCGCGAGCACCAGCGAGACATCCTTGTTGGTGCGGCCGATAGCGAGCAGCCGCAGAACCTCGACTTCGCGCGCCGTGAGGTCATCGGGGAACGTCACTCCGCGGTCTCTGGCATGCAGCAAGGCATCGATATCCACGGTCAAACGCGTCATTTCAAGGCGGCGCGCCAGCTGTTCGGCTTCGCGCAACTGCTGAAGACCCAGCCGTCGGCTCTCATCCGTCTGTCGTGTCACCAGGAAGGCACCGTAGCGGAACAAGGTCCGGGCCAGAGACGGCCATGCGAGCATCGCGCGATTGAGAATCAAGGCCTGATCGAAGTGCTGGCGCGCCAGATCCGGCCAACCCGCGCAACAGGCCAGCATCGCCAGGTACAGATCGGCGGCGCCGAAGCAGACAGCGGTGGGATGATTGGCGGTTTGCCCCGCATACGGCTGCAGCAGCTGATAGAGGGCGGGTGCGCGTTCCGTATCTGCCAGCGTGCAGCAGGTTTCGGCACAAAAAACCAGGCACGTCACATACATATCGTCACGACTGATGGCGTGACAATCCTGTTCGGCGATGCGTTCGAAGATTTTCCGTGCCTCCGCGAGCATGCCGATCTCGGCGCACATCAGCATCAGGCCTGGTTCCCAGATGCGCAAAGCGGAGCTTGCGATAATTGCCCTGATCTGCGGTGCAAGGGCGTGCAGGCGGCCGAGGTCGCGGTTCAGCGCAAACATCTGCGCGCCGCAGACACCATCCGCGTCACCCCGACGGGTTTTGGTACCGATCTCCAGCAGCGCTTCGATCCGGCCTTCCAGGTCGGACCATTCGCCGCGCAATAGCGCCAGCGTCAGGCGGTGGGCGCCAGTCTGGTACTGATGCAGTCCGTAGCGCGCGGCGCTGAGGCTGTCATAGCGCTGCAGAAGAGCTTCGAGCTCCCCGGTTTGCCCGGCTTCAAAGTAGTTCAGGGCCTGCCAGTGACAGGCCTCGGCCAACAGCTCGGCGCTGCCGGTAGACTGGGCCACCGCGATATATTCCTGCCCGATCAGGAGCCGGCGCTGCAGGCTTGCGGGATTGCCGCGCAGCGCCATGAGCGTGAAGACGTAGCACGCGCAGCGCGCGGTGGCGTCACAACTGCGGCTGGCCACTGCCAGGGCTTCATCTACCAGCCACTGAATTCGCGCGCTATCCAGCGAGGTTCTCTGGGCGAACGCCAGCGTTGCCAATGCTTTCGCGCGCGACACCGAGTCGGCCTCGGGCATAAGAGCCATGGCGCGCTCGAGCAGCGGTACGAAGTGCTGTTGCTCAACATGACGTGAGGACATTGCCAGCAGCATCAGCGCGTCGACCAGCAGATCGACGCCTCCCAGTACCCGCGTTCGATTCACCGCTTCAAGCAGCACTTCCATCGAGCGTTGCGGCTGCCCCTGCTGGTACAGCGCGGATCCCTTGAGAATGTAGGCTCTGACAAGCCGCTCGTCGTGCATCAGGCCGCCGCGTTCCAGGGCTTCTATCACGTGGTCGTAGTGCACGATAGCGTCTTCGTATGCGCCCACGCGAACCGCGATTTCGGCGGCTCGCAACGCGAACACAACGGCTTTATCGGTGTTCCCCAGCGCCGCCGCCTCATGGAAGTGGTGCGCAATGCGCGTGAGCGCGGATTCCAGGTGCGCGGCATGAACGCTGACGAGCGCATCGCCGGCGCAGCCATGCAGGCGCAGGCGCTCGACCGCCGGCAGGTCTTCATAGATCGTCTCGCGGATCAACGCATGCGTGAACTGGTAGCTTCCTGGAAGGTCGACGTTCGATTGAACGAGGCCTGCCTGCACGGCTGGCTCCAGACCGGTCAGTACGCGTTGCATATCCTGGTCCATCGCAGCGGCAAGCTCATGTGCCGTGAATTGACGACCGTGAACAGCCGCGACACCCAGCAGCTCGTTGCACCAGTCAGATAGACGGATCAGGCGCCGGCCAATGGTCTCGTGCACGCCAGCGGGGATTCTTACCGGCATCGAGGTAATTTCGGCGCCGGCGCTCTCATCGATAAGGACCTTGATCAACTCGATGGCGAACAGTGGGTTCCCATCGGTCTGTTGATAAATCATTTTGAGCGCAGACTCGGACAATCTGACGTTGCACAAGCCCTTGGCGAGCTCGCCGATCGCGGTCCTTGAGAGCCCCGTCAGATGAACCCGCTGAACATCGGGATCGCGGCTCAGGCCGCCGAGGGTGCTCTGCAACGGTGTCTTTTTTGAGGCATCGGCATCCCGATACGTGCCCACAATCAGCAGGCGGCTGCGCAGCAACTCCTGACTCAGAAATTCCAGCAGTAACAGCGAAGGCGTGTCGGCCCAATGCAGGTTGTCCAGCATCAGGGTGATGGGAACCTGCTGCGTGGCCTGGTGGAAGAACTGCCGGATCGCGTCGAAAGTGCGAAATCGCGCCGCGTTCGCGTCGCCAATCGCGCTGGGGGCGGAGTGAGTGCGGTGGGAGATTTCTACCAGCTCAGGCACGAAGGCGGCGATGTCGCTGGCTGCCGTGCCCATATTGAGACGCACCTCGTCGAGCGACGAGGCGTCGACATACGCTCGCAGGAGCTGCACCCAGGGCCAGTAGGGCGGCGCCCCGGCTTCCTCGTGGCAACGCCCCCACAGCACCAGTGCACCCTGATCCTCCGCCACGTCCGCGATTGCTTCCGCACAGCGGGTCTTACCAATTCCAGGCTCGCCGGAAATCAGGACCAGCTGACGCCGGTCTGCAAGCATGCGGTTGAATACCGCGCGAAACACATCCAGTTCACGCGCCCGGCCGATAATGCAGCGACGCGGATTCCCGCCCTCCCTTGGCGTCAGATCGCTCATGCTCGCCCGATTCTACCGAGGAATCCCTCTCCGACCGCTCACCAGAATTAGTGACGAAGATATTCGCGCAGAATCAATCACATCCGAGCGACATGGTCGAAACGCAAGGCGGCAATCTAATCAATTTGGATGACGCGCCCGCCGTGCCTGCAGATAGCCAGCTACTCATTTCTTGCGATGTAAGGCGACACCACCCGCGGCTGATACTGACCGCTGCAGCTACAGAGCGACCGTGTCCCACACACATCTGGAGATGAACATGAACCGAATTGCCCCTGCCCCCAGGATCAAAGCTCTGATCGGCATCGCTGCGGTCGCGGCGGCTGCCGCGCTCGCATGCCCGGTCCAGGCTGCCACCCATATCGTCGACATTTCCGTCCCCGTGAACACTGCGGATCTCGATCTGACTCGGCCCACCGATGCGATCGAGTTGTATCGCCGGCTGAACAAAGCCGCCCGCGCCGCCTGCAGCCCCAGCGTGCGCGTGGATCTGCTGTACGTTACTGACTTCTACGGCTGCTATGAGCGAGCTCTCGGCGACGCTGTCAAATCGATCAACCGACCGCAGGTGACCATGGTGTACCTGAGCAAGCACACGCTGCAGGATGCCGAAGCCCGGGGCATTAACGTCCCAAGTCAGCTGGCGTCGAGATAAGACGGCCGGATCGCGCGCGCCGGCCCTGCGCGCGGTCCGGAATACTTCGCGCTGAAGGAGTGGCGCGTCCTTCAGCGCTGGCATTTTGGGTACGGCGGCCCGTCCTGATCGGCCGCAAAGCTGCCCCACTCGGCGACCCGGCGCCGTCGCGCTACACTGCAGGCTGGGGAGTGGACTGATCCACGCGGGCTCCTGTGACGAGTGTGAGCTACAAACAAGAAACAGGGACGACCCTCAAGCCAGGCGGCGACTCTCACCGGCGCACTGTTCAGCCGTTGCCGATCGCCCTGCTAGCCCTGGCGCTGGGGACGTGCCTCGCGTACAGCAAGAGCACCGCAACAGCATTCACCGGGCTCGTATGGAACGCCGACGGCGGCCCGTTCGAAGTCGTGCGGGGCGACAACCTGCTCAGTGGATCCAAAGGGGTCACCCTGCTGGCCGGAGATATGGTCGAAACAGGACCCAATGCCTTCCTGGCGATTGAGGCACAGGAGGGGACCCGCATCGGCATTGGACCGTCTACAGAGGTGTATTTTCCGCAGCGCACCGACATCACTACCCTGGTCGTCCTCAAAGGTTGGGTGAAGGCGGCTGTCAAATCCGACCCCTTGCGGATCGTGGGCACACGCCTGGGGATCCAGGGCCATCAGTCGGTGTTCCTCCTCTATGCCAGCGAGCGCTACGACGCGGTCTTTGATGAGCAAGGTTTCGCAACCCTGCTGTTGCGGGAGGACACGGCCACGCGCGTCGGCAAAGAAATCCAGCCGAACCAGTTCTTCCGCCGTGAGGACGGCACCGACGTCATTTCGCAACCGCGTCCGTCGCCTGAATTCGTTGACAGGATGCCGACTCCGTTCTGGGATAACCTTCCTGAACCCGCATCCCATGTGGACGCCGTCACCCCGCAACTGGTTCGAGCCGTGACCTATTCCGATATCCAGACCTGGCTGACGATGCCGCGCGACTGGCGCGCCGGCTTCATCGGGCGATTCCGCGCCCGCATCAAGGATCCGGCGTTCTTCGCCGCCATGGACTCGCACCTGGCTCTGCATCCCGAGTGGACGCCCGTTCTTCATCCACCGCCACCGCCCGACCCAGACCGTCCCGGCGGATTGCAGCCCGGCGGCGAGCAAACTCAGCGCCGAACCCGATGAAACTCCTTCTCAAAGTTAATATCGTCCTGGTGATCATGCTGCTCGTCGGCATGGCGGTGAGCTACGAGGTCGTCCATCGCCTACTGCAGGAAAACGCTCGCAGCGAAGTGACTGACAACGCGCGCATCATGATGGAGTCGGCGTTGGCGGTGCGCACCTACACCAATCATCAGATCAGTCCGCTGCTGCAGAATCAAATGCGTTACAGGTTTCTGCCGCAGGCGGTCGCCGCTTATTCCGCCAAAGAGTATTTCGCCAACCTCAGGCAAAAGTTCTCGGACTATTCGTACCGGGAAGCAACGCTCAATCCAACCAACCCGGATGATCGCGCCAGCGATTGGGAAGCGGAAGTGGTGCATTACTTTCGCGATAACCCCAACGCCACGGAGTGGATCGCCGAGCGCGACACGGCGATCGGCAGGACGCTGTATCTCGCACGCCCGCTGCGAATCGTCGATGGAGCCTGTCTTCAGTGCCACAGCAGCGTCGACGCGGCACCGGCGACGATGATCGACAAATACGGCACTGCAAACGGCTTCGGCTGGCAGCTCAAGGATGTAGTCGGCGCACAGATCGTAAGCGTGCCCTACGACCTGCCGCTGAAGCGCGCCAACGCTGCGCTGAAGAGCTTCGTCTACCTGCTGGTGGGTGTGTATCTGTTCATGTTCCTGGCCGTCAATGTGCTGATGACCACGCTGGTCGTGCGGCCGGTTCGCAAGCTGGCCGTGATCGCCGATCAGGTCAGCCTGGGACACCTGGATGCACCGGCCTTGAGCGTCAAGGGTGGCGATGAGATCGCGACCCTGGGCTTGTCGTTCAACCGACTGCGGATCACCGTGACGAAAGCGCTGGAAGCGCTCAAAGCCCTCGGAGCGCGGCGACCACCAGGCTGACAAAGGCAGCGGCGCACTATTGGGCTAGCTGTGGTCCCGCAGCCATTGGCCACAGACAGTGATGAACTTGCGCCGCTCGGTCTCGGACTCGATCTCTTCGCCGAGCTGGTGAAGCAGCGCGTCGAGATTGGAAGCGCCGGCGGCGGCACGGTTCACCACCCACTGCGCGATCGGCCCGATGTAGACGGCCAGCTCGGACTCAACGTGGTGAAGAGTCGCGGCTGGAAGCACGAAGGAGTGTACGTGGTCGGGCTGGGACTTCGCCGACAGCGCTCGCACCTCGGGCGGTGGCGGATTAGTGGGGGTCGCCAAAAGGGTGTTCAGGCAAATGACCAACTTGTCCAGGTGGGGTTCAAGGGGCGGAGGAAAGGCGTCCAGCCAATGCTGGCCGCTCAGAAAGAACTCGAGGATGCCCGCGGGTGCGACGTCAGCGGTACGGAACGGCACGACTCGGACGCCTTTGTCGATGGCGAGCATCACCTCGCGGCGCACCTGGGCCGAGTCATTAGCGCCAGCTGAAAGCACCAGCACCATCACACGCGCCGCCGTGATGGCCCTGACTATTTCCGCAGGCCAGTCCGCCGCGGGCGGCATATCGCGTGGAGCAATCCAGCACTCGATACCCTCGGCCTCGACCCGCGACACGACCTCGTGCGCGGTATCGTGGTCGCTCGAGCTGTAGCTGACGAAAACGTCGCGCCGCGCCACGGTTATACGTCTCCCAAGATCACGTCTGGTTTGATTGTTGCGCTATGCAAGGTAGTCCATTGCACGCCGCCGATGCAACTTTAGAGCCCCGCGGGTTGGTCCCCGCAGGCTCAGTTCGAGTCACCCGGGCCGGTACGGCACCATAGCGCCGCTGCAGCGGGTTTGAGAGTGCGGCGTCAGCGCTTCTTGGCCCGGCGCCGTGCCGCCCGCTTGGCCGGCGCACGCTTTTTCGGGCGCCTCGCCGGCGGCGTGACCACTTTGTGAATCTGCAGCACGCTTGGCTGTCCGGGATCGATCCCCAGTTGCTGCAGAATCGGCATCAGCGTCTTGCCGAACTTGTCGAACGCCGCCTGCGACGACCACACGTCGAACACCATGAGCTTGTCACTGGGGCCGAAGCACGCATGATAGGACCGCCCCGCCGGATGAGCCGCTCCGGCTTGCTTCAACCGCTTGCTGCACTCGTTGTATTTATCGACGGTCATGCCCGAAAGGGCAACATAGATTCCGAGAGCCATTGTCCGAACCTCCTTCTTGTTTGATGTCGTTCGAGCGGGCGACCTTCCCCCCGTCGGAGGGGGTTCGCCGGGTGACACTAGCTCCGGAGGAATCGGCCCGCAAGGGCCGGTCGGTTAGAAGCGGACGCGAACCCCGGCCCAGATTGCACGCGGCGCCCCCGGCGTCACAGCGTTCTCGTTGGTCCACTCACTCGGATCGTAGCGGAAGGTGCCGTTGGGGTTGAAGGAATTGGTGGTGAGAAATCCCGCCGTGGCGTACTGCTTGTTCAGCGCGTTAACCATGCGCGCGAAGATCTCGACGTTCCTGGTGAAGCGGTAGCTGCCATTGAAATTGAGCAGCGCGTAACTCGGGATCCAACCGGTGCCGTCCGGAGAGATATAAGCGCCGGACGCGATATTGGTGGTGCCAGCGACGTTGGCGTTGTTCTCATTGCCGTGCAGGTAGGCGCCCGAGACGATGATCAGATTCGCGCCGAGATCGAGCTGCTTGTTGAACGCGTAGTCGAGCACCAGTCGACCGGTGTGTTGCGGCGAGAGCGGGATGTGATCCCCGGGCTGCACCAGGATGTTGCCATTGATATCCGCGTGGCTGTTGGACTCGGCATTCACCACGAAGCCCGACTGGAAGGTTGCATCGACATAGCTGTAGGCGAGCTTCCAGGTCAAATCACCCTGCTTGCCGCCGAAGGCCACGTCCAGACCCTCGCGGCGCGTGCTGCCGACGTTGTCGAAGAAGCCGGAATTGACGCTGGTAGAGATGAACTGGATGTCGTTGCTGTTGGCGGTATGGAACACATCCGCCGACCAGTTGAAGCTCCGATCGGGCAGGTTACCGCGCAAGCCGATCTCGAAAGTGCGCGCAACAACCTGTTTCAGGTCCGGATCACTGGCGAAATCATTTGGCAGCCCGCACGGAATCGCCGGATCCGCGCAGCCGAGCTCAATGACGGTCGGCGCCCGGCTTGCCTCGTTGTAGTTCGCGTAGTAGGTCGTGTATTTCGTAGGCGTGAGCGTGAAGCCGATCGACGGATTGATTCGGCTGAAAGAGTGGTCGCCGGAGACTGAGGTTGGCGTGCCGAATCCATTGCCATAGTCGCCGGGATCGGTGTCGATCGAGTAGCCGCTGATCGTCTCGGTGTTGTTGTTGTAGCGCACGGCGGCCGTGATATGCACCAGCTCGCTGGGGGAGATCGTGTCGGTAAAGTAGGCACCGAAGATCTTGTTGCTCCCGGCGAGGGAGATGACGGTCTGGTTGTTGTAGGGACTGGGCTCGTAGATCAGCAGGTGGTTCGCGGCGATGCCGCCGAATTGAAACGCCTGGGCGAAACTGTCCTGAGAATTGTCGTAGTCCACGCCAACGATGGCCTGGTTCTTCCAGCCGAGTACGTCCTGCGAGTCAGTCAGCTGCAGGCCAAGGCCCGCCGAACGTTGCGTCAGACTGGAGGTAGCGTCCTGGCCCGGCGTGCAGTAGGCGAGCGTGGCCGGATTCGCACCAGAGTCCGTGCAATCGGTGGCTGGTCCCGCGTAGTTATCCTCCAGATAGTAGTCGTTGACGTTGCCGTTCGAGGTGCCCGTGTTCAGGTAGCGGTAGAACACGTTGCCGGAGAGCAGCAGGTTGTCGGTCAGTGACTGCGTGCCCGTCATGTTCACGAAGTTCATGATGTTCTGAGTGATATCCGGCGTGTACGTCTGCTCACGCTGGTAATAGAGCATGCTCAGCGGTGTGGCGCCGTCACCGTACAGCAGCGTGTCCGCGTAGGTGTAGCTCAGATCAATGTCGGTCGATTCGGTTTGCCAGCCGATCTTGCCGAAGCCCTGCCAGATGCGCGTCGAGGAGAGATTGCGCCAGCCGGTCTCATCAAAGTACGTGCCAGTGAGGAAATAGTCGAACGCACCGGATTCACCGCCGGTTTCGGCCTGGACCGAGCGCCGGCCGAATGAGCCGCCGTAGGCCTCGATCTCCGTGCCCGGATTGTCGTGTCCGCTCTTGGTCTGTATCGAGAGCGCGCCGCCGAGCGTATTCAGCCCGAACACCGGATTGGAACCTGAAATCAGCGACAATGTGTTGATCGCCGACTCGGGAATGAGGTCCCAGTTGACTGTATCGCCGAAGGATTCATTGACGCGCACCCCATCGACGTAAACGGACAGGCCCTCGGGCGTGCCGAGCAACGGGGACGCCGTGAAGCCGTGATAGTAGATGTCAATCTGGAAGGGATTACCCGCGCTCTCGCTGACGCTGACACCGCTGAAGTTGTTATTGAGATAGTCCGCCACGTCCGTGGTCTGCTCGCGCTCCATATCGCTGCTGCTTGCAGTCTGCACATTCGAGGGAATTTCGTTCAGCGGCAGTCCGAAGCCCTGTAGTGGCGCGTTGCCGATGACGAACACCTGGGGCAGCTCCTGCACGGTCGCCGGGTTGCTCGGGGTCGCGGCCGCATCGGAGTCGGCTGCCCGGATCGCGGGGGACATCGCGACCACCAGGATTGCAACCAGGCTTGCCGGGAGAACTCGAAATCGACCAATCACCATGGATAAGGCTCTGATTGTTCTGGTTGTACCGGCACCGTCGGACGAGCGGTGTCAAGCGAGCATTATTCACGAATTAATTCGGGATAAAGTCCCGCTATAGAGCGGGAAAATTTCCCGAAGCAGATCAGGACAGGCTCACGCCATCACCTTAGAATCGCAACAGGGGATGTCTCCGGAAGGGGGTCAAGATGCCAATTCGGCTCAGCGGACGTGCACTGTCGGTTGCGGCGCTCGCGGCTGCGCTGCTGCTGGTTTCGGGCCCTCGTCTATGGGCGCAGCAAGTCCCGCATGTACTGGTCGTCGGACCACTCGATAATTACGGCCCGCTGCTCGCCGGACTGTCGGAAGGCCTGCAGTCTGCCGGTTTCACAGACGCGTCCCGAATCCGGATCGACCACCGGAACGCGTCCTCCGCGGACGAGGCCAAGGCTGCAATTGGCGCCGCGATCGACACCGGCGTCGACGCGATCGTGACCGTGTTCGGTCCGTCGACCCAGGCAGCGAGCGCAGCAACGACGAAGATCCCGATCGTCTTCTGCCCGGTAGCCGATCCGGTCGCCGCAAAGTTTGCCGCCTCGAGCGATGCTCCGGGAGGCAACCTGACGGGAATCGCGAGCGCCGATGCCGAAGCAAGTCGGCGGCGGCTCGCGGCCTTCCGCCAGGTACTGCCAAAGCTCAAGCGCCTGGCCCTCTTGTTCGATTCGGGCTTCCCGCCTGACCGCGTCCAGATGACGAATTTCGAGCAGATCGCTCCTTCAACCGGCGTCGTGCTCGTTTCGCGAGCCGTCGATGATGAAAACGCTGTGGTCGCCGCGCTGCAGGTCCTCGGACACGGCGACGCCGACGCCATCTTTATTCTCAAGGATTCGCTGCTGCGCAAAGCAGGAGACGATCTCAAACGTGCCGCGATGGATCAGAAGCTTCCGATCCTGGTCGGCGATCCGGACCTGGTGACGTTTCCCGGCGTCGTGGCCGCGGTCGGCCCGAACCAGCAGGATATGGGGAGAATCTGCGGCCGCACAACCGCCCGGATCCTTCATGGCGCCAAGCCGGCAGACCTACCGATCGGACACCCAAACTTCGAGTTGCTCGTCAACCTCAAATCCGCGCAACGCCTGGGTATAGTCGTCCCGCAGCGGGCGCTCAAGCAGGCCGTGCGCATCGTGCGCTGATTCGATATGGCTGCACGCGAGCTCTACTGACCCGACTTGCTGCCTGTAGAAAGCACGCCACTCGCGCCTGCGTGTAAGAGCCCGATACCCTCGTTGTCAGACGCCGTGGGCTTTCGGTCGGTAGAGCTTTCATTAGACTGGCTCGATCATTCCATTGGGGACTTTCCATGAAGGATATAAGCGTCATCGCCAAAGCGGGTTTCCTGCTGAATTTAATCGTACTCACGTTCGTGTCCGGATGCGTGGTTGAGACGCCGCGGGAAGGGTACTGGGATCGAGACCATGCCCGCTATTATCACAACCATGCCTGGGTTGACTGCGGCCCCGGTGACGAACACTGCCGCTGAGCGTTGATCCGGTGGATGAGTGGAGAGGACCCTAATCTGGTCGGCCCAAACACGTTGCGGTCACTGGAATTAGCGGCCGTCTAAAGCTAGACGGCCTCACTTAAAAGTGTAGTCGGCGCGTAAGCCGATCGTACGCGGCCGTATCACGTATTCGGCGCGATAGCGCGGATCGTCGTAGATTCGCAGCAGCGGCCCGGCGGCGGTGATGCCTTCAGCGTTGGTCAGGTTGTCGGCGAACAGGCGGACATGAAACTGGGGTCCGAGCTGCAGGCCGGCGCTGGCATTGACCGTCGTAAAACCGCCCAGCACTCGATAACCCAGCACCGTGTCGTTGAGCTGCGTGGTGACGTTGCTGTGGTAGGCGGCACCCGCGTGCAGATCCAGGGCCATGTTGCCGCTGAGTGGCGTCTGGAAACCCAGGTCCCCGGTCAGGGTCTGCCGCGGAACATACGGCAGTCGGTCGCCATTGTGGCCATTGACCAGGTTGAAGGTACTACCGTCGACCACTTCGGTGATCGCAAAGTCCTGAGTGATCTTCGCATCCGTGTAGCCATAGCCTAGTGTGCCGTTCCAGTGTCGGCCCAGGCGTCCATTGAGTTCCAGTTCGACGCCGTCACTGCGGGCGGTCTTGGCATTGACCACTGCGGGATCGCCGGCCTGTCCGAAGATCTGAATCTGGACGTTGTCCCAGTCCTCGTGGAACACCGCGGCGCTGTAACGCAGCCAGTCCGCGATCGAGCCCTTGAAACCGACCTCATAGTTCTTCACGGTGTCGGACTTGTAGGGCACGATCGAATTACTCTCGCAGAAGATGCAATTGCCGATCGACAGCGCATTGACGCCTCCGTGCCGGAAGCCCTCCGAGAAGGTTGCATAGACGCGGGCGTTGGAGGCAATCTCGTAACTGGTATTGCCCTTGAAGATGTGATTGTGGAACGACTGCTGTCGCTGCACGATCGTGCTGCCCAGGCTGTCGGTGAGATTCTCCGGGTAGGGCAGCGTCGAGTAGAACGGACCGCCATAGGGGATCTGCGAGTGCAGGCTCTGCGCGAAGTCCTGCCAGAAGATGCGTGCCCCGCCGGTGAGCTCCCAGCGGGGCGTCAGATGCCGGGTCAGCTCACCATACAATGCCTTATCCGTGAATCCGGACAGACGCAGATAGGTGAAATTGGTATCCACCGGCTGCAGGGCACTGGGGCGCGTGCCGCCGTAGTACATCTGGAGAAAGTCCCCAAAGTTGGCGTAAGGCGCACCGGGGGTAGACGGTGGAACCGCATCGGCCGAGCCCGGCAGCTCGGACCACGCCGCAAAGCCCGGCACCGACTCGCGCTGAAGCAGGTGTTGGGTCTGATGCTGGAAGAACAGTCCGGTGGCGTAGTCCCAGTCCCCGCCCTCCTTCGACACCAGACGCAGCTCCTGCGTGAGACTGGTATCGTGCGAGGTCAGAAAGAACAGCGAAGTCACGCGCGGGTAGTCGCCGTAGAGCAGCGGACTCGCCAGGTTGTAGTCGACGACGAACTGCGACTCGTCATAGACGTTATCGACGTCCATAACCGAATACGACGTCGATGAGGTGACGGTTGCAAAACCGGCATCGGCGGTCAGGGTGAGCGATTGCAGGTCCGTGGCCCGCGCCTCAGGCTGCTGCGGCACCAGGGCTTCAGTCTCGTAACTCAAGCCCTCGGTCTGCCACGAGAAACCCTCCGAGTGATCGTTCTGGCGCTGGAATGCCAGATTGCCCTCGAGCCAGTCGGTGGGCAGCCAGCGCAGCGCAGCGCGCACGTAGAACGAGTGCGCGTCATTGATGTGGTCCAAGGTCTGGTACACGAGCCCACTGGTCAGCGGGCTGGCGGGATTGGCAAGCACCGGCTGCTGGTTCGGTCCAAACTCGACCGCATTCACGCCGTTAATGAACCCGGCCGACTTCTCGTAGCCGGTGGATAGCCGGAACGCCATCTGCGGGCCGAGCGGAATGTTCACCACGCCGTTGAAGCCGTAGGAAAGATTCTCGGCGTGATCGGTCGTCGAGGTATCCACGGATATCTTGGCCGAGAACTCCTTTGGATCGGGCGCGTTGTGCACGATCTTGATCGTGCCACCGACCGCGCCCGAGCCATAGAGCGTGCCTTGGGGGCCGCGCAGTACTTCGATGCGCTGGATGTCATCGAGCTTCAGATCGACGTACTGCGGCACGTCATCGACGTAGGTAGACACGGTCGGCACGCTGCCCCAGGGCAGATAGGACGAGGCGACCGGGTCGTTGACGTTGAGTCCGCGAATGATGATCAAGCTGTTGCTGCTGTTGGCGCGGGCGCCGAGGTCCGGGATCGTCACGCCGGGCAGCAGTCGTGCCAGGTCATTGAGATTCGTGGCGTCGGCATTCTCGAGCGTCTCGCCGCTTACCGTGGATATGTTGTACGGAACGTCGAGGACGTTTTGTTCGCGGCGGTTGGCCGTGACCACGACCTCCTGAAGAATGTTGGAGTCGTCAGCGGCGAGGACGGCGACCTGCGGCGCAAGCGCCGTGGCCACCGCCGTGGCGATCAGAGTATTGCGACCGACGCGCGGAGGACGGATACGGTTCTTTAGCAACACGGTGCTCCCCTAGGTGTCGTTCTGTCTTTGGCGCAGGCCGGGAAAGAGATTGCACTGGGGCCATTTACTTTTCAAAGTAGGCTCTGCGTGCGCGAATCAACGTAGCAAGGCTGTGCAGGCTTTGCAAGTCAAGCGCATCGGCCAGATACTCGTCGGTCGATTGCCGCCAATCGATGTTCTAACCAGGTGCAAAACATGATGAGAAAACCCGCTGCGGCTCGCTCATGGTGCAGGCACACCGTGACGGCCGCGATGACGCTGTCGCTGCTTTGCTGGGTGCTTGATGGCACGCGAGCAGCGCTGGCCGACGAAATCCCGCCGGCCGAGATCATGCAACCCATCGACGCACTCGCACAGTTTATGGCGCAGTTGCCGGCGGGCCGGCACGCGACCATGTTCGCGGCGCGAGGCGTGACGATCGTTGAGAACTATGCGCCGTTCATCTTCTCCGGCGCCGACGCCGTGGCAGCCTGGGAGGCGGGATTCCGGCAGCATGCGGGCGCCGACGAGTTGAGTGAACTGAAGGTCCGATTTGGACCGGCCCGGGACTTCTCCGTCCAGGGTGAGCGGGCCTACCTGTCGCTGCCTACAACCTGGACGGGTCGAACCCACGGCACCCCGTTCGAAGAGCATGGCGCCTGGGCCTTCGTGCTGTCGCGGCATGCAGGCCAGTGGAAAGTGCTGGGGTACGGTTGGGGAGTAACCCGCTACAGCGAGTCCAACGCTATGCCGGCCTCGGCCAACTGAGCTCGAAGCGGCTCCAGCTTCGCTTCGTAGTGACGCCACTGATCAAGGGAACTGCGGTAAATCGGGCGACGCACCTGCGCCGCGCTGGCTGTTGCCACCGGGTCACGGTTTATGTGGAACTCGAGGCACGCGGGCTCCCACTCCAGTCCCACCGCCTCATACAGGCGGCGCGCCTCGCCTTCGGGGTCGGCGACCAGCCGCTCGTAGGAGACTTCATGGATCCGGCCAGGAAGTGTCTTTAGCCAATGCCGCATGAGCCGGTAGTAGCCACCGTAGTAGGCGCCGAGTTCGGACAAGTCGTAGGAGAAAGGATAGCCCTGGTTGAAGAGAGTCTTGAAAATGGCATAGCAGGTCGCCAGGGGATGGCGGGTGACATGAACGATGTGCGCGCGTGGCAGTGCGCGCGCGATCAGACCGCAGTAGAGATAGTTGAGCGGCATCTTGTCGGTGAAACGCGCCCGGTGCTGCGTCCAGCAGCGCGCACGCTCGATATAGTCGTGGCCGAGGGCCAAAAAATTCACGTGCGCCGAGGCCGCTACCAGCTCCTGGCGCGGGATGACGCTGCGACCCAGCTTCCTGCGGACGGCCTCGACCATCGCGACGGCAAGGTCATTGAGCTCGCCGGCGGAAGAGACCGCCGAATGACCCGCCAGGATGCGCTCGATGAGCGTCGAACCGGTGCGCGGCATGCCGACGATGAAGATCGGTGCCGGCGAGTCGCAGCCCTGGCTTGCCGTCGACTCCTCAGGGTAGGCCTGCATGATCCAATCGACCGTGGCAAGGTCAGTAGCTACCTCGTAGCGTAAATGCCGGCGGCGCAACTGCGCCCCGCGCAGCAGCTGTTGCCAGGATTCCTCGTAGCCGCCGGTGTCCTCGTATTCCTTGGCGAGTGCGTAGCGGATGGCGACTTCGGCTGGCCAGGACAGCGACCCTTGGCGCGCAATCTGCAGTAGCTCACTGAGATGGTTGCGCTCGGCGGTCTGCGTGCGCAGCTGTGTGCGGTTAAGCCGAGCTTCCGTATCCTTCGGATCGAGCTCGATCACCCGATCGTAGTCGTGCTCGGCTTCCTCGAGCTCGCCGAGGTAGCGCCGCACCGCGGCACGATTGAACCAATGGCGCGGCTGCAAGGGCTCGAGCTTTACCGCAAGGTCGTAGCACGCAAATGCCGCCTCGTAGCTTCGCAGGAAGACCCAAAGGTCACCGACCGCAGCTTGCGCTGACGCGCTCGAGCGGTCAGGTGCCAGGCGGTCCACGACCTCGCGCGCCTCGCCAATGCGCCCCAGCGCACAGAGCGCGCGTGCCTGGCGAACGCCATCCCAGAAATCCCCGCCCTGGGCGAGCGCGCGCGTCGCGCTGGCTAGCGCGCGCTCCATCTCACCGCGGGCGGCGGCAACTTCGCTGTCGAGCGACCAGGTTCGTGCATCGGTCGGGTCCGAGGCGGTCAGGGCTTGCACCATCGCATCGGCGCGCGCCAGATCGCGATCCCGAAGCGCGCCAAGGATGCTCTCCTTTGTGGGTGTGCTCGAAGAGGCGGCGTTCATACGCTGGGCGCGCGCTTTGCGGCACAATAGGTATCGATCAGCGTTTTGAACCGCTCACGCCCGAAGCTCGGAAAGTGCCCGCCGTGCACTACCGTCACCGGCAGTTCGCGCAGCGCGCGCAGGCTCTCCAGGTAGCGCCGAATGTCCGAATGATGCGCATCATCGACCAGCGGCCCGTCATACACACAATCGCCGGAAAAGAGCACGCCCGTGCGGGCCTCCCACAGGGCGATGGATCCGGGCGAGTGCCCGGGCACGTGCAGGATTTCGAAATGACGGTCACCCAGATCGATGACATCGCCATGCTCGAGCAAGCGCGTCGCCGGCGCGGCCTGAACCCGGTAGTCCTCGCTGCGAAAGCCCCCCGGCGGCAGCTTGCTGAACATGCTGACCGTAGCATACCGATCGGCGAGCGTTTCATGCGCTGTCGGTGCCGCCAGCGTTGCGGCTTCCAGCGCGTGGCAGGCGCGGCGCGAAAACAGGTGGTGGCCACCGATATGATCGAAATGCGCGTGGCTGGCCAGTGCCAGGATGCGCTCGGCGCGCAGCCATGGCAGCTGCGCCAGCAGGTTAACAACCCCGAGTCCGCTGTCGACCAGCAGGTCGTACTCGCGACCCTGCACGTGCCAGATATTGCAGCGATAAAAAGGGTAGATGTGCTGCTCGAAGACGTGAGTGACACCGTCGCCCACGCGCTCGTGGCGATACCAGTCGGCGGCGCCGGCGGTCTCGAGTGCTCCGGCACTCGCGCTGCTCATTCGGCGCCTCCGCGCTCCGGCGTCGCGGCGGCGGACGTCAGCGAACTGGCATCGGTGCTGCGTACACTGCGAACCGGCTCGATCGGCACCGCGACACAGGGCAACCAGCGCGGCCCCGCTGGACCGAATACCGCGCACGGCTCCGGAAATACCCGCAGCAGTGAGGGATAGAGAAGTGCCGGCAAGATGAGGGCAGCGAGCAGGGAGATGTCGATACCGCCGGCGAGGTTACCCAGCCAGCCAACGAAGTGACCTGGAATGTTGACGGTCGCCAGCGCGAAGGCCGAGGAGAGAATCCAGGCGGTCATCGCGGGAAGATTCCAGCCACGATGAAACCAGTACTCCCCGCCGACCTGCCCGCGGTTGAACACCTGCATCGACTCCGGCAGGTAATAGCCGCGCCGGACGAGATAACCGATCTCCATAATGATCATCCAGGGTGTGGTCGTGACGATGATCAGCGTGACGAATGTGGTGATCGAATCAAACAGCCTGAAGTAGAAGCGCCCGACAAAAATGAGTATGCACGAACCACTGCCGATCAGCAGCGTGGCGCGTGCACGCGACAAACGCGGAAACACACTCGAGAAGTCGAGCCCCGTCCCATAGAGCGAGGTCGTGCCGGTCGACATGCCGCTCAAGAGCGCAAGGCCCATCAGCGGAAGGAAAAACCAGCTCGGTGACACCGCCAACAGGCCGCCGGCGTAGTCAGCCCGCTCCAGATATTGCGGCGCGCGGCGCGCGATGATCGACGCCGTCATCAGGCCGAAGAAGAAAGGCAGCAGGCTAAGCAGTTGGGCCAGCAGCGAGCCGCCGATCAGCCTTCGCCGGCTGGTAGTGCGTGGCAGGTAGCGCGTCCAGTCGCCCAGGAAGGCACCGAATGAGATTGGATTGGCCAGCGCAATCAGTGTGGAACTCACAAATGCCGGCCAAAAGAACGCACTGCCCCATGCCCATCCGGCGCCGGCGAATCGGGCGTCGAAACTCCCCCAGAACGCGGCCACGCCCACCAAAAACAGGGTCGATGCGGCCACGACCGCAATCTTGTTGACCACCAGCATCAACTGAAAGCCGTAGATGCAAACGACGAGGACGGCGAGCGCGAAGATCGCATAGGCGAGCGCAGACAGCGTCTCCGACTCCGGCGCGGCCAGCAGTCGGTGCGCCGCTCCGATGAGCGCATCACCACTGGACCAGACGCTGATCGCGAAGAAGGCCACCGCGGTCAACAGGCTCAGAAATGAACCGACAATTCTTCCCACCACGCCAAAGTGGGCGCTCGACGAGACGGCATTGTTGGTCCCGTTGGCCGGCCCGAACACCGCCATCGGCGACAGCACACACGCGCCGATGAATACGCCCAGCGTAGTTGCGAGCAGCGCTTGAAAGAACGACAACCCGAACATGATCGGAAAGGCACCGAGCACAGCGGTGGCGAGCGAGTTGGAGCCGCCCCAGGCGATGCGGACGAAGTCGGCAATCGAGGCATTGCGGTCGTGGTCCGGAATCGATTCCACGCCGTGGCGTTCTATCTCACCGGCGTGTGGCGCGGATCGCTCCCTGGTCGGCTTCAACTGGGCGGTCCGCGGAAAACCCGGCTTGCGGTCCGGCGCCCTCCGTCATTCGTCGGCTTCAAAGCGGTCTACTTGTAATAGCCGACGCCGCAGACTAAATCGCCCACCCTGGTTACTAAGCTCACCTTCGGCACCGGCTTCGTATCGGAACCGGGCCTCGAAAACAAATAACTTACCTTGGTGATTTGACCTTCCGGCTTCTGCGCCGCACCGTAGACCTCCACGCCATATGGCTTGCCGGTGGCGTCCTTTAGTGCCCTGGCGTCCGTGCCAATCAATTGCTTTGCATTAGGGTTGCCATTCGCAACGAGCTTGCCGTCACCTGTATTGGCGCAAAATACGTACAGGTCGCGGTCCAGGAATCCACCTTCTCCGCTGTTGAACATATTGAGCGCTTTGGTCTTATCTGCTTTCACGGCCGCCTCCGCCTTTAAGAGCATGGCCTTGGCCTGCTGAGCTGTACCGTGGTCCGACTGCTGAGCAAAAACCGTTGGTGAGAGCGCCAAGACTGCGGCGAATGCCGCGCTAAGCATGAACGTGCGCATCATGGATTTTTCTCCCTCTTGAAACGTGTGCCACAGTCAGAACGAGACCCTGCGAATTAGGAACGCTCTTATATGCGTTTGAGTGTCGCGCCCGGTCTGAAGGATTGCAACTGCAATGGTGTAGGCGGCCATCCTGCGCGTCGGCGCGAGGTGGTAATTTTGGCGCGAAGGGAAGGGCTCAGGAGCAGTTGCCTTGTCCCCAATAAGTCTCGGTATAGAACAGAACGGCGTACCACTGCCGTTCGAGGCGGCGAACGCGAACGACGGCGCAAGGCAACCCGCGTACTTTGACGGGTGGCAGCGCATGCGTCGCCCCTGCGAGAGAGTCAGTCGGATCGAAGAGCAGATAGACCGTCGTATCCATTCCCGTAAAGCCCCAGAGATCCCATACGGCGTGTTTGAATTCTTGTTTCGCGGAAACGGGTTGCGCCAATACCCTGTCCTTGTAGGTCCCGGACAGCAAGAGCCATCTGATATGGTCACGAGTCAACGTATAGTGGGTCAGTAAGAATATTGAGAGCGGTAGCCAGGCCGCTAAAATGAGCAGAGCCATTGCGCGTTGGCTTGCGCGCCTGGTAACGGCGCGAATGGTCAGCCATAGCGCTAACGCTAATGCTATGGCGAAGCAGAGCACCGCACCCATATCGGAATCTGCGAACACCAATGACAGAACGGTCAATAAGACGCTTGCAGCGATAGCGCTCGCCAGGTGGGTCGCTTTTACTTCGGCGATTCGGATCACATTACAATCATCGCTGACGCATAATCGGGCAACCCATGAAGCACGCGGGTGTAAAGGCATTGCAGGGCCTGTCGGATCTACTCGATCAGATCAGGCAGCGACAGGGGCTGAAAGAGAAGAAGCTCGGCATCTTCTATCGCAAATCAAAGTCATTCCTGCACTTCCACGAGGATCCAGCCGGTATATTTGCCGACCTCACCGCGGGCGACACCTTCGATCGCTATCCCGTCAACTCGGCAAAAGATCGCAGAGCACTGCTGGCTGCCATCGACCGGATCCTCGCCGAGCTGTCAATTAAGTAGCAGTCTCGGTTGACTGCCTTGCGTTAGCGCGCTCGTTTCTCGAACCATTTCTTCGCGCTGGGTCGGCGATGCGGACAGCCAGGCCAGCAACAGGGGCGGCGTTTGCCCGCCTGAAGTTCCTCGACCGCGCGTTGGATTCGGCGGCTACGCGTTGTTTCTTGTTTGGCCGAGATGACCCAACAAGTCCATTCGTTCCGCGCCAGCGGCGTCAAATCCTCCCAAGCCGCCCGCGTTATCGCGTCCGAGCTGAGCGCCTTGCGCAAATCCGTTGGGGTTTTGTGCAAGGGGCCGAGAGCGCTCGTTTTGACCTGGTTCATCTATTCATTGCGATTGCTGTAGGCGCGGTCGACGCGAGTAACCCCTCTCGGACCATCTCCTTCGGCACGGAGTCCCCGAGTTCTGCTATGAGCGAAGGAATTTGGTACTTATGCACGTGACGACTACGGCTACCCCACATCAATTGATCGCGCGGCAGCGAATAGAGCAACGTTTCCACGGCAACTTCGGTGTCGGTCAACAGATAGCCAGTAGCGTATATCTGTCCCCATCCGTAACCCCAATACCTTGAAAGCTGGAGAAACTCGCGCCGGGGCGGGTATTGGGCATACGGCGGGGGCGCTGGATCGAGGGCCGCCCTCTGCCCCAGCACGCGCATCGTGAGCACGGTGCTTATACCTGCGTCTTCAAAGCGTCTCTGCATTTCGCGCGGACTGCCGGCGAGGTCTGCCTCAAAAATAGACTCGGCGGCGACGGCCCGTATTCCATGTTCGCCGAGCTCGCGAACCAGCTGGTCCTCGGCAGCCCGTCGGCGCGCGGCGTTGGGCGACATGAAGACAACGGCCGTCTTATTGGTCGCGGATTCGATCGGCCGTGCGCCAGCTTCATTCCAGGTATTGATGAATGATGAATTAGCAACGCAGCCGGGGAACGAAACAATTGCGAGGAGCACGAGGAAAAGCTTGGTACGCATGGCGCACCTCCTTGTTGGTCCGCCAGAACTCAAGCGCGAGTGCGCCGGTCAATTTTACTCGCGATGCAATCAGACTGCTTAAACGCTTGATTATTCTTCCTTAATGTTGCCCGGTAGTTTCCGGCGACCTGCTCGGCTGCCCTTTTTGTCGATGAGGGACTTGCCGGCCGACGGCTTCACGAAGCGGCAAGCGTCACGCAAGAGTGCGGCGAGATCCGTGCGAGTAATTTTTGATAGGCGTACGAGCACGGTGGGATATGGCGCGTAGTGGTCGGTGATGTAATAAATTGCGGGCTGCTGGCGCAGGAGTTCCGCACGCTGCTCGAGATCGATGTGCACGACGATGCTGCCTGGTTCGGCGGACTTATTAACCGGGACGCAAGCCAGTAGCTTGCCCTTCAACTTCAGGGCGGGAGCTCCGTACGCGGTACTCTGGACGACATCGGGCAGAGCCAAGCCGAGCTTCACCACCGCATCAAAGTCCAGTGTTCCCACGGTTAATCTGCCCTGTTTTAGCCGCCGTTCTGTATGTTAGCTGGATCTGGCACGGCCGCCATCGGTGCGGCAGCAGTTCCTCGAGGCGCCTAGCGGGTTGCGTCCGTGAATCGCTGCATCAACTGCTTGATCGGCTCGAGCAGGCCTTGGGTCCGGCCATCGACGATCAAATCTTCGTCGATCAGATCAATGGCTCAAATCGATTGCCGCGCGGGGGCTTTGCGCGTCTGTAGCCATAAGAACCGCATTGCGCGCTAAATCCCGCCTCCATGCCGTTCGCGCTGACAGATTCTCTGGCGGTGGCGGGATTTGCCTGTCTTTTCTGTTCTTAACGAGTAATCTCGGGCATTGTCGTCTGGGCGACGCAGCTTTTCAACCTCAAGATCGTGCGGAGTGACTTCACATGAAGCGTGGAATACTAAGTCTTGTCGTTACGACCGTGCTGACCCTCGGTGCGTGCTCTGGAAAAACACCGGACGCCAACTCTGCGCTTGCGAATACCGCCAACATGGCGGCAGCGTCCCCCTCAGTGGCAGCGGCAGCGGCTGAGAATGCGATGCACTATCCTGATTGGGCGAAGGCGGTAGCACCCCCGTACCCGAACGTAACTTTGGGATTCATGGTGAATTCGGGGCTCTATCAGTTCCAGTCGACCGACGACCTAACGAGCGTCGGCGACTGGTACATGTCGCACGTAAACGCTTCCTGGAAAAAGGATGCGACCACCGACACGAGGAGCTCGGTCGTCAACGGCGTACAGATTGCGATATCGAAGATCTCCGGGCCGCCGGGCGATGCCGCCAGCGCGAAGACAATGATTACACTTACGCGGCTTTGAGACTCTCGTCGGTGCCCGCGCTCTGGCAAGTGTTCGAAGTGCACCACAAGGACTGCGAGCCGCACGGATCCTACAAGACCTGGTGGGACAACGGCATCCCGAAGGAATAGGGTCAATACGAGGCACGCAAACTCGTCGGTGTTTACCGCTGGTTCCTGGAGAGCGGTGATCCTTTGACGGGAGCACCACCGCCCCGCCCGCGCGGGACTAATCCAACGCCCAGCGCAATGCGCCGTCACCGGACGGTTACGGCCTGCCGATACGGTTCGATCTATATCCGTGAACTCTTAGGCCTCGATGTTGCCGGCGGCGTTAGCCGCGTACCCGAGTACCTGACCGACGACTTCTCGGCGCAAGCGGGTATCCGATTGCCGCTTGACCCTACAGCTGCAAGCGTACGACGAACTCCAGCTCTCGTTCGACCGCAGCCGCGGGCAGATTGAACCCAAGCCGCTCGTTGAGAATGCTGTTGACCTGCAGCAATTCGAGAGCCACGGCCAGGTGACGGTTGAAATCGTGC
>Ga0209006_10000661_pt1 | contig 32074 bp, 33 predicted proteins | sample JacPin_JW_Ref_O2_FD_188567 | JGI IMG/M metagenome (GOLD analysis project Ga0209006, IMG submission 188567) | Forest soil microbial communities from Algoma, Ontario, Canada - Jack Pine, Ontario site 1_JW_Ref_O2 (SPAdes) (version 2) | ecosystem: Environmental > Terrestrial > Soil > Boreal... | reverse complement strand
CGATTCGGGTGGTGGGTGGCGAAGCGACGAAGGAGCGCCTGGACGTGCTGCGCGAGGCCGATCACATCCTCCAAGAGGAGATCCGCAAGGCCGGCCTCTATCGCGAGCTGTGGCAGTCCTTCTGCGTGCTCCCGGACGTACGCACGGTCGGGGTGCAGGGCGACGAGCGCACGTACGGCTACGTAGTGGTCCTGCGCGCGGTCACGAGCGACGACGCGATGACAGCCGACTGGGCGAGGCTTCCCTACGACCTTCTGGAGACGATCGCCTCGCGCATGATCAATGAGCTGCGTGAGGTCAACCGGGTGGTGCTCGACATTACGTCGAAGCCGCCAGGAACCATCGAGTGGGAGTAAGTCAGGCCTAGTCTCGCCGCCCCTGGCTGCGTCCTCAGTCGCTCGCGTGCAAAGCACGCCACGCTCCTTGCGTCCTTGCCAGGAACGACGATCCGTCGGCCTTCGGCGTGCCTCTGTCCCGTTTTCCGGGAGACGCGTTCGCTTGTGCCCCGAACAGCCGTAGCGGCACCGGTCACCACACTTCCGGTCGCCGCGGCCGCGAACATCTCGGCTCGCCTTGAGGGCTGCGGATTTACGAGGCGACTTGAGTTGGGGGGTTAGCTATGATGTCCGCTCCGCCGCGCGAACGATCAGGTGATCGTCTACGCGTGGCCTTTTTCACGCCTATGGCACCCTCGACTAGAACCTACGTAGCGAAGCCGACCGATCGCGAGCGCAATTGGCTGCTGGTTGACGCCAACGGCAAGACGCTCGGCCGCTTGGCGACGCAGATCGCAGATGTGCTGCGCGGCAAGCGCAAGCCGGAGTACACGCCGCACATCGACACGGGGGACTTCGTGGTTGTGATCAACGCGGAGAAGATCCACGTCAGCGGCAACAAGCGCCAGGACAAGCGCTACTACCGCCACTCGGGCTACCCGGGCGGTCTGCGCTCACGCTCGTTCGAGGAAATGCTGGCCAGGCGCCCTGAGGACATCATCCGCCTCGCGGTCAAAGGCATGATGCCGCGCAACCGCCTGGCTCGCAAGCAGATAACGAAGCTCAAGATCTACGCCGGGCCCGAGCACCCGCATGTGGCCCAGAAACCGCAACCGCTGGAGATCGAGGCCTGATGGCAGACGAGCAGAACCCCGAGCAGGAGGCTGAGGCGCCGGACGCCGAGCAGCCCGCCTCCGAGACCGAGACCCAGGAGCCGGCTGTCGCAGCCGAGCCCGTCGCCGCCGAGGAGCCGCCGGCCGCTGAGGAGCCGGCCGTCGAGGAGCCGGCCGTCGAGGAGCCCGCTGCGCCCGTTGCGGCAGAGGCAGCCGTGGATGAGGACGACGAGGAGGACGAGGAGCCGGCGCCGCGCGAGAAACCCGCAGTGCCAGGAGCCCACCTTGAAGTGGACATCGTGCCCGAGGGCGTTGACCCGCTCGGCCGCAGCGAGGGATATGAGGACGCCTATGTCGATCCCTACGCGGTCGACGACGACGGCGAGCAGGGACAGGACGCGGAGGAGGAGCAGGAGCTGACCGAGCCGATTTCCACGGCCGCGATCGACCTGGCCTCCGGCGCACGCTACCGCGCGACGGGCAAGCGCAAGTCGGCGATCGCACGCGTCACGCTGCGCCCCGGAACCGGCAGCTACCTGGTCAACGGACGCACGCTGGAGGAGCATTTCCCCCGCCTGACGCTCCAGCGCAACATTCGCCAGCCGCTTGAGACGGTCGGCTACCAGGACCGCATGGACGTGGTCGCGCGTCTGCACGGCGGCGGCATCTCCGCGCAGGCGGGGGCGTTGCGCCACGGCGTCTCGCGCGCGCTGCTCGAGGCCGACCCGAACCTGCGCGGTGAGCTCAAGCGCAGAGGCTTCCTCACGCGCGACTCGCGCGCGAAGGAGCGCAAGAAGGCCGGCCTGAAGAAGGCGCGCAAGCGTCCGCAGTTCTCCAAGCGGTAGGCACCGCGCCTACCCAGATGGCCCGCAAGCTGTTCGGGACCGACGGCGTGCGTGGTCACGCCGGTGAGTTCCTGACGGCGGAGCTCGCGCTCGCGCTGGGACGCGCGGCGACGCAGGAAGCGGACGAGGAGCGCCCGCAGGTCCTGATCATCCGCGACACGCGCGAGTCGGGCGAGATGCTCGAGGCGGCGCTGGCCGCGGGGGTGAGCGCAGCGGGCGGCGATGCGCTGCTGGGGGGCGTGCTGCCCACGCCGGCGGCGCCGCTGCTGATCGGGCGCTACGGCTTCGACCTGGCGGTCGTCCTCTCCGCGTCACACAACCCCTTCCAGGACAACGGCATCAAGTTCTTCGCCGCGGACGGCTACAAGCTCTCAGACGACACGGAGCTGGCGATCGAGCGCGAGCTCGAGCGCCCGCGGCGCTCCACCGCGATCGGGCGTGTACGCGAGCTGCGCGGCGCGCCGGAGGACTATCTGCGCGAGCTGCACGTGCGCTTCGCAGAGCTCGATCTGCACGGCGTGGACGTGCTGCTGGACTGCGCCAACGGCGCCACCTACGAGGTCGCGCCCGAGATCTTCAGGCGCCTGGGGGCGACGGTCACGACGATCGCCGACGCACCGGACGGGCGCAACATCAACGCCGGCTGCGGCTCCACCCACATCGACCGGCTCGCCGAGCGCGTCGTCGCGGGCGACCATGCGATCGGGTTCGCGTTCGACGGCGACGGCGACCGCGTGCTCGCGGTGGACCGCAACGGGGCGGTGGTGGACGGCGATGAGCTACTCGCGCTGGCGACGTTGCACCTGCGCGCGCGCGGGCGTCTCAGCGGCGACGGTGTGGTGGTCACGGTGATGACCAACTACGGCTTTCACGCGGCGATGGAGCGCGCAGGGGTGAGCGTGGGCATCACGAATGTCGGTGACCGCTATGTGCTCGAGGAGCTGCGCGCCCGCGCCTGGACGCTGGGCGGGGAGCAGTCGGGTCACATCATCGACATGGGCTTCAACCGCACCGGCGACGGGCTCGCCAGTGCGCTGCTGACGCTGGAGGCGCTCGCCGGTCGCGACCTCAGCGAGCGCGACGCGATGAGCAAGCTGCCCCAGCGACTGGTGAACGTGCGCGTGCGCGACCGAGGCGCCCTGGAGAACGCGGCGGCAGTGGATGCAGCGGTCCGCGACGCGGAGCGGGAGCTGCGCGGACGCGGGCGCGTGCTCGTGCGCTCCAGTGGCACCGAGCCGCTCGTGCGCGTGATGGTGGAGGCGCCGAGCGAGCAGGAGGCCGACGCGGTCTGCGCGCGCCTGGTGACGGCGGTCGAGCAGGAGCTCGCGTAGCGCGTCTCAGTACCTGCAGAGGCGTTTGCGCCGGCCGGCGCCGACAGGGTGCGCTGGTATCTTCGAGGAGGTGTGCGGCATCGTTGGCTACATCGGCAGGCGTCCCGTCCAGGACCTGCTGCTCGCCGGACTCAGCAAGCTCGAGTACCGCGGCTATGACTCCGCCGGGATCTCCGTCATCGCGGAGGATCGGATCGAGGCCGTGCGCGCGGTCGGCAACCTCAGCGCGCTGCAGGCGAAGCTCGGCCGCGAAGCTGCCTCCGGTCCTGCGGTAGCGCTCGCCGAGCGTCCGGCCACGACCGGCATCGGGCACACCCGCTGGGCGACGCACGGCCGCGTGAGCGAAGCTAACGCCCACCCCCACTACGACAGCGAGGACCGCATCCACGTCGTGGTCAACGGGATCGTCGAGAACTACATGGAGTTGAAGCAGCGACTGGTTGAGCAGGGCACCACGTTCACCTCCGAGACCGACGCGGAGGTGATCGCCCACCTGATCGCGCGCTGCTACGAGGGCGACCTCGCCGACGCCGTGCTGCGCGCCTACGCGCAGCTCGAAGGCCACTACGCATTCGTGGCAATGAGCCTGGACGAGCCGGACACGCTCGTGGGTGCCAGGCGCGAGTGCCCGCTGATCGTGGGCCGCGGCGAGGGCGAGCAGTTCATCGCATCCGCTGTGCCCGCGTTCCTCGCGCAGACGCGTCGAGTCCAGTACGTGGAGAACGGCGAGATCGTCGTTCTGCACCGGGACGGCGTGCGGATCATGACCGCCTCCGGCGAGCCGGTCGAGCGCGCTGTGGAAGAGGTCGACTGGGACGAGGAGACCGCTGAGAAGGGCGGCTACGAGACGTTCATGCTGAAGGAGATCCACGAACAGGCGGATGCGGTGGCGGAGACGATCGCCGACCGCACCGCGCGCGGCGACGGCGTGGACCTGGACGAGGAGGGCGCGCTGGACGAGGCGATCCTCGCGGGCGTCAAGCGCGTCATCGTGGTGGCCTGCGGCACCGCCTACCACGCCGGTCTGATCGGCCGCTACGCCGTCGAGGAGTGGGCGCGGCTGCCGGTGGAGCTGGACATCGCCTCGGAGTACCGCTACCGCAACCCCGTCGTGGGGCCGGGCGACCTGGTGATCGGGATCTCCCAGTCAGGCGAGACGGCTGACACCCTCGCGGCGATGCGCCTCGCACGCGAGCGCGGTGCCACGGTGCTGGCGATCACCAACACGATGGGCTCGCAGGCCACGCGCGAGGCCGACGGCGTGCTCTACACGCGGGCGGGCCTCGAGATCGGCGTGGCGGCGACGAAGACGTTCGTCTGCCAGGTGGCGGTCATGTACCTGCTGGGGCTGCGTCTGGCGGAGCTGCGTGGCACGCTGCCTGCGGCGCGCGTGACGGAGCTCGTGGCCGAGCTCAAGCGGTTGCCGCACTGCATCGACGAGCTGATCGAGGACTGTCAGGCGCGCACAGATGCGATCGCTGAGACGTGCTGGAACGCCAAGTTCTTCCTGTACATCGGGCGCCACATCGGCCTCGCGGTGGCGCTCGAGGGCGCGCTGAAGCTGAAGGAGATCTCCTACATCTCTACCGACGCCTACGCGGCCGGCGAGATGAAGCACGGTCCGATCGCGCTGCTCGATCAGGACACGCCGGTCGTTTGCGTGGCCACGCGCTCGCCGGTGCTGGAGAAGCTCGTGTCCAACATCCAGGAGGCGCGCGCCCGCGGGGCGCGCGTGATCGCGCTGACGACCGCCGGTGACGGCATCGTCGAGCCCCACGTGGACGCGACGCTCACCGTGCCCGCCACCGACTGGATGCTGCAGCCGATCCTCGCGGTGATCCCGCTGCAACTGCTCGCGTACGGGATCGCGCGCAGACACGGCCTGAACGTCGACCAGCCGCGCAACCTCGCCAAGACGGTCACCGTCGAGTAACTGCCTCGCGCCGACGAGACACCGCGCCGCCGAGCCGCTCGGGCGACCCGCCGGACGGTACGTCTGCCGTGCACCTCGCTCGGCGACCATCCGCGGCGGAGGACCATCTAGCATCGCTGGTCGTGAGTGTCCTCCCAACGTGGCTCGTGCCGCTGCTCGACGCCGAGACGATGCGCGGCGTCGATGCGTGGGCGATCGAGCAGCGCGGCGTGGCGAGCCTCGATCTGATGGAGCGCGCCGGCGCGGGCGTGGCGCGCGCGATCGAGCGTGCCTGGCCGGACGGCCCGGTGACGGTCGTGTGCGGCAAGGGCAACAACGGTGGCGACGGGCTGGTGGTCGCGCGCCTGCTGCGCGACGCCGGGCGCGAGGTGCGGGTCGTGTGCGTCACGCCGCCTGATGAGCTCTCGGGCGACGCGCGCGCGAACCTCGAGCGCCTGCGCGGGCCGGGGCCCGTCCGACTCGATGGCTCGCCATGGTTGCCGCCGGGGGGAGCGGAGGCCGGGAGCGCGCAGTCGGGCGCTGACAGCGACGTGCTCGCGGGGGCGACGGTCGTGGTCGACGCGCTGCTGGGCACTGGGTTCCAGAGGGAGCCGCGCGGCGCCGTCGCGGAGGCGATACACGCGATCGGACACGCCGGCGCGCCGGTCGTCAGTGTGGACGTGCCCAGCGGGGTGGACGCCTCCACCGGCGTCGTCGCGGGCCCGGCGGTGTGCGCGTCGCTGACGGTGACCTTCCATGCGGCCAAGCCGGGTCTGTGGATTCACCCGGGCAAGGCGCACGCCGGTGAGGTGCAGACGCTCGACATCGGCATTCCGCGCGGCGCCCCGGAAGCCTCTTCGATCGGCCTGATCGCGCCGAGCGTGCTCGATCAGCTCCCGCGGCGCGGCGCCGACTCGACCAAGTTCGTCTCCGGCCACGTGCTTGTGACAGGAGGCTCCCGTGGGCTGACGGGTGCGCCACGGATGGCCTCGGAGGCGAGCATGCGCGCGGGGGCGGGCTATGTGACGGCATGTATTCCCGCGTCGCTGCAGGGGATCTTCGCTGCGGCGGGAACCCCGGAGATCATGACCCGGGGTATGCCCGACGAGGGTGGCGCGCTGACGCTCGACGGGGTTTCAGAGGTGCTCGACGCGAGCTCACGCGGCGGCGCGCTGGCGCTCGGTCCGGGCCTCGGCCGCAGCCCCGGCTCGTTCGAGCTTGCCCGGGCGCTGGCCGCCCGCGCAGAGGTGGCGCTGGTGTTGGACGCCGACGGGCTCAACGCGCATGCGGGTCGGCTCGGGGACCTGGCGGCAAGGACCGCACCGACCGTGCTGACTCCGCACGCGGGCGAGCTCGCACGCCTACTGGAGCTCGAAAGCGCGGGGATCGACCGCGAGCGCCTGCGGCACGTACGCTCGGCAGCCGAGCGATCCGGCGCGGTCGTGGTGCTGAAGGGGGACGACACGCTGATCGCCGACCCCGATGGGCGGGTGGCGGTGAGCCCGGGGGAAAGCCCGGCGCTTGCGACCGCGGGTACGGGCGACGTGTTGACGGGCGTCGTCTCGGCGATGCTCGCACAGGGGTTGGACGCGTTCTCGGCCGCCGCCGCCGGGGTCTGGCTGCACGCGCAGGCCGGGCGGGTGGCGGCGCGGCGGGTGGGTGCGGCGGAGGGCGTGATCGCCTCGGACGTGATCGGCGCGCTGCCTGCCGCGCGCGCACAGATGACCGTGGAGCCCGGGGAGGCGGCGCTTCATGGCTGACGGCTCGACGCGGGCGGCCGCCGAGGCACGGGGGACAAGCACGCGTCGCGCGCAGGCGCGCGTGAACGTGGCCGCGATCGAACGCAACTGTGCGCGGCTGCGCACCGAGCTGCGCGGCGGCGCGGCGCTGTGCGCGGTCGTCAAGGCCAACGGTTACGGCCACGGTGCTGTGCAGAGCGCCCGAGCGGCGCTCTCCGGAGGCGCGAGCTGGCTGGCGGTGGCGGACGCTCACGAGGCGTGTGAGCTGCGCGAGGCTGGACTGCGCGAGGCGCGCATCCTCGTGATGGGCGCCCTCAGCCCGGTGGAGCTCAAGGAGGCGCTCGCGGCGGACGCTGATGTGGTGGTGTGGAACGAGGACTACCTGCAGGCAGTCGCGGCGGCGGGAGGGGGGCGCGTCCACGTCAAGTTCGACTCGGGCATGGGACGCCTCGGCACGCGCGACCCCGAGGAGGCATCGCGCGTGGCGGCCGCCGCTCGTGCGACGCCGGGCGTTCAGCTGGCGGGCGCGATGACTCATTTCGCGACCGCGGATGACCTCAAGGACGACGGCTTCTTCACCTCGCAGCTGGCGAGCTTCACGAGCTGGGCGCGCGAGGTCAGGGCGCTGGAGCCGGACATCCTCGTGCACGCCGCCAACAGCGCCGCCATGATGCGCGAGCCGGAGGCCCAGTTCGACATGGTCCGCTGTGGCATCGCGATCTACGGCATGGACCCGTTCGGCAAGGACCCGGCGGCACGCGCTCTGGAGCCGGCGCTGGAGTTGAGCTCCTGGCTGGCCGAGGTGAAGCTGTGTCGCGCAGGGGAGAGCGCCGGCTACGGGCGCCAGTTCCTCGCCGAAGGCGACACCTACATCGGCGTGCTTCCGATCGGCTACGGCGACGGCTGGCGGCGCGGGCTGTCCAACAACGCCGACGTGCTCATCGCCGGGCACCGCCACCCGCTGGTGGGCACCGTCAGCATGGACAGCATCACCGTCGATCTTGGCTCCGACGAGGCGGTCGCGCAGCTGCGCGGAGAGCGCGCGATCCTGATCGGCTTTCAACTTAGCGAGCGCATCACCGCCGAGGAGGTCGCGCGCCGTCTGGAGACGATCAACTACGAGGTCACCTGTGCGCTGACGCCGCGCGTGCCGCGTGTCTACCACCGGGACGGCGTGCCCGTGGACGAGAGAGGCATCAGCCTGCCGGCGCGAGCGGTGAACGCCGACCCGGCATGAGCGCCGCACTGGACGCGGCCAGGAGCGCGCTTCACGGCGCGCGGGCATGGCTGGTGGGCGGAGCCGTGCGCGACCGCGCGATCGGCAGAGCCACCGCCGACGTCGACATCGTGGTGGACGGCGATCCGGGCGAGGCCGCACGGGCGATCGCACGAGTCGCGGGGCGAGCCGCCTGCTTTGCGCTGTCGGAGGAGTTCGGCTCGTGGCGGGTGGTGGCGCGCGGCGGCGCCTGGCAGCTCGACGTCGAGCCGCTGCGCGGAGGGAGCATCGAGGCCGACCTCGCGCTGCGCGACTTCACCGTCAACGCGATCGCCGAGCCCCTGGGCGGGGGGGCGGCGATCGACCCGTTGGGCGGGCTCTCAGACCTTCGCGCACATCGCCTGCGCATGGCTGCGCCGGCGGCCTTCGCCGATGACCCGCTGCGGGTCCTGCGCCTGGTGCGCCTCGCGGTCGAGCTGGAGCTCGAGCCAGAGGCGCAGACGCTGCGTGCTGCCGCGGCGCACACGGGCGGGCTCGGCGACGTCTCGGCTGAGCGCGTGTTCGCAGAGCTGCGCCGGGTGATCGCCTCCCCTCGGGTGCGGTGGGGACTGGAGACGATGTCCTCGTTGGGCGCGACCGCGGTCGTGTTGCCGGAGCTCGAGGCGCTTCGGGGGGTGGAGCAGAATCGCTTTCACCATCTCGATGTGCACGGCCATACGCTGGAGGTCCTCGATCGCACGGTGGAGCTGACCGGCGCGGGCCTCGATGACGGAGCCGGTGGAGAGCTGCAGGCGACGCTCGGCATCCACCGCGCGGAGGTCCAGGCGCTGCTTTCCGAGTCGCTGGCGGACGAGATGACCCGCGGCGAGGCGCTGCGCTGGGGGGCGCTGCTGCACGACGCAGCCAAGCCGCTCACGCGTGAGGTGCGCGCGGACGGTCGGGTGACGTTCATCGGTCACGACGCCCGCGGTGCGAAGCTCGCGCGCGAGATCCTGGAGCGGCTGCGCGCGAGCGAGCGCCTGCGCGCACATGTCGCGGCGCTCGTCTCGAGTCATCTGCGGCTCGGCTTTCTCGTTCACGAGCCCCAGCCGTTGGCGCGGCGGACGCTTTTCGCATATCTGCGCGCGTGCTCTCCCGTGGAGGTCGATGTGACGTTGCTGTCCGTCGCCGATCGCCTCGCCACCCGCGGCGACCGCGCACAGGAGGCGATCGACGCGCATCTGCGCCTCGTCGAGGACGTGCTCGCGGGCACGCTGCGATGGCGGGCCGATGGGCCGCCGGGTCCGCTGCTGCGTGGCGACGAGCTCGCCCGCGAGCTGGGCATCGCCACCGGGCCTCAGGTGGGGAAGCTGCTGGAGGAGCTCGCTGCGGCGCAGTACGCAGGCGAGCTGAGCACGCGCGCAGAGGCGATCGCTCACGCGCGCGCGGTCCTAGATCGCTAGCGCCGCCCACGTGCGTCGCCCGTATCGTCGGGAGCGCTCTCGCGCGGCGGGGCTGGCGCTGAGGCGCTTGGCGTAGGATCTCCGCCGCATGGCCGATCAGGACTGCATCTTCTGCAAGATCCTCGCGGGCGATCTACCCGCGTTGATCGTCGACGAAGACGAGCGCACGATCGCGTTCATGGACATCGCCCCCGCCACGCGCGGGCACGCGTTGGTGATCCCGCGTGCGCACTCCACGGACCTGCTCAGCATCGAGCCGGCGGATCTCGCCGCCGTGGCGCTGGCTGCCCAGCGGCTCGCGACCCGCGCCAAGGTGCGTTTGGGGGCCGACGGCGTGAACCTCCTGAACGCTTGCGGGCGCGCCGCCTGGCAGACCGTCTTTCACTTCCACGTGCACGTGATCCCGCGCTACGAGGACGATCCGCTGCGCCTGCCGTGGGTTCCCAGCGAGGGCGATTGGGAGCAGATCCAGGCTGCGGCGCAGGAACTGTCTGACGGTTAGCGAATGATCAACCGCTACATCTAGCGCGCGGGTGTGTTGAATGGCAGATATGAGACGTATATCCATAGCCGTAGCTGCGAGCGTCACAGCGCTCGCGCTGATCCTGCCCGCGGTCGCCCCTGCGACGATCACAGAAGTCGGCGTGATCGCCACCACCACCCCCGCGACCGTTCCCAGCTGTCCCGGCAGCCCCTGCCTGGCCGTCAGCCGCACGACCGGCTTCCAGGTGAAGGTGGGCTCGGAACGCAACCTCGAGAGCGCGCCCAAAGCGGGCACGATCGTCGCGTGGACGATCTCGCTGGGCAACCCCAACGCGACGCAGATCAAGTTCTTCAACGCCAACGAGGGCGGTCCCTCGGAAGCCGGTATCGCGGTGCTCGCGCCGCAGCGCAAGCCAAACCTCACGTACAAGCTCGTGGCGTCGAGCCCGATGATCAAACTCCAGCCCTACTTCGGCAAGACGGCGCAGTTCCCGCTGGAAACCACGATCCCCGTGAAGAAGGGCGACGTAGTCGCCCTGACCGTCCCCTCTTGGGCGCCGGCGCTGGCGCTGGGCTTCGCCAACACGACCTCCTGGCGGGCCAGCAGGCCTAAAAGCGGCTGCACGAGCACCAGCTCGCAGACGGTCCAGACTGAAGTCGCCAGCGCCGTGCAGTACTACTGCCTCTACCAGACCGCCCGTCTGACCTACAGCGCCACGATGATCTCAACCCCCTAGGGGGCGTCCGCGGGGCTACGGCGCGGTTGCGCCGCCGGTGGGGCTTGCTTCTTTGGGTTCTTCGCCGCCCGCGGCGGTTTCGCTGGCGGCTTTTTCTTTCTGTTCGGCTGTGGCGCCGCCGGTGGGGCTCGCTTCCGTGGGCGTTTCGGTTCCGGCTGCGGGCGTTTCAGTGCTTTCGCCCGTCGCCGCTTCAGCTTCGGTCGAGCTCGTTTCCGAGGATTTGCTCGTCGTCGTTGTCTTGGTCGACGCGGTTGAGGTCTTCTGGGCGGACGCTGCTTCAGCGCTGGTGTCCGTCGGCGGCGTGATTTCGGGCGTGTTCTTGGGGACCGCGTCGGAGACGCTGGTCCCGCCGCAGGCACTCACGCCTACCCCGCAAAGCAGCGCCGCACACACCGCCAGCGCCAGGCGCGCTCTCACAACGGGCCCATGCGCCTGCCGCACGTGGGACAGTCGTTGAGGTCCTTCTGGGAGTGCTGCTCGCACCAGGGGCAAAACCTCAGGTTCTCCAGGGACCAGGGGAGCTTGGACGTGGACGGCGCCAGCGGCAGGACCTTGCCGACCACCTCCAGCGGCTCGCCGGAGTCCCGATCGAGGTAGATCTCCTCTGGCTCCGCGGGCATCACGATTTCGCGCCCGGTCGATGGGTTTCGCAGGCGATAGCGTTGCATTGCGCTCATGGGCGCAACTTTACCTGAGCGGGTGGGGGAGCGATCCCGCGGATAGGCTGCGCCCCCTGTGCGCGTGCTGATCTTCCACGGCTATCTGCTCGACGGGACCGGGTCGAACGTCTACAACGCGCGTCTGGCGGCCGCGCTCGTCGGTCTCGGACACGAGGTGCATCTGCTCAGCCAGGACCGTCACGCCGAGGGGTATCCGTTCGTGGATGCGGTCGGCGACTGGGACAACGGCACGCTTCGAGTCCGCGAGCTGGAGCGCTCCGCAAGCGAGGGTGATCGCGCGAGCCGGCCCGGCCGGTGCACTGTGTATCGACCGGACATCGGTGAGCTGTTGCCCGTGTACGTGGCGGACCGCTACGAGGGCATCCAGGCGCGTACGTTCGCGCAGTGCAATGACCTGGAGATCGCCGACTACATCGCAGCCAACGTGGCTGCGGTGCTCGAGCTGCGTGAGCGCGTGGGGCCGCAGGTGGCGCTCGCCAACCACCTGGTCATGGGCCCGGTGATCCTCGCTCGCGGCCTGCAGGGACGGGTGCCCTACGCGGTGAAGGTCCACGGCAGCGCCCTCGAGTACACGGTCAAGCCTCAGCCGGAGCGCTTCCTGCCGTTCGCCCGGGAGGGTCTCGCCGGCGCCCGCGGGGTGCTCGTGGGCTCGCGCCACACGGCGAGCAGCCTGTGGGCGGCTGTGGGCGACGCGCAGCTGCCAGAGCGCACACGGCTCGGTCCGCCGGGGGTCGACGTCAAGCGCTTCGCTCCCCGCGAGCCGCTTGCGGCTGCAGCCGGCCTGCGGGCACTCGCCGGGCGCCTGCGCTCCGCCTCGCCGCCGGAGCCCGAGGAAGCGACGCAGAGCGTCTTCGTCCGCGACGCCGGGGCTGGCGCGCAGGCGCTGGCGCGGCTTGACCCCGAGAGAGACCTGCTGGTCGCGTTCGTCGGCAAGCTGATCGTGAGCAAGGGCGTCGACCTGCTCCTCGCGGCGTGGCCGCTGGTGCTCGAGCGCGAGCCCCGCGCGCGGCTGGTGGTCGTCGGCTTCGGCGCCTACCGGGACGGACTCGAACACCTGCGTGCGGCGCTGCAGCGCGGCGACGTGCAGGCGGCCCGGGAGATCGCCCTGGCGGGGAGGTTGCTCGAGGGGGAGAGCGCGCCGTCGCGGCCGCTGCGTCATCTGCTGGCGTTCCTGGACTCGCTTCAGGGCCCAGAGCGCGGGCGCTACCTGACGTGCGCGCGTGCTCTGGACGAGCAGGTCGTGTTCGCCGGGCGCCTGGATCACGGCGAGCTCGCCGAGCTGCTTCCCGCCTGTGAGGCGGTAGTCGTGCCAAGCACGTTTCCCGAGGCGTTCGGGATGGTGGCCGCAGAGGCCGCCGCCTGCGGCGCGCTGCCGCTCAGCGCCGCGCACTCGGGCCTAGCGGAGGTCAGCGGCGTGCTCGCTCGCTCGATCCCGGACGCCGCCGCCGACTGGCTGTCGTTTCCCGTCGACGATCGCGCCGTGCGCTCACTGGCCGCGCGACTGTGCGGGTGGCTTGGAGCCGACTCGACGCTGCGTGCGCAGACGCGCGAGGGGCTCGTCGCCGCCGTGCGCGAGCATTGGTCGTGGGAGGGAGTGGCCGAGGGTGTGATCGCAGCCGCTTGCGGCCGGTTGGACGAGCTGGCAGCGCCGTGAAGGCGAAGCCACGGAGCATCACAGCGCCGATCGCGACGGCTGATCCTCGCCGGCATAGACATCCTCGTTGCCAGCGCTGTTCAGCTGGGGCTTGACACGGTCTCTACAAGCCACTAGATTGAGGCAATCGTTGCAAGTGCCCGGATGGCTGTCCAGCAACAACCGTCGACGGCAGCAGTGGCAACGTCCAATCGCAGAGAAAGGGCGGTGCGTCCAAGACATGCAAGTGCACGAGGGCATGAGCCAGGTGGTTCTCACGGTCGGTCCCAGCCATTCGCTGCGGGCGGCCGCGCGATTGATGTCCGAGCGACGCGTCGGGGCTGCGGTCGTCATGGATCCCGAAGGTGCGGGTCCGGGGATCATCACCGAGCGCGACATCCTCATCTCGATCGGAGACGGGCTGGACCCGGACATCGAGTTGGTCTCCGGACATCTGACGCGCGACGTCGTGTTTGCCGCACCGGACTGGTCGCTGGAGGAGGCCGCCTCAGCGATGATGCGCGGCGGCTTCCGTCATCTGATCGTGCTCAACGGGGGCGAGACGGTCGGGATTCTGTCCGTGCGTGACGTCGTCCGCTGCTGGACCGAGGACGGAGCGATCTGTCCCGTGCCAGAGCGGGTGGCCGTGGGGTGAAGGGGAGGTGGCAGGCCTGCCTTGGGGAGCAGGCTTGTCACCGCCACGGCAGGCGATGTGAGCGTCAGTCGTGGGGTGCGTCGAGCGGGAGTTCGTTCGTTTCCCGTTTGGTGTCTTTGCTCCAGCGCACGATGCAGTAGACCGTGAGGATCACGCCGACGACGGTGAACTCGATGAACGTCGTGACGCCGACCAGTGTGAGCGTGATCCCGACCGCGGTGAGCAGCGGCAGGATGCTTGGACCGGGAAGGTGGATCTCCTCGCCAACCGGCGGGACGTCGGGCTCGAGTGGGCTCATGATACGAAGACAGCGGCCACCAGGAAGGTGATGCCGAACATGAACATGGAGAGCGCCGCAACGATCAGGCCTGTGCGGATGTTCTTCAGTGCTAGGCGTCTAGTCATCATGGTCGAGCCCCATTCTATAGATGACGGTCGGCGACCATCGCGCAGAACAGCAGCGCGAGGTAGCTGAGCGAGTACAGATACAGGCGTAGGGCCGAGCGGCGGTCTGCGCGCCGGTAGAGCATCGCCGCGCCGGCGATGAAGCCGAGTCCCAGCAGCAGCGAGGACGTGAGGTAGATCGCTCCGAACCCGCCCGCGCACGCGGGCAGCTGCGTGACCGCGTACAGCAGGACCGAGTAGAGCAGGATCTGACGGCGGGTCTCCTGCTCGCCGCGCACGACCGGCAGCATCGGCACCCCAACCTTCTCGTACTCGTCCTTCATCAGCAGCGACAGCGCCCAGAAGTGGGGCGGAGTCCAGAAGAAGACGATGAAGAACAGGATCACGGCAGTGCCGCTGACCGACCCCGTGACCGCAGCCCAGCCCACGAGCGGCGGCACCGCGCCCGCGGCCCCGCCGATCACAATGTTCTGCGGCGTACGCCGCTTCAGCCAGAGGGTGTATACGAACACGTACCCGAGGAAGCCCGAGAAGGAGAGCGCGGCTGCGAGCGGGTTGACGGTCAGCGAGAGCTCCAGCAGCGACAGCGCCGCGAGCGTGCAGCCGAACACCAATGCAGCGCGCGGCGATATGCGCCCGGCGGGGATCGGGCGCGTGGCCGTGCGCGCCATCTGCGCGTCGATGTCGCGATCGAACCAATGGTTGACCGCGCCCGCGCCGCCGGCGGAGAGGTAGCCGCCCAGGCAGGTGAGGGCGACGAGCACGACAGACGGGTCGCCGGCGATGTACATCGTCGCGATCGTCGTCAGCAGCAGCAGCGACTGGACCTTCGGCTTGGTCAGCTCCGCGTAGTCGCTGAGCAGCTGCAGCGTGCGTGATGAGCGGCGTTCAGCCGTTAGACCCAGGCTTGGCGCGTCGATGACAGGAGCTGCGCCCGTGGGCGGCGGGCTCATCTACGCACCGACCTGCGTGCTTCCCGCCGGCGAGGTGGCGCCCGTGGTGCGTCGCTCGATCTCCCTACGGATGTCCTTCATCGGTTCGGCCGAGCGTACGATCGGCACCGCGTCGAAGTTGTTGACCGGCGGCGGCGAGGCTGTGAACCACTCGAGCGTGTTCGCCTTCCACGGGTCCGGTCCCGCGATCGCTCCAAATTTGAGGCTCCGCCACACGTTGACGATCGTGGCCACGACGCCTGCCCCGAGGATGAAGGAGCCAACCGTCGAGATCTGGTTGTACAGCGCGAGATTCCCCACATTGTCGTACTCGTAGACCCTTCTCGGCATCCCGTCCATCCCGATCACGTGCTGGATGAGAAACGTCACCAGCACCCCCACGAACATCAGCCAGAAGCTTAGCTTGCCGAGCCCTTCCCCGAGCATCCGTCCGGTGATCTTCGGGAACCAGTAATAGATCGCCGCGAAGATCGGGAAGACCGCGCCGCCGACCAGCACGAAGTGGATGTGCGCGACCACGAAGTACGTTTCGTTCAGCTGCCAGTCGACCGGGAAGATCGCCAGGAACACGCCCGAGATGCCGCCGATCAGGAACAGCGCCAGGAAGCCGACGCAGAACAGCAATGGCGTCTTGAATTCGATCGTGCCGCCCCACAGCGTGCCGATCCAGTTGAGCATCTTCACGCCCGTCGGAATCGCGATCAGGAACGAGCTGAGCATCACGAACACGAGGATCGCCTCGGGGATCGGCGTCGTGAACATGTGGTGCGCCCACGTCAGGAACCCGAGGAACGCGATCGCCACGGTCGAGGCCGCGATCGCCTTGTAGCCGAAGATCGGCTTGCGCGCGAACACCGGCAGGATCTCCGAGACGATGCCGAAGCCCGGCAGCACCATGATGTAGACCTCCGGATGCCCGAAGAACCAGAACAGGTTCTGCCACAGAAGCGGCGAGCCGCCTTCCGCCTGGTCGTAGAAGTGTGTGCCGAAGTGCCTGTCGGTGAGCAGCATCGTCACGGCCGCCGCGACCACCGGCAGCGCCAGGATCAGGAGTACCGAGTACGTGAGGATCGCCCAGACGAACAGCGGCAGCCGCCCCCAGCTCATGCCGCGCGTGCGCATGTTGGCGATCGTCGCGTAGAAGTTGATCGCGCCGACCAGCGAGGAGATGCCGGTGAGGTGGATCAGGTAGATCCACGCGTCCTGACCACCTGAGGGCGAGAAGAGCGCGCTCGAGAGCGGCGGGTAGCTCGTCCAGCCCGCTTCCGGCGGGCTCCAGAAGATCGACGCGTAGAAGACGATGCCGCCGGCGAGCAGCAGCCAGAAGGACAGCGCGTTCAAACGCGGGAAGGCCATGTCGCGCGCGCCGATCATCAACGGCAGGAAGTAGTTGGCCAGGCCCGCCATCATCGGTACCACGAACAGGAAGACCATCGTCGTGCCGTGCATCGTGAACAGCTGGTTGTAGGTCTCCGGCGAGACCAGGGTGTTGTTTGGCGCGCCCAGCTGGAGACGGATCATCAACGCCTCGACGCCGCCGAGGCAGAAGAACATGAACGTCAGGACCATGTACATGATCCCGATCTTCTTGTGGTCGGTCGTCGTCAGCCAGCTCGTCCAGCCCGTCGACTCATGCTCCACGTGATGGGCGTGAACCTGGGGAATTGGGGCTGCGTAGGTGGCCATGTCGTCTGCTGATCTCCTGATGTCCTAGGGGTTCTCGACCTTTTCGGCGCCGCCGTGTTCGTTCAGCTTGGCGCGTGCCTTCGCCGCTTCCTTGTTGGCTTCCGAGATCTCCTGCTTCTGGCGCGCCAGCCACGTTTCGAACTGCGCGGGCGGCACTGCCCTTACCGACGCGATCATGCGCGCGTGGCCGCGGCCGCAGAGGAACGCACACTGCCCGCGATAGAGCCCGGGCTTGCTGATCTTGAACCACGTGTAGTTGTGGTAGCCCGGGACGTCCTGGAACTTGCCGCCCAGTTCCGGGATCCACCAGGAGTGCACCACGTCTTGAGAGACGATGTCGAGGCTCACCGTGGTGTTCGTGGGCACGACCATTTCCTCGTAGGAGTAGGGCGCGCCAAGGCCATCCGGTTCGTTTGCGCCCGGGTAAACGAACTGCCAGATGTACTGTTTTCCGATCACCTCGATTTCGAGCGCTTTGCCGTTGGGAGGCAGTTTGCGCTCGTTGCTCGCGTACAGCACGTTGTTCTGTTCGCCGAGCGTGGTTCCGCTCGGCCCCGAGTTCGGCGGATCCTGGATCGAGGAGAGCTTCGCGAACGTGAGGCCGCCTAGCGCGATCAGCACGACCGCTGCCCCCGCGGTCCAGCCGACCTCCAGGCGGGTGTTGCCGTGGATCTGGTTGGCCACCGCGCCCTTACGCTTGCGGAACTTCACGAGCGCGTACACGAGGCCGCCCTCGACCGCGAAGAAGATGATCAGCGCGATCACGAGCGTGATCTTGTAGAGGTCGTCGATGTCGTTCGCGTTCGGCGAACCGCCCGACTCGGGCGCGAAGAAGGCGAGGACTGAGGGGATCGCGTGGCTCAAGGCGGGAGGATTCTATTCACGCTCGGGCGGTACGCGCTTGATGACATTTGCCACGAGTCTTTCACGCCCCCGAGAAACGCGCCGGACGCTTCTCCACGAAGGCCATCGCGCCCTCCACGAAGTCGGCGCTGCCGGCCATCTCCTGCTGGATCCGGGCCTCGAGCTCGAGCTGCTCGGCCATGCCCGAGTAGAGCCAGTTGTTCAGCTGGCGCTTGGTTCCCGCATATGAGCGCGTGGGTCCCGCCGCCAGGCGCGCGGCGAGCGCGAGCGACTTCGACCGCAGGCTCTCATCGTCCACCACTCGGTTGATCAGGCCCCACTCGAGCGCCTTCGCCGCCGGTAGGCGATCGCCCAGCATCGCCAGCTCGCTCGCACGCGCCATGCCCACGCGGCTGGGGACGAACAGGGACGAGCCGCCGTCGGGGACCAGTCCGATGTTGACGAATGCCAGCAGGAAGTACGCGCTCTCCGCCGCCACGATCAGGTCGCAGCACAGCGCAAGCGAGCAGCCGATGCCGACAGCGGGTCCGTTCACCGCCGCGATCACGGGCTTTGGCAGCTCGCGAATCGCGTGCATGATCGGGTGGTAGCGCTGGGTCAGGGCCTTGTAGACGTCCGGGCGCCCGTCCGGCGTCGTGTCGCCGCCGCTCACGTCTCGCAGGTCGGCGCCCGAGGAGAACGCCCGCCCGGCGCCTGTGATCAGGACCGCACGCACCGCGTCGTCCTGCGCCGTCCGCTGCAGCGCGGCCAGCAGGTCCGCGCCCAGCTGCGCGTTCCATGCGTTCAGCACCTCGGGTCGGTTCAGCTCGACCGTGGCTGCTCCCTCAGCGACCGTCACGGTCACTGTCTCAAGCTCAACGTCCGTCTCGCTCATGGGTCTCCTTTGCTCGATTCAGCGCGAGTGATCCTATGGTGTGAGAGATGACACGTCCCGTGATCGGCATCTGCACAGCGCTCGAGCGCGCCAAATGGAGCGTCTGGGATCAGCGTGCGGCGCTGCTCCCGTTCAACTACGTGCATGCCGTGCAGCGTGCTGGAGGGCTCGTGGCGATGCTTCCGCCCGACCCGCAACTGACGGAGGACCCTGAGCAGGCACTCGACCTGATCGACGGCCTAATCCTCGCCGGCGGCGCCGACATCGACCCGGCCTCCTACGGTGAGAGCCCGCATCCGGAGACCGTTTCCACCGTGCCCGAGCGCGACGCCTTCGAGATCGCGCTCACGCGGGCCGCGATCGAGCGCGACATGCCGTTGCTCGGCATCTGCCGGGGCATGCAGCTGATCAACGTCGCCTGTGGCGGGACGCTTCTGCAGCACCTCCCCGACCGTTACGGCCACCACGAGCACCGGCGCGTGGTCGGTTCCTTCGATGGCGCCGAGCACGACGTGCTGCTGACCGAGGGCTCGCTCGCCGCCAGGGCCGCCGGCGAGCTCTCGCACGCGACCAAGTCCCACCATCACCAGGGCGTCGATCGTCTCGGCGAGGGGCTGAGGACCAGCGGCGTCTCGACGCTGGATGAGCTGACCGAGGCGATCGAGTGGGGGGGCGGGTCATCCGATCGTCGGTTCGTGCTCGGCGTGCAATGGCATCCCGAGGCCGATCTCGCGAGCTCGGTCGTCGGGGCGCTCGTCGATGCCGCTGCATCCGCCCGCGTGTCCGAGTAGGCGCGGGCGCGCGGCATATACTGCCCGCCCAGTGCGGCTGTCGAAGGCGATCAGAGCAACCGCCTGGGGGATGGTGGTGGCCGGAGTCGCCGCGCCGATGCTGCGCAAGCGTGTCAGCGCGCCGCCGCTGCTGGTCCAGACCGTCGCCTTCGGGGCGCCGATCGGGCTGTCCATCGCCGTGCGCCGCTCGCCTCGTCGCGACGTGGCCGTCTGCGCGCTGCAGATGTGGGCCTACCTCGCCGCCTACAAGACTCCGCACGACGACGCCGACGCTCAGAGCGCGCGTGTCCATGTCGATTATCCGGTGCACGCCGACCGCGCGATCGGATTCGGCGAGCTGCCGAGCGTTCGCCTGCAGCGAGCCTTCGCCAGCGCCGGCGCAAACGCATCCGAGTGGCGGGTCCTCGACCGCGTACTCGTGTGGACGCATTGGAGCTGGTTCTTCGTGCCCCACGGATCGCTCGTGTACATCCTCGTGCGTCACCCCTCACGCTTCGCGCGCGCTGCGGTTCTGACATATGCCGTGTTCGACGTCGGTGCCAGTGTGTACTGGCTGCTTCCGACCGCCCCGCCCTGGTACGCAGCTGCCACAAGCAGTGCACAGGACGGCTCCGAGCTCGCAGTCAGGCGCATGATGGTCGAGTACGGCGAGGCGTTCTGGAAAGACCGCTGGGGCTCGCTCTACAGTGTGTTCGGAGGCAATCCACTCGCAGCGATGCCCTCTCTGCACTTCGCCACATCCCTGATGGCTGCGCTCCTCCTCGCAGAGGTGGGGCCGCTCGCCGGCGCGCTCGGATTCGGATATGCGGCCACGCTCGGGTTCGCGCTCGTGTATCTCGGAGAGCACTACGCCGTCGATCTGCTGGGAGGGGCGGCGCTGACGCTCGCCGTGCGGCGCCTGGAGCCGCGCGCGGGGCCGGCGCTCGCGCGTCTGGGACGGACGGTCGCCGCACTGGAGGCGAAGGCCCACGAGACGGCCTGAGAGGGGAGGGGGGTGAGCACCGAGAAGATGGGATGGGGCGAGGCAGGCGACGGAGCGGGGGAGCTGCTCGAGCAGGAGGCCCTGCCCGTGCCTCCTCTCGACGGGCACTCGCACCCCGCTAAGGCGCCCATTGCGGGCGAGGAGGAGATGCCCCGTGTGATCTTCACGCGCCGGCAGATCGTCGCCTTCGGTGTGTTCATCCTCTCCGGCGTTGGCTTCCTGTACTTCGTGCTGCCGAATATCGCCGGCGTCGGCAAGACAGTCGACCGGATCGAGGGTGGCGACGTCTGGTGGCTGGCGATCGGCGTGGTGCTCGAGCTGCTGTCCTTCGCCGGCTACGTGGTGCTGTTCCGCTCGGTGCTCGTGCGCGGCAACGAGCGCATTGGCTGGCTGGAGAGCTACGAGATCACGATGGCGGGGCTCGTCGCAACGCGACTGTTCGCCGCGGCCGGCGCCGGCGGCGTCGCGCTCACCGCGTGGGCGCTGCGACGTTCCGGCATGGAGCCTCGCGTAGTGGCTTGTCGCATGGTCGCGTTCATGGTGCTGCTGTACGTGATCTACGCCGCGTCGCTGCTGATCGACGGCATCGGCCTGGGCATTGGCCTGTTCCCGGGCGGCGGCTCGTTTGCGATCACCGTCGTGCCCGCGATCGTGGCTGCCGTTCTGTTCGCGGTCGCCGGTGCGATCGCGCTCCTGCCCGGCGACCTCGAGCGTCGTCTGGACAGCTGGGCCTCAGGCTCTCCGCGTGTCGCGCGCTGGATCGCGCGCGCAGTGACCGCCCCCGCGCTCGCCGCCAGCGGCGTCCGCACCGCAATCGACTCGATCCGCGGGCGCGACCCCGGCCTGCTCGGTGCGCTCGCCTGGTGGGGCTTTGACATCTCCGTGCTGTGGGCGATGTTCCACGCTTTCGGCTCGGCGCCGCCGTTCACCGTCATCTGGATGGCGTACTTCATCGGCACCCTCGGGAACCTGCTGCCTCTCCCCGGCGGCCTCGGCGGTGTCGAGGGTGGCATGATCGGCGCGTTCGCCGCGTTCAACGTCCCGCTCAATCTGGCGGTGGTCGCGGTACTGTCCTACCGAGCGATCTCGTTCTGGCTGCCCACGCTCCCGGGCGTCATCGCCTACTTCCAGCTCCGTCGAACGGTGGCGCGCTGGCGCACGGAAGAGCCGGGGGCCACGGTCGGCGCGGTGAGGACCGGGGCGTCCGAGCCGGCGGGCGCGCTGCAGGGCTCATGAGTCCAAAAACACGCTTCAAATTGCTATACTTTACAAAGTAAAGCGACCCTCTTTCCGGGTGTCGCGGAGCAGAGAGAACCAGGAGATGAGATGAGCGACGTCGAGAACGTGATCATCATCGGCAGCGGGCCCGCCGGGTACACCGCAGCGCTGTACACGGCTCGAGCGAACCTCAACCCGCTGGTGATCGAGGGCTTTGCCTGGGGCGGCTTGCTGCAGCAGACGACCGACGTGGAGAACTACCCGGGCTTCCCCGAGGGCATCGAGGGCCCCGAGATGATGAAGAAGTTCCGCGATCAGGCCGAGCGTTTCGGCGCGCGTCTGATCACCGATCAGGCGGACCGCGTCGAGCTCTCCAGCGAGCCCGGCGGCATCCACCATGTGTGGGTGGGAGACACCGAGCACCTCGCGCGCACGGTCGTGCTGTCGATGGGAGCCGAGCACAAGAAGCTGGGTGTGGCCGGGGAGGAGGAGCTGTCCGGGCGCGGTGTCAGCTACTGCGCAACCTGTGACGCCGCCTTCTTCCGCGACGCCCACACGATCATCGTCGGCGGCGGAGACTCCGCCATGGAGGAGGCCATCTTCCTCTCCAAGTTCGCAGGCAAAGTCAGCGTCGTGCATCGCCGCAACGAGTTTCGAGCCTCCAAGATCATGCTCGAGCGCGCGCGCCAGCAGGCCAACATCGAGCTGTTGACCCCATACAGCGTCAAGGAGCTCGTCCCCGGTGAGAACGGTGCACTAGGGCACGCTCTGCTCAGCAACGTCGAGACCGGCGAGGAGCGCGAGCTGCCGATCTCCGGCGCGTTCATCGCCGTCGGTCACGAGCCCCAGTCGGAGCTCGTGCGCGGACAGGTGGACATCGACGAGAACGGCTACGTCGTCACCGAGGACAGGTCCACACGAACGAAGCTCCCCGGCGTGTTCGCCGCGGGCGACCTCGTCGATCACACCTATCGCCAGGCGATCACCGCCGCGGGCTCCGGATGTCAGGCAGCCCTCGACGCAGAGTGGTACCTGCGCGACACGCCCGGCGTGCCCGTACCCGCAGGAATGCCGCTCGGAGACCCTGCAGAAGAGCAGTGGGCTTCGTCGGTCGAGTCAACGCCCGCGTCGTAGCACGACTGAAGGGCCCGCCGCTAGCTCACGGCCAGTCTCGGCTGCAGCGCTCCCTCGAGCTCGAGCAGCCATCGCTTGCGCTCGAGGCCGCCCGCGTAGCCGCCCAGCGCGCCACCCGTGCGCAGCACCCGGTGGCAGGGGATCACGATCGGGATCGGGTTCGCGCCGAGCGCGCTCCCTGCAGCTCGTGAGCCACGCGGGCTGCCCGCCTCGCTCGCGATTTCCGCGTAGCTGAGCACGCCGCCGTAGGGGATCGCCGAGGTCGCGCGGAGCACACGCTGTCCAAACGTCCCGATCAGAGTCCAGTCGAGTGCCATCTCGAAGCTGCGGCGCTTCCCCAAGAAGTACTCGTCCAGCTCGCGTCGCGCCCTCTCGAACGGGGCGGAGGACCGCACGATCCGCGGCGACAGGCGTTGCGCGAGCCCGTCGAGCACTCGGTCCACGTTCTCCTCCGGGAACGCCAGGCGCACGACGCCTCGTTTGGTCGCCGCGAGCAGGAGGGTTCCAAACGGCGAGTCCACGGCGTCGTAGCTGACGTCCGCCAGTCCCTCCTGCGCAATGCGTGTGCGCAGACGCTCCGTCGCCCGCTCCGCCTGCGCAGCCGCGCCGGCGTTCTCTACGTCACCGCGCCGCAGCGCGTCCTCCAACGACGTGGTCTTTACCCCCAACGCCGTGCTCGTTACCTGCTTGCCGTTGTTCATGCGGGAACCGCCTTTCTCAGCTTGACGAGACCTTCGTGCAGTGAGCGACGCGCTGCCTCCTCCGAGCAGCCGATTGCCTGTGCGATCTCGCGGTGGGGCATGTCCCCGACGAAGCGCAGGACCACCGCCGAGCGCTGGCGACTTGGAAGCTTCTTCACCGCGTCCCACAGCTCGCGATCGGGCTCGCGCGGGGAGGCCGCCGATCGGCGAGCCGTCTCGCCGTCCTGGACGGCTGTAACGTCCTCGACGGGAAGAGCCCTGCGGGTCCTCGCCCGATGCGCGTCCAGCGCCTTGCGGCTTGCGATCGTCAGCACCCACGCCCGCAGGTTCGAGTCCGCGCGCAACCTCGGATAGGCGCGCAGCGCCGCGATGAACGTCTCCTGGAAGCATTCCTCCGCCTCATCCGGACCGACCGCGGAGACCAGGACGCGCCAGACCACGTCGCGGTGGCTGTCCAGGAAGCGCTGGAATGGCGGCAGTGCGTTGCTCACGGTCCTATAACGCGAGCCCGCCCCGAAACGTGAGGTCGGCTCCCGCGCATCACCGTGACTGCCTCAGCTCTCGTAGTCGAAGAAGCCCGCGCCCGCCTCGCGGCCAAGACGGCCCGCGTGCACCAGGCGGCGCAGCACCGGCGCCGGCCGATAGCGCTCCTCGCGGTACTCCGCGCAAAGCGCCTCCAGCACGCTCAGCACATGATCCAGCCCGATCGCGTCCGCCCACGCCAGCGGGCCGCGGGGGTGGCTGAGCCCCAGGACCATCCCCGTGTCGATGTCGCTCGCTGCACCCACGCCCTCGCCCAGCGCAAACGCCGACTCGTTGATCAGCTGGCAGACGATCCTGCCGAGCACCAGGCCCGGCGCGTCGCCCACCCACTCCACGTGCTTTCCCAGCGTTGCGAAGAAGCGCTCCGCGCGTGCCGCCGCGACCGGCGATGAGCCCTCGCTGCGGGTCAGCTCCACCAGACGCGCGTGCTCCAGCGGCGCCACCACGTGAAAGCCCACCGCGCTGCCTCCCGGGTCAAGCGCCCCCAGCGAGCCGCCCGCGCAGAGCACCAGGCGCGCGCCGCCCTGCGAAGGCGGCTGCGTGCCACGACGGTCCGGCTGCCCGGCGCCGGCCCCAGGGCCAGTGGCGCGCGTGGAGGGGTACGGATCGCAGTCGATCGTCAGCGACGGCAGTACGCCGCCCATCGGCGCGTGCGGGGAGCGCACCTCGTAGCCGGCGGCATTGGCCGCCGCGCGCAGCTCATCCACGAGCACGCCCTCGCCCGCGATCACGACCACGCCCTCTCCATCGGTGCCCGGCGAGCCGGGCTCCAGTGGCTCGGGGTCTGGGGCGCGGTGGGCGCCGGAGACCTGTGAGTAGTCGTAGTAGCCGCGTCCCGTCTTGCGCCCGTAGAGGCCCGCCGCCACGTAGCGCGCGGCGATCATCGAAGGTCGCCAGCGCGGCTCGCCAAAGCTCTGCTCGTAGAAGCTCTTTGAGATCTCAAAGCCCGTCTCCACACCGACCAGGTCCATGAGCTCGAACGGGCCCATGCGAAAGCCGCCCTCCATCCGGCAGATGCGGTCGATCGTCTCGAGGTCCGCGATCTGCTCCTGCAACAGCCGCAGCCCCTCCAGGCCAAACGGCCTGTTGCAGCGGTTGACGATGAACCCCGGCCCGTCCTTCGCGAGGATCACCGTCTTGCCCATCGCCTCGCCCGTCGCCGTCGCGATCGCCAGCGCCTCGGGCGAGGACTCAACGCCCGCCACCACCTCCAGCAGGCGCATCAGCGGCGCAGGGTTGAAGAAATGCATGCCCACCACGCGCTCCGGGTGGCTCGCTCCGCTCGCGATCGCCGTCACCAGCAGCGAGGACGTGTTCGTCGCGAGCACGCACTCCTCGCTCACCACCTCCGACAGCTTCGCGTACATCTCGTGCTTCAGCTCGATGCGCTCCGGCGCCGCCTCGATCACCAGCTCGCATGGCGCCAGCGCCGAGAAGTCCTCCACCGGCGCCAGGCGCTCGGCTGCCGCCGCTGCCTCCTCCTCGCGCAGCTTGCCCTTCACCATTTCTTTGCGCAGCCCGTCCTCCGCGCTCGCGATCCCGCGCGCCAGCGCCTCCGGGAAGGGGTCGTACAACAGCGTGCGCGCCCCCGACCGCGCCGCCAGCTGGGCGATGCCGGCACCCATTGTGCCGGCTCCCAGCACGCCGATGATGGACGCCGGCCTGCCCTCCCGGCCGGCGGAGCCGGCCTTCTCATCCTCATCAACGCGCGCCTGCTCTGACATCCCCAGCTCCCTCCCAGCCAGGCGTCAGGAGGGTACGAGCGCGTTGATGCCCGTCATCGCGCGCCCGATGATCAGTTTCTGGATCTGGGATGTTCCCTCGTAGATCGTCGTCACACGCGCGTCGCGGAAGTAGCGCTCCACTGGGTGGTCGTCCACGTAGCCCGCGCCGCCGTGGATCTGGATCGCCATGTTCGCGCACTCAAGCGAGGACTCCGTCGCATGCAGCTTCGCGATCGAGGTCTCCAGCGTGTTCGGGCGGCCCTTGTCCTTCAAGAAGCCCGCCCGCCACACCAGCAGGCGCGAGGCCTCCGTCTTCACCACCATGTCCGCGATCATCGCCTGCACGAGCTGGAAGCTCGCGATCGGTTTGCCGAACTGCTCGCGCTCCTTCGCGTACTTCACCGACTCATCCACACACCCCTGGCAGATGCCCACGCAGCCGGAGGCCACTGAGTAGCGCCCCGAGTCGAGGTTCGACATCGCGATTTTGAACCCGTCCCCGACGTTGCCCAGCATGTCCTCGTCTGAGACCTCCACGTCTTCCAGCGAGATCGACCCAGTGTCCGATGCGTGCAGGCCCATCTTGTGCTCGATCGTCGACGCCGAGTAGCCCGGCTGGTCGGTGTCCACCAGGAAGCAAGCAACGCCCTTGTGGCCGAGCGCCGGGTCCGTCTGCGCGAAGATCAGCGCCAGCTTCGCGTAGTTGGCCATCGAGATCCACATCTTCGCGCCGTTGATCACCCAGCCTGTGTCCGTCTTGCGCGCGCGCGTCTTCTGGTTGGCCGCGTCCGAGCCCGTGTCCGGCTCCGTCAGGCCGAAGCACCCCAGCCACTCGCCCGAGCACAGCTTCGGCAGGTACTTCTGCTTTTGCTCCTCCGTGCCGAACTTCACGAGACCCGAGCACACCAGCGAGGTCTGTACCGAGATCACAGTGCGCACCGAGGAGTCGCCGCGGCCGATCTCCTCCACCACCAGCCCGTAGCTGAAGTAGTCCAGGCCCGCGCCGCCGTACTCCTGCGGGACGATCGCCCCCAGGTAGCCCTGATCGGCCACCTTCTTGACCATCTCCAGGTCGAAGTGGTGGTTACGGGCGTTTTCCCGCGACTGCAACACGATCTCTTTATCGGTGAATTCGCGTGCCGTCTCCTTGATCAGGCGCTGCTCGTCGGTCAGGTCGAAATCCATGCCTCTCCTCTATTCGGTGTTCAGCTTCGGGGTGCTCCACGGCGCATGGATGCGCCGTTCGATCTCCTCCGCGATGCCCTCGATCGGCAGTCGCTCTTGCGCCAGCGAGTCGCGGTCGCGCAGCGTCAGCGTGTTGTCCTCGATGCTCTGGTGGTCGATCGTAAGGCACAGTGGCGTACCGATCTCGTCCTGGCGGCGGTAGCGCTTGCCGATCGCGCCGCCCGCGTCGTACTCCGCCTGCACGCGACCGCGCAGCGCGCGGTGTACCTCGCGCGCCAGCTCCGGCTGGCCATCCTTGCTCACCAATGGCAGCACCGCCGCCTTCACCGGCGCCAGACGCGGGTGAAGGCGCAGCACCGTGCGCATCTCGCCCTCGCCCGTGCCCTCGCGCTCCACTAGTTCCTCGTCGTAGGCGTCCACGAGGAATGCCAGCGTCGCGCGATCGGCCCCCGCCGCGGGCTCGATCACGTATGGCACGTAGCGCTGGCCTGTCGCTTGGTCGAAGTACTCGAGCTTCTCGCCCGAGAACTGCGCGTGCTGTGTCAGGTCGAAGTCCCCGCGGTTCGCGATCCCCTCGAGCTCCGACCAGCCGATCGGGAACAGGTATTCCACGTCGCTCGTGCCCGAGGAGTAGTGCGAGAGCTCGTCTTGGTCGTGAGCGCGCAGGCGCAGGTGGTCGGGGCGAATCCCCAACTCCGTGTACCAGCGCTCGCGCTCTGACAGCCAGTGCTCGAACCATTTCTGTGCCTCATCCGGTGGCACGAAGAACTCCATCTCCATCTGCTCGAACTCGCGCGTGCGGAAGATGAAGTTGCCCGGCGTGATCTCGTTGCGGAAGGACTTGCCCACCTGCGCGATCCCGAACGGCGGTTTCTTGCGTGAGAACTGCAGCACGTTCTTGAAGTTGATGAAGATCCCCTGCGCCGTCTCCGGGCGCAGGTAGGCGACCGATCCGGACTCCTTCACAGGTCCGATCGTCGTTTCGAACATGAGGTTGAAGTCGCGCGCCTCCGTCAGGTCGCACTCGTCCGTTTCGCCCGGGTGCTTCGATGGTTTGCGCCCGCACGCGAGCTCCTGCAGGTGGTCGGCGCGGAAGCGCTGGCCGCACGTCTTGCAGTCCACCAGCGGATCGGTGAAGCCGGCGAGGTGACCCGAGGCCTCCCACACACGGGGGTGCTGCAGGATCGCCGAGTCGAGCGCCACGATGTCGTCGCGCTCCTGCAGCATCGCTCGCCACCACTCGTTCTTCACGTTCGTCTTCAGCAGCACCCCGTAGTGGCCGAAGTCATACGTCGAGCCCACGCCGCCGTAGATCTCCGAGGAAGGGAAGACGAAGCCGCGGCGCTTGCTCAGCGCCACGATCTTCTCCATCGTCACCACGTCAGGCGTGAGCGGGGATGTGGGTGTGGAATCGGGCATGCGGGCTGCGGATGCTAGTCGAGCCTCCGCGCCCGCGCCGAGGAATCGGCCGAGCGCGGCCCGCCGCGGCGCATAAGATGGCGCGCCGTGGCGCGCATCCTGATCGTGGGCGGAGGCTGCCGGGGCCGGCAGCTGGCCGCCGCGATGGTCGGCGAGGGCTACGCCGTGCGCATCACCACGCGCAGCGAGGACGCACGCGCCGTGATCGAGGCCGCCGGCGCCGAATGCTGGGTCGGCACGCCCGATCGTCTAGCGACGCTACGTGGCTCGCTGGAGAGCGTGACGATCCTCTGCTGGCTGCTCGCCACCGCCGCCGGCTCGCCCGAGGATCTCCAGGCGCTGCACACCTCACGGCTCGAGTTCTTTCTCACGCAGGCGATCGATACCACCGTGCGCGGTTTCGTCTACGAGGCGCGCGGCAGCGGGCCGTCGGCGGCGCTCGTGGGGGAGGGGGAGCTGCTCACGCGTACGCTCGTCGAGCGCAACGAGATCCCCGTCGCGTTCCTCACCGCCGATCCTCACGACGCCGAGGACTGGCTCGCTCAGGCGCGCGGGGCGGTCGCCTCGCTGCTCATCGGCGCATGATCGTCCACCGCAGTCAAGCTCGCCGACTTTGTGACCGATGTTGCGTGCATCATGGCTGTGGATCGCTCCCGTTACGGCCTCTCAATGTCCGCCCTGGGGGCGGTCGTGGTCGCGGTGGCCGCCTTCCTGCCGTGGTACCGCGTCAGCTCGATCGCGCATGCCGCCGGCGCCCACTCTTTGGCGGCGCGCGCGCTCACCGTCTTCAGCTCTCACCAGGCCCTGCCCGACATGAGGATCCTGCTGCTCGTTCTCGCGGGGCTCGCGATACTCGACACGCTGGTGCCGCTCGTGCGCACCGAGGGACCCGTGCCCGGGGGCGCCGGGGGCTCCGTTGCGCTGCTCGGCGTCGTCGCCGCGCTCTGCGCCCTCTATCGGATCGTCGACCCGCCGGCGCCCGCCGGCGACGCTCTGGCGCTGTCGCTGCTCGCCGGACCCTGGCTCGCGTTGCTGGGAGCGTTGGCGATGCTGCTCGGCGGCGTATGGCCCTCCCGCGTGGGCTCCGGCACGCGCTCTGAGGCGCGCATGCGCGGCGCTTGGCCCGGCGTTCACGGCTGAACGCGTCGCGCCGCCGTCCGTTGGTGTTGCTGGCTCCTTGAAGGCGGCGCTCCCGCGCTATCCTGATCTGTAAACCCTGTAAAGCCGATCAGGATTCCAGATAGTTTCCTCCTCCGATTCTCGTTACGGCTAACTGTCGAGAAAGGACCGACAAAAAATGACGCTGCACCTGGGCGACACAGCCCCCGACTTCGAGGCCGACACGACCGAGGGTCGCATCAAATTCCACGACTGGATCGGCGACTCCTGGGCGGTGCTGTTCTCGCACCCCAAGGACTTCACCCCCGTCTGCACGACCGAGCTCGGCTACATGGCAAAAGCCAAGCCCGAGTTCGACGCCCGCAACACGAAGATCATCGGCCTGTCCGTGGACGCGCTGGACAACCACGAGGCGTGGGCGAAGGACATCGAGGAGACGCAGGGCACGGCTCCCAACTACCCGATCATCAGCGACAGCGACTTCAACGTCTCAAAGCTCTACGGGATGCTGCCCGCGGACACCTCCGGCGACGCCGCCGGGCGTACGCCCGCAGACAACCAGACCGTGCGCAACGTGTTCGTAATCGGGCCCGACAAGAAGGTCAAGCTGATCCTCGTCTACCCGATGACCACCGGGCGCAACTTCGACGAGGTGCTGCGTGTGATCGACTCACTGCAGCTGACCGCCAAGCACAAGGTCGCCACGCCCGTCAACTGGCAGAAAGGCGACAAGGTCATCATCGCCGGCTCCGTCTCCAACGACGAGGCCAAAGAGACCTACCCCGACGGGTGGGAGGAGCCGCGCCCCTACATCCGCCTCGTCCCGCAGCCCAGCTGAGACGAGCCTGCTCGGAGCCCGCTAGGCCAGTGAGAGCTGGCCGGCGGGCCCGGTGCTCAGGCGTTCCAGCAGGTGCTGCAGGATGCGCGCCGTAGCGCCCCAGATGACGTGCTCGTCGAGGACGTACGCGTCCGTCTCGAAGGCGATGCCACGGCGTTCGATCGTGGTCGTGGTCGCTGAGGCGCGGACCGCCGCCAGAGGCAGCTCCAGCACCTGATCGACCTCCCTTGCCGACAGCGTCCACGCGACACCCGCGGGGATCGTGGCCACGAACGGGTGAATCACGTAGTTGGTCACGAACGTGGAGGTCGTGGGCAGCGCTCCCAGGAGCTTCACCTGCGCGCTCGAGAGCCCGATCTCCTCCTGCGCCTCGCGCAGCGCCGTTGCGCTCAGGTCAGCGTCGCCAGGGTCCTTGCGCCCACCCGGAAAGGAGATCTCGCCCGCGTGACGGCGCAGATCCGCGCGTCGCTTGGTCAGCACCACGTAGTGGTCGCTCGAGTCCTCTGCAGCGAACAGCGCAACGAGAACCGCAGCCGGGACGGGTTCCTTCGCCGCTGCCCGCTCGGAACCGGCCGGGGAGGATGACTCAGGCGGCCAGGTGAACGCGCTCAACGCGCTCCTGGAACATGACGTCGCCGTCCAGCACGCGGTGCACAGGGCACTTGGCGGCGATCACGCTCAGCCGCTCCACCTGCTCGTCGGGGAGGTCGGCGGGCAGGCGCATGATCAGCTGGAACTTCGTCGGCGCGCCGCGCTCGGCTGGGCTGTACTCGACCTCGACCTCCACGTGGCCGATGTCCCAGCCCTTGCGCGCCGCGTACATCTCCATCGTGATCGCCGTACAGGTCGCAAGGCTCACAGCGAGGAGCTCCTGCGGATCGGGACCCCCGTCGTCGCCGCCCGCGTGGTGCGGCTCGTCGACGGTCAGCTGGTGGTCGCGCACCTGCACAGAGTGCTTGTAGGTGCCGCCGTCTCGCTTTGCGGAGGCCTTCATCCTTGTGAGCCCTTGCGTCTGAGTCATCTAGATCCCCTCGAAATCACGGCTTCTTAGTCCTTGTTGACAATGATACTGCGGCACGTTCAGGCCCCTGACAGAGGGTTGAACAGCAGTCCTGTGAGCAGCTTCGGAAAGAAGTACGTGGACTTCGCCGGCATGTTCTCGCCCGCCGCCGCCACGTCGCGAACCTGGCCGACTGGCGTCGGACGCATCAGAAACGCCGCGTCATAGTCGCCCGACCGCACCATCGCCAGCGCCTCCGCCGTGTCGCGCGCGTAGAACAACCCGTTGAAATGGGCGATGTCATCGTCCCTCAGCCCCAGCGCGTTCTTCAGCAGCAACGTCTCCAGCACGCCTGTGTCGAGGTGACGGTAGGCCTCTGAGCAGTCAGGCAAGGCGGCATCCGCGATCGCCTGGTTCTCGAGCGTCAAGTGCAGGGCGCGCTCGTCTGCACCGTTGAAATATCCGAGCTCCAGCGGACCTTCGCCGGGAGCCGGCGCGATCTCCTCGATCGGCACCTCCTCGATCTCGAAGTCGCGTTCCAGCGCCTGCTCGAGCGACGCAAGGCGCTCGTCGTCCAGCCCGCCAATCAGGCGGTGGGTGGGGAAGATCGTCAGCCCCGGGTCCTCCAGCGCCACCAGGCACATGAGGATGTAGTTGTGTGCGCCCTCGCCGCCGACCTCGCGCGCGTACTCCTGCATCGTCTCGTAGCGGTGGTGACCGTCCGCGATCAGTAGCTCCGCATCGCGCGTGGCCGCCTGTACGGCCGCGATCGCATTGGGATCTGAGACGCGCCAGAGGCGATGGACGGTGCCGTCTGCGTCCGTGATGTCCGCCCACGGCTGCTCGGTTGTGGCGGG
>Ga0209006_10000660_pt1 | contig 32173 bp, 23 predicted proteins | sample JacPin_JW_Ref_O2_FD_188567 | JGI IMG/M metagenome (GOLD analysis project Ga0209006, IMG submission 188567) | Forest soil microbial communities from Algoma, Ontario, Canada - Jack Pine, Ontario site 1_JW_Ref_O2 (SPAdes) (version 2) | ecosystem: Environmental > Terrestrial > Soil > Boreal... | reverse complement strand
TTAGGTGGAGACGCGGCGGAACGCTTCTTTGCGGACCAAATCGGCAACGTTGGGAAACGCATTCTTGGTCTTCTCCATCCCGATCTTGATAACTTTCATCTCGTTCAAATCTTCCACCAACCCCTTGGGGCACGAATTGTTCACAATCACCCGCTCCCATCCTTGCTCCAGCGGAACCTTGCTCCACTCCCGCCCTTTTCCGCCTTCCAGTTCCACGTCGATGAAGCTGCGCTGGCACGTCACCGGGCACCAGTGGCACACCGTGTCCACCGACGTCGCCGTCTTGTAAGTCAACCTCTCGATCGCATCGAAGCCGCGAAACTTGCTGGTGCCGCCGGCGTCCCACCAATCGAGAGCCACCAAGGCCGCACCGATCGCCCCCGCTTCACCCGAGTAAGGATGCACCACCACATCAGCATCCGGAACTTTTTTCAAAATAAAATCCACCTGCGTCTTCACCACCGCAAGATTCTTGTGCGTCCCGCCCTGCAAAATATATTTCTTTCCGACAGAAGTGAGATTGTTCAACCCTCCCGCATAGATCCAGACATTCAGCGGAAGAATCGCGCACAGGCCCGCCAGAATTTCTTCCGCCTGCCAGCCCTTGCGCTGTTGATTGACGATGTCGCTCTGCAGAAACACTCCGCAGCCCATCGAAAGCTGCGGCATCGCCGTAGCTTTGAATGCGCGGTCCGCCATTTCGCTCATCGGAATGCTGAAGCGCTCCGCGATCCCCTGAAGAAACGCTCCGTTCCCCGAGGAGCATTGCGAATTCAGCCGGAAGTCCGTCACCGCCCCATTGTTCAGCAGCATGATCTTGACGTCCACGCCGCCCACGTCGCAAATGCAATCCGCGTCCGGAAAGTAATGCAGCCCCGCGCTGGCGTGAGCGATCGTTTCCACCACCGGACAGTCCGCTCCGAGTATATCTTTCAGCAAATCTTTTCCGTAGCCCGTGATCGCCAGTCCAAGAATCTCTCCATCTCCCACCGCCTCGCGAACCTGCCGGAACAAACTCTTAGCGTCGTCGATGGGATTTCCCCGGCTCAGCGCGTAGCAGGAAAACAGCAGCTCTTTCTCCGGCGACATGCAGACCGCCTTCGCCGTCGTCGACCCGAAATCGCAACCCACCACCACCGGCCCCAGCTTCGCGGTCTTGCCGAGCATGGGAAGCTGGAATTTCGGACGCCGCGTAATCTTTCCCACGCTGACCGGCCGCCCATTTTCCTGGCCCTTGCCGTTGCCGTTGGCGTGCCCGTTTCCGTTGCTCTTGGCCGCGGCCCCGTCGCCACTCCCGTTGCTCCCGGGCGTCGAGTAACGCGAAAGAAAAGACTTCAGTTCCGCCTCTTCTTTCCACAATCCCGCGCTGCCCAGCTTTTTCTTCTCCTCGTGCTGCCCCTCGTCAATCCACCACCGCAGCCTTGCGGTCCCCAGGTAAGTGCCAACCGTCGGCGAATCTCGCAGCCCCACTTCAATGCAGCCCTGCGCCGCGTAATAGAGCGCATCATCCGGCACGCGAATAAACGACTCCGGATCTTTTCCCTCCGGCATCTCCACCTTGCGCTCTTTCCACAATTTCGCCAGATGGTAACGCCACGCCTGCTGCAACCCCTTGAAGAAAAGGTTCGGCCCGCCCAGCAAAAGAATTTCCGGCAGCGGCGTGTTGCCCCGCGTCAGCGTCGCCAGGTTTTGATACACCACCGCTTCAAACAGCGAAGCGATAATCTCCTCCACCGAGACCCCGGCCTTCAACAACGTGTTGGAATCCGCTTCCGCGAAGATGCCGCACTTGCTGCTGATCTTGTGCAGCGTGTAGCCGTCGTAGCCCATCTGCGAGAGTTGATCGGTCGCGATTTCCAGCTTGCGCGCGGTTTTTTCTATGAAAGTCCCCGTCCCGCCAGAGCACGCACTCTGCATCAGCACTTGCTTGCTTTTGGCCGCGCCGGCGCCGCTGAAGAAAATCGTCTTCATGTCTTCGCCGCCAATTTCGCTGACGAAGCGCACGTCGGGATGAACCTTCTCCACCGCCGCCGCCACTGCCACCACTTCCTGAATTACCTTCCCGCCGACCAGCGGCGCGATCAGCCCTGCCCCCGATCCCGTAAAAAACACGCGGTCCTGCTCCGGGGTGAAGTTGTACTGTTTTTCCATCCGGTTCAGGAAATCGAGAACCTTCTCTGCCTGCTTGGTGTTGTGCCGTTCATAGGCTTGCCCCAACAGCTCTCCGGACGGCGCGGCAATCGAATACTTGCAGGTCGTGCTGCCCACATCGAGGCCAGCAATTTTTCCCGTGCCCCTGGGGGTATCCCCCGACGGTCTGGCCAGCGGAGCATCTCCTTCGAGCGGTTGGATCTGAATCAACCCGTCACTCATGCCTGAACCTCGTCTCCCGATTCTGGTTGCTGGTTGGAGTTGCTGGTTGGAGTTGTTTGTGTGGAGCGGGCACCGTTGCCCGCTTGCCTACAGCGGCACAAAACCAGCGGGCAACCGTGCCCGCTCCACACAACCCTAGCATCAAGCCCGCGCCAACCCCTTGTCGTAAGCCAGATGCATCACATAGTTCGCCGCGGCCCCGGCATAAGCGCGATGCGGCACGTGATAAGTCGCCTTCCGCACCTCCGGATGCTTGGCCTCATACGCCCGGATTTTCTTTTCCGTCAGCCCCGTCTTCTCCATCACGCCCTCGAACTCCGCGTGCGCCCGCTTCTTTGCTTCCGTCAGAATCATCTGGCAGCGCGAGAGCGCGTGCACCTCGGCATCGCCCTTCACTTCGATCGGCGCGTAGAGCAGGTCGGGATATTTCCCGATCACGTTGGCCATCGAGCCAATCGACATGGTGTTCGGCATGCACGAATACGGAGACAACTCGCAAATCATGTGCGCCGTCTTGTGATGATACGAATGCAGCGCCTTGCCAATCAGCATGTGCCCTTCCCCGCCCCGCAACTGGAAGTTGTAGAAAGGTTCCGCCAGCGTCTTGAGTTCTTCCTGGTCCGGCAGTTCGTGCGGCAAATTCGCCAGCGCCTTGCGGAACCGGTTATAGGTGACGCGGTAAATCTTCTCGAGAGCATGCAGCGCCAGATTCTCCGCCCTCGGGTGCTTGCTCTTGGCGTTGCGGTGCTCCAGTTTACGGATGGTCGGGTGCATCAGGTAGTGCAGCCACACCGCCACCGGCGGCGCAATCACTTCGGACTCTTCCGATTCCAGCCAGCGCTTGATGTTGTAGTTGCCTTCGCCTTCATGCGTCTGCAACCAGAACTCACCGGTGATTTTCACTTTCGCTTTCACCCGCAGATGGTCTACTTCAATCGCGTCCCACTTCTTGCGGACCTCGCGCAGCGCCTTGGTGAAATAGTTGCTCATCAAATGCCATGCCATGGTCCCGTACTTCTTGCCACGATCCGGCCGGTGTAGAAACAAATCGTACATTTGTTCCACGACGTCGCGCAGCACCAGTTCCGTCTGCCCCTTGTTCATTTCGTAGGGACGCGTCGCATATTCCAGATCGGTCACCAGGTCGCCGCACAGGATCGACCAGATAATCCCCAGGCTCATGGGCATGTTGATGTCGAGACCACCGCCGTTCCCCGGCCCCTGGTCCAGTTCGTCCTGCGCCAGCAGGAACAGCCGGAAGTCGCGCAGTCCCAGCCCGTCAAGGGCCATGGCATACGATTCATGATATTGGCCGAAGCGGCACGGTCCGCAAGCTCCCGCCGTCAGGTAGACAAACTTCTTATTCACTTCTTCCTTGCCGTGCTCGTGCACTTCCTTCTTCAGGAAGTTCACCAGGCTCCCCGTGGTGAAGATGGTGGGGCAGCACGCACCCGTGTCGATCAACTCCTTGCCGGCGTCGAGGTCTTCGCGCGCAATGTTGGGCAACGGCTCGGCCTTGTACTTCAGGTTGTGCAGCGCTCCCTGCATCATCCGCTCATGCTTCCACGTGAGGCCCCCGTAGAGAATCGTGGTTTCGGCACGCTGGTCGCGCGTGAAGGGCCGGGGTTTGTATGCGCTGTAGTGCTCGATGATCGGCAGCTGTGCCACTTGTGCCATTGGATTCTCTCCTCGCTAATTTTTTTTCCCCAGGGAAGTTGTCGGGATTGTACATCCCCCATCAGACATCCTCAAACGCCAATTCGCGTTCCGGCACTAAAGTGCCCGGTTCGTCATCCCAATGTCGGGCGAGTATCGGATGACGCAGCCCGTCGTGCCGGATGCATTGAATCACCAAAACAAAAAACGCCGCGCCCGCAAGTTGCGCAACAATCGGTACGTGCAAAGCCGTAATCAGGTTGTAGCGGTCCGCCACTCTTCCGATCACTACTGGTGCAATTGCCATGGAAAACAGGTTCACGAACAAATAATAAAAACCTAACGCCGTCGCGTGCCCACGCGGCGGAACCAGGTCGTGGATGGTCGCGGTCAGGGGCCCGTGATACCAGCTTAAGAAAAAAGCTCCCAACCCGAAGAGCAGCAGGAAACTCAATTTTCCGTTAGCATGCAGCGCAAAATAAATTGGCGGTGCTCCCAGCACAAACCCAATCGGGACCACCACCGCTCGTCCCCAGATGCGCAATTTCGCGAGTGCGTCGGATAAGAACGCGCCGGTTGCGATACCCAGCGTCCCGCCCAGCACGATCACCAGCCCAAGGGCGATGCCCGCCTGCGCCGCGCTGAATCCTTTATAATCCTGCACCAGCTCCGGACCCCACGCCACATAGGTATATCCCGCGAAGCTGCAGAACCATCCGCTGACCAGCAGCGCCAGGAAGGCCGGCACCCGCAGAAGTTCCGGCAGCGGCATCGATTCCTTCGCAACATAAGCCACCGACTTCGGCAGCCGAAGCGCAGTCAGCCCCAGCACAACTCCCGGTATCCCGACCATGAAGAACGCGAACCGCCAGCCGAGCGCCGCTGTGATGATTCCACCCAAGGCGATGCCTGTGGCGCCTCCAATGAACATGCCAATGTCAAATGCTCCCTGCACTCGCGCCCGCACGTCGCGTGGGAACGAAGCAGTAATCACCGCCGCGCCCGCCGGCGTATAAGCCGCTTCCCCAACTCCCACTAACCCCCTTGCAATCAATAGCGCGCGGAACGACCCCGCCAGCCCGCTGAAAAACGTCGCCCCGCTCCAAAACAACACACCCGCGCTAATCACCGCGCGACGTGAAATGCGATCGGCGAGCATTCCTAAGGGAAAGCTGGCCAGCGAGAGGACTACGGTGAAAGCCGTCGCCAAATAGCTAAGCTGCACAAAACTAAGGCTGAAATCGCGACGGATGGAGGGAAAAAGAGCGAACACGATCTGCCGGTCAACGTAGTTCACAAAGTTGACCAACATCAGGATCAGCAGCACCCGCCACTGCTTCGCGGTGAAGTCGGAAAGCTTCATTTAGGGATGTCGCTGCCATGTGAGTACAACCAGGGGGGCGCCCGAGGCAAGCGACAATGTGCGACATGCCGCGTCAAGCGAAGAAAAAGCAGGGGGTTAGCTTGGTTCGCGAGTGAGCCCGTGACCATTTCAAGGTGGGGTGGCAGCGGCTGTATCGCTGGCGCAAGCTGCTGACCGGCTAAAGGCCGGTGAGCGGTTAGAGTTGGGTTTCGGGGCTGGCACCTAACCGTTTATTGGACAGAAAGCGGTTAGTCAGGAAACCAGCTTCGGCGTTCGATGCGCTCCCGGCAAAACCGCGCTCGCTTCGCCGCGCTGGAGGGGCGAGGCGACCGTCCCTCCACGATCTTTTTTCGGCTACTTCGATTCCCGCACCGGGATTGGACTCGAAGGCTTAAGAGCGGTATTCTTGCGCCACTCTGCAAGCTCGGGTCCTTGGGGAGCAGGACGAATGGGTGGAGACGGGACACAACCTCGAATGACGGCGCAGGACCGACCTGCCAGCGACCGCCTCGATTCGTGGAAGGAAATTGCGGCTTACCTTAATAAGGAAGTGCGGACCGTCCAGCGCTGGGAGAAGAATTTGGGATTGCCCGTGCGGCGGATCGCCCAGGGTAAGCAGGGCACGGTTTTCGCGTACAAGTTGGACCTGGACGCCTGGTGGCAGGAAAGCCAGACCAAGCTTGAGGACGAAGACGACAGGACGGATGTACAAACCGGTGCGGAATCGGACGGGCCGGGGGTTCCGGGAACGGGCGTCGAGTCGGGAATTTCTTGGTCGAGGGTTAGGCCGGGCGTTTCCGGGTCCAATGTCGGTGTGCTGGCTTCTGCCGCGGATCGTGTCGAAAAAGATCGTCCTGATCGACAAAAAGACCAGGCTAAGAAAAATCAGGCTGAAAAAGATCAAACCGAAAAAGAACGGCTGCTAGCAACCGCGACTGTCGATCGCCGGCCAGACCTTATACGTCGCCTCACGGTTTTGTGTTTGCTCATTATTGTGGCTGCGGGCGTAGCGTCGGTGGCGGCGCGGTTCTGGCTGCGGACTCCCGGGGGCGTCCCCAGGGCCAAGATGGTGCTGGCGGTCCAGCCGTTCCGAAATATGAGCGGGGATCCGGGGCAGGATTTTGTCGCCGACGGACTCACCGAGGAAATGATTACTCGGCTCGGGCAACTTCATCCGGAAGAAATGGGCGTCATCCGGTTGAGCCCGGCGTATGCCGCGAGCACGGTTGACCGCATCGCGAAGGAAGTGCACGCCAACTACGTTCTCGAAGGCAGCGTGCGGCAATCCGGAAAGCGGGTGGCGATTACCGCGCAACTGATTCAGGTGAGCGACCAGACGCAGGTTTGGGGGGAAAGTTACGAGCGCGACTTGCAGGATGTGCTCAGCCTTCAGGCCGAGGTCGCGGGCGCGATTGCTGGCGGAGTGCTGAATAAGTTGCCGCATGCTCACCCGCTGGTTCGTCAGGTGAATCGCGAGGCCTATCTCGCCTATCTGGAAGGACGCTACTTCTGGAACAAGCGCACGGAAGGAGGCTTCTCGAAAGCGATCACTCTGTTCAAGCGATCGATTGAGATTGATCCGACCTACGCACCGCCGTATGCGGGTCTCGCCGATTGCTACGAGTTGCTGGGGTCGGCGCCCTATTCCACTCTGTCGCCGAAAGAAGCGTTCCCGCAAGCTGAAGCTGCGGCGCGAAAGGCCCTTGAACTCGACCCCACACTGGCCGAAGCGCACGTGCCGCTTGGTTATTCGGAACTGGTGTACGAATGGAATTTGCCCGAAGCGCAAAAAGAGTTTGACAAAGCACTGCAGTTGCGTCCGGGATATGCCACGGCTCACCAGTTTTACGGTTACTACCTAACTGCGATGGGCAAGTTGGACGATGCGATCGCGGAGAGGAAAAAAGCGGTGGACCTGGATCCGATCAGTCCTCTGCTAAATTCGGCCCTGGCGGAAGCGTATTACCACGCGCGGCGTTTTGACGTGACCATTGACGAGAGTCACAAAGCGCTCGAACTGGATCCTGGCTATGCCATCGCGCTAGTCAACATCGGCCGGGCTTACGAGCAGATGGGGATGCACCAGGAGGCACGCAACGCCTTCCAGAGGATTCTCGCGTTTGCTCCCGCTAGTCCCGCGATTCTTGCTCTCATGGGTCACGAGTATGCGGTCTCGGGAGACCTGGCGCACGCCAACCAGATGCTTGCCAGGCTGACGGAGTTATCGAGCAAGAAATACGTGCCTGCAGTTTACTTCGCGCTGGTTTATATCGGGCTTGGCCGGAAGGATGATGCGTTTCGCTGGCTCGACAAAGCTTATGACGAGCGTTGCGAATATCTGGTTTATTTGAACAGTGAACCACTGGCGGATCCGCTACGCGGAGATCCACGGTTCGCGAGTCTTTTGAGTCGGATTGGGTTGAGGGCTGCGGGCGCTTCGGCGGAGCGTAGGGCTCAATAGTTCAGCGGCGTGGCTCGGGTCGATCAGCTTTCGGCAAAAACCTGCGCTCGCTGGACGGACGAGGCGTCCGTCCCCCTCCGTCCCCCTCCATCAGCATTAATAATTATGAGCGAGCCTGCTAAGGTAATCTGATAACGTTTCATGCGGGGGCAAGGCATTGAATCCGCGCGCGACTGCTCTAGTTCCGAAAACCTCGAAACGGCATTGGCCTAGCCGAATCGTTTTGGTGCTGGCGTTCGCGGCTGCGACTACTGGATGCTCCATCAAGAAAATTGCGGTCAACAAACTGGGCGATTCCCTCGCCAGCGGTGGAACCACTTTTACTTCCGACGATGATCCTGATCTGGTGGGTGAGGCGCTGCCCTTCAGTTTGAAACTGATGGAAAGCCTTCTGGCGGAAAGCCCGCAACATCGCGGGCTTCTGTTTGCCACCTGCAGCGGCTTCACGGAATATGCGTTTGTGTACGTGCAGGTGCCGGCCGAAGAGATCGAAGACCAGGATCTGGCGAAGGCAGATTTTTTGCGCATGCGTGCCCGGCATCTTTACCTGCGCGCGCGCAATTATGGATTGCGCGGGCTGGAAGTGAATCACCGGGGATTTGAAAATGAACTGCGGCAGGACGCCAAGGCAGCGGTGATCAAGACGGGCGTGAAGGACGTGCCGCTGCTTTACTGGACGGCCGCTTCGTGGGGCGCGGCGATCTCGGTTTCCAAAGATAATCCGGAAATGATTGCGGATCAACCGATCGTGGAAGCGCTGATTGACCGGGCGCTGGAACTGAATCCTGATTATGACTTTGGGGCCATCCACGGTTTTCTGATTACGTATGAATCAGTGCGGAGAACGGCGAGCGGAGATTTTGCTGGGAGGTCGAGAAAACATTTTGAGCGCGCCGTGGAGTTGACTTCCGGGCAAAGCGCCGCACCTTATGTGGCTCTGGCTACCACGGTTTCGGTGAGCAAACAGGATTCTGCAGAGTTCGAGTCGTTGCTGAAGAAGGCTCTGGCGGTAGATCCGGACGCGCGGCCAGAGTGGAGACTGATGAACCTGGTGATGCAGCGGCGAGCGCGCTGGCTGCTTTCCCGCGAAGATGAATTATTTGTGAAATAAAGTTGAGGTGCCGCGTGCGAATTGGAAGAAACAGAAAGTTCGGAACAGTAATGGTCGCAGCCATGTTGCTGGCGCTGGGATTTTCTTCGAACGCACTCGCGCAGACGCGGATTCGGCTGGCCACGATGGTTCCGTCGGGAACGTCCTATCACCACAGTCTGCAGGAGATGGGCGAGAAGTGGAAGAAGGCGTCGAATGGGGCGGTCAGCCTGACGATTTACTCGGACGGCGTGATGGGGAGCGAAGCTGACATCGTCCGGCGAATGCGCGTGGGGCAGTTGCAGGCCGCGGTATTGACGGTGTCAGGGCTCGCGGATATTGATCCTTCGGTGGCCGCGCTGCAGAAAATGCCGCTGGTCTACCACTCGCTCGAGGAAGCGGCCTATGTGCGCGACAAAATGGCGCCCGACCTGAACCAGCGGCTGGCGGAGAAAGGATTCGTCGTCCTGTTCTGGACGGATGGCGGCTGGGTAAGGCTTTTCTCCAAAGAGCCGGGCATGGTGCCGAACGATTTCAAGAAGATGAAGATCTTTGTAACCGCAGGCGACGTGACGCAGTCGGAACTTTACAAGTCCGCGGGATTCAAACCGGTGCTGCTGGAATGGTCGGATGTGCTCACCAGTTTGCAAACGGGGATGGTGGACGCGCTGCCGACAATTCCTCTGCACGCGCTGTCGAACCAGTTTTACATCTCGACCCATCACATGCTGGAAGTGAATTGGATTCCGCTGGTGGGGGCGTTGATCGTCACGAAGCGGAGTTGGGATGCGCTGCCGGCGGCGCAGCAGGAAGAGATGCGGAAGGCGGCGGCGGAATGCGGCCAGCAATTTCAGGCGAATAACCGCAAGGAAAACCAGGAGGCGCTCGAATCGATGCAGAAGCGAGGTCTGCAGGTTCATCCGGTCACCAAGGAAGAAGAAGAGGAATGGCGGAAGTTTTCGGAGAGCATGTATCCGGAAATTCGCGGCCATATTGTTCCCGCCGACACGTTTGACAAGGTGATGCAACTGCTGCACGACTATCGCGCCACGCAAGGAGCACCCGCGAAGTGAGCGATGCAGTTGCCGCTTCCGGAGAGTATCTCGATCCCGCCCGCCCCGGCGCGGCTTCGCGGCAAACCTGGCTGAAGACGGTGGAGAACGCGGTGGTGTCGGTGGCGCTGTTTGCCATGGTGCTGATTCCGCTGGCGGAAAGTTTTCTGCGCCGCGCGTTTCATACCGGGATTCCGGCATCGACGACGATTGTTCAGCACATGGTGCTGGTGGTGGGAATGCTGGGAGGCGCGATCGCGGCGCGCGAAGGCAGACTGCTGGCGCTCTCGACGTTGGGAGAGACGGCGCTGCGCGGGCGTTGGAAGAGTTTTGGGAGGATCTTCACGGGTGCGGTGGCGGCGGCGATCTCGGCGTTTCTGTGCGTGGCTTCGTACCAATTTGTTGCGACCGAGCGCGAGGCGGGCACGATTCTGGGTTACGGCATTCCGATCTGGGTAGTGGAGTGGGTGCTTCCCCTGGGATTTGCGGTGATCGCGATTCGAATTCTTCACCACGCGTCGGAAAAATGGGGGGCGCGGATCGTGGCTGGGGTCGGCGCCGTTTTGCTGGTGGGAATTGTGATGATGTGGCCGGGAGGCTTGCATCATTTTGTTCCCATTGCGATGTGCATTCTGTTCGTCGCGTCGGTGTTGGGCATGCCGGCATTCGCGACGCTGGGTGGAGCGGCGTTGATTTTGTTTTGGGGCGCGGATCAGCCGATTGCGGCGATTCCGATTGCGCAGTATGCGCTGGTGACGAATCCGATTCTTCCGACGCTGCCGCTGTTCACTCTGGCGGGATATTTTCTGGCGGAGGGGGGCGCGCCGAAACGGCTGGTGCGGGTGTTCTACGCGCTGTTTGGGCAATTCCGCGGTGGACCGGCGATTGTGACGGTGTTGGTTTGCGCACTATTTACTTCCTTTACCGGAGCCTCGGGCGTGACCATTCTGGCGCTGGGCGGATTGCTGATGCCGGTGTTGATTGGGGCAGGATATTCGGAGAAAGATTCGCTCGGATTGCTGACGGGATCGGGATCGCTGGGGCTGTTGCTGCCGCCCTGTTTGCCGCTGATTGTGTATGCCATTGTGGCGCGCGTTCCGATTGGGCAAATGTTTCTGGGGGGAATTATTCCCGCGTTTGTGATGATGGCAGCGACGGCGATTTGGGGCATCCGGCGGGGATCGGCGACGAACACGGCGGTGCGGAAATTTGAATGGAAAGAAGCGCGGGTCGCGTTGTGGGAGGGTAAGTGGGAACTGGCCATGCCGCTGGTAGCGTTTGTGGCGCTGTTCAGTTCGCTGGCGACACCCGTGGAAGCGGCGGCGGTTACGGCGTTTTATGCGTTTGTGATTGAGGCGGTGATCCATCGCGATTTGCATATTTTTCGCGACTTGCCGCGGGTGATGGCGGAGTGCGGATTGTTGATTGGAGGGGTGCTGCTGATTCTTGGAGTGTCGCTCGGGTTCACGAATTATCTGGTGGACGCTGAGGTTCCAGCGAAGGCGGTGGCGTGGACGACGGCGACGATTCATTCTCCAATTCTGTTTCTGTTGTTGTTGAATGTGTTTCTGCTGGTGGTGGGATGTTTGATGGAAATTTATCCCGCGATCGTGATTGAGGTTCCGTTGCTGGTGCCGCTGGGCGCGGCGTTTGGGATTGATCCGGTGCGGCTGGGAATTATTTTTTTGGCGAACATGGAACTGGGTTATCTGACGCCGCCCGTCGGGTTGAACCTGCTGATGTCGTCGTATCGCTTTAAGAAGCCGGTGCCGGAAGTGCTGCGCGCGGTCTTGCCGGTGGTGATGGTGTTGAGCTTGGGAGTTCTGCTGATTACCTATATTCCGGCGTTGACCACGGCTCTGCCGCGATTGTTTGGATATTGAGCGGTTTTAAAATGGCAGAACTGGGATGCCGGAGAGCTATCCAGTTAGATAAGATCGCAAACCAAGCGGGTGAGGCTCTTCACTGGAACGAATTAGCAACCACCTATCTCCTTGATTAATGGCTAAAAACCACAACCAAGGCTTCAGACGCAAAACAACAACGGATAGATTCACGATTACGGTGTAGCGAGGGGTTTGTAAATAAGACCGATGATGATTCCGACGACAGTCCACTGGACGAAGTAAGCCACGGCCTGCATCAGAGCGAGTTTCAGCCCAATGTTCAGGTTCACCTAGTTGTGCAACACAAATGCGCAAACCACGAAAACGCCGATCAGAACGCCGAAGCGCGCACCTTCCGTAGCGCCCGATTCGCCCTGATGTATCATTGCGAAAATTATGGCGGCAACCAGGATCGCTATGAAAGTTGCGACGAATCCAATGGGCATAACCGTCATCATTTTTTCCTTAGGCCGGAATACCGCCTGGTACTTGTGGCTTTCATTGATAAGGGCTGGCACCAGCCAAAGCAGTAAGAAACCAAAGCCAAAATACGCCACCGTGCCGCCAAGCGCCGCCAGCGCGAGACGAGAATCGTTCATTTGCACTCCTTTACAAATTGCGGATGAAAATCAGCGCGGGTAGGGCAGGACTGGTTCGCCCAAACCAGGACTGCTTCTCCCAAACCAGGATGATTTTGGCGGGGCGAGATATTGAGCCAGAATTTCCATTTTGACTTCGAAAACCGCAAAGCTTGCACACCGAGGGCTCCTCCTTCGCTCCATTGAACATAACTCCCATCTCAGTTCTCTCCGAAGCTTTGCAACGCGGCAGCCATTCTCAAGATTGCCTCCTCGTTATTGCATGATTTGGGTTTTGAAGGGCTGGCTTTTGAGGCCACCACCGGACCTGCGTGGGCGACGGAATCCCACCCTTCGACTTCGCCAGGGCAGGCTTTCTCGCAAAAGCGCGAGAAATGGGCACCCCCATTTCGTCGAGGACAGAGTCATCAAACCTGCAAATTACGCAGGTAGGGGACGCTGGCTTTCATCTGGTCGAGGTTCATCTCTACGAAATAATTCTTGATGCCGCCGGTCTTGGCCGCGGTGAAGATTCTTTTCCAATCCAGAGAGTCCTGCCCCACGGCCATCGTTTTCTTGGTCGCCACGGACCAGCCTTGCACGTGCATGGAAATGAAGCGGCCGGGATATTTTGTGAAATATTCGGCGGCATCGTAGCCGCGGCTGATGGTGGAAACTTGGAACTGGAACTTGATCAGCTTGGGATCGAGGAGGTCGAACAACAGGTCGTAGGTTCGCTTGCCGTCAATCGAGGTGAGTTCGAAGTTTTCATTGTGAAGTCCCTGCTGGATGCCGGCCTTGGCCGCCCGCTCGCCGATTTTGTTGTATTCGTCGGCCGCTTTTCTCACGTCATCCATGGTTGGGGTTTTGGGACCGTCGAGGCTGGGGACGAGCATTTGGGTGAGGCCGACATCCTTTGCCCAGTCAATGGCGCGCTGCTGATTTTCTCTGAGTTCGTCGATGCCGAAATGAGAACTCACACAAGAGACACCGGCGTCGCTGAGAATCTTGCGGAGCTCGGCTCCCTTATATTTGCCGAGGCCGGCGAAGCCTGAATCGGCGTAGCCCACCGGCGAGCAGAGTTCGATGGTTTCAAATCCGGCTGCGGCAAGCTCTTTGATCGTGGCGGGAAAATCCTTGGCGATCATTTCGCGCACCGGCCAGGTCTGGCATCCAATGGGCATGCCGAGCGGGTTGGCGCGAAGCTGCAATCCGCTTGCGGATAGGAAGCCGGCTGCGGCGGTGCAGGTTGCCGCACTCTTTAGAAAATCTCTTCTTGAAATCGGGGACATGGATTTCTCCTCACGTGTTCAGGGAACAGAGTCATCGTCATTCCAGCGGGCGAACGCATTATAGACTCGTCTGATCTCCGCAGTGCCCCAGGGGCTAAAGCCCGTGCGTTTGTTGGCTCTAGACGGCACGGCTGAAGCCGTGCCCTTCCCAAGGCTATTTGTGACTTGGCCCTCGCTACAGTTCCCAGCCGCCGCGGCGGTCTGGCTTCACGTATTTCTGCGCCACCTCGGAGTTTACTTTTAGATTTGAGCGATCCCAAGTGAGTTTTTGGCCCATGCGACTCGCGACATTTCCCAGCAATAAGGTTTCGGTAACGAGGCCTTCGAACTCGAAGTTTCCTCCGGGCTTTACTTTGCCGCCCTTGCAGGCGTCGAGCCATTCGCGTTCGTTGCCGGGCGAGCGGGACAGCGTTTTTGGCGGCTGTTTATAGGCGTCCATTTTCGACTGGGGAATGATTTCGGGATTGCCGCCATTGAACCTGCAGAGAATCTTGCCGAGGTCGCCGGTGAAGAGCAGGCCTTCGTCCTCTTCTGCGCCGTCGCCTTTCAGGGGACGGTTTTCCTCAAGCTCGTCCGGACGGCGCGGCTTCAGGCCGCCGTCATACCAGTTGAAGGTCACGGGCGGCATGTCGCCGCGGGCCGGGAACTTGTAGCGAACGATTGAGGCCAGCGGATAGGTTTCGTCGTAGCGATCGCTGGAACTCGATTCCACGCTCTCGGGCGCTTCCAGCTTCAGGACGCGAAAAATCGTGTCGAAGCTGTAGGAGCCCATGTCGCCGAGAGCACCACAACCGAAGTCGCTGAAACCGCGCCATACGAAGGGCAAGTAGGCGTGGTTGAACGGACGCTCCGGCGCGGGGCCGAGCCACAGATTCCAATCCAAACCTTCGGGGACGGGCTGGGTTTCCCGGGGACGCTCGATGCCTTGCGGCCAGAAAGGACGGCTGGACCAGTTGCTGACCTCGCGCACAGGACCGATGGCGCCGTCCCAAATCCATTCGCACAGCAGACGCGTGGCTTCAGACGCCTGGTTGCCAACCGCGATCTGAGTGGCTACACCGGTCTCGCGCGCGATCTCGGCAATGCGGCGCGCTTCGTAAATCGTGTGCGTCAATGGTTTCTGGCAGAAAACATGTTTGCGCTTTTTCATGGCCGCGGCGGACACGGCTGCGTGCAGGTTGTCGGTGGTGCAGACGACTACGGCGTCGAGATCTTTTTGCTTCTCCAGCAGTTCGCGAAAATCGTTGTAGGCCCCGCAACCGTGATACTGGCCGGAACGTTGCTGCGTGCCGTAGTAGCCCTCGACAATTTTCTGGCAGGGTTCGCGTCCGGCGACGCCGCTGGTGACAGCGAGCGAATGGCTCAACTGGATGGGCTGATCGGGGCTGAGCCAGTCCCAACCGCTATCGACGCCGAGCAACTTCCGGACGGAGTTGCAGAATTCGTGCGTCGACCATTGGGGATAATCCGCGCCGGATTTGTTGACATCGCAGACCGCGACTCCCTGCACATCAGGCTCGTGCAGGAAATGCAGCATCACGCGCAGGCCTTGGGCGCCGACGCCGATGAAAGCGATGTTGACCTTGTCGCTGGGCGGAACATATCCCACGCCGCCCAACACCCGGCGCGGAACGATCGCGAGGCCCATCGCAGCTGCTGCGGTTTGTCCCAGGAACTTGCGCCGCGAAACCGAGCCTTTTGCGTTGCCAGACTGGAGTGGATTTTTCATGGTTCCTCCCGCCGGTGATCTTATCAAAAGCCGCTTGCCATGGATTTGCAACGGATTCTCACGGATAGAACTTGATGGTGAAAACTCGCGGGGATCAGCGATGAGGCGGAGTGGGAGCTTGTGGCTGAGCGGTCGGCAAAGCTGGGATAGAAAACTTCACGGGCGGGGCGCCCGTGGCTCCACGGCGCGAAGTTTTGAAAGGCTTGAGTTTTCCCGGTCTGGCGTTATTCGTATTCGTCCGTGGCTCACTGCGTTGGGACGATGCGTTCGATGGCGGCTTTCAATTCTTCGGATTTGAAACCGAAGGGGCCGGGTTTGCTTTTGTAGGCGACGTGGCCGGCGGCGTCGATCAAGTACATGCGGTCGGGCCAGCCGGTGTAGACCGACTCGGTGGAGTTGCCGAATTCGTCGAGCAGGGCGGGAATCTTGATTCCCAACTTGCGCACGCAGGACCCAGCCACCGCGGCGCGTTCTTCTTCGTTCTTGGGAGTCGCGAAGACGACTTGATCTTTGATGTTGCTTTGCATCTGCCAGACGTCGCTGGGGTGGGCCTCGGTGATGTAGACCACCAGAAACTCGACTTGATTTCCGTATTGATCGTAGAGCTTGTTGAGAGCGGGAACCTCCCGCCGGAAAGGAGGTCAGGTGTAGCTGCCGAAGATGAGCACCACCGGGCGCTGCCGCGCGGAGAAGGTGGAGAGTTGCACGTGCGCGGTTTTGTCCAGCTTGGCCAGGGAAAAATCGGGAGCGGGGTCGCCGGGATGTAAGGTGCCAGAGCGGGCGCGCATCCACAGAGTTTCAAAGGGGAAAAGCAGAAACGGGACGGGACCGGGCAGCTTGGCCATGAATCCGGCAAAGGCCTCGGGCGGGCGGAGCATGATGCGGTAGAGGGCCCCGCAACCGAGCACCCAGAGCACGGCGAGAAGGATGAAGGTGGCGATCACGGTTTTAATTACCGCGGGGTTGGTTGCGAATTGCTTGATCGCGGTCAGTTTGTTAGCAGTCATTCGGCGCGTAGGAAGTCCCGTGGTTGACGAATTGTACGGGAGCACGGGATGGTACTTCCATAGTGGAAAGATAGTAGCTGGCGATCGACCTAGGGTGGTGCCGAGCCGCGATCCGGCGTTTCGGCTTTGCAGATAGAGTGGCGGGCCGGAGTGCCCGCCCCCCACGAGCGGTCCAACCGTCTCATCATAGGCTGTCTCAATCACAGGCTGTCTCAATCACAGGCTGTCCCAATCACAGGCTGTCCCAAGCACAGGCTGTCCCAAGCACAGGCATGACGGCGCTCGTCCGGCTGGGGTATCATTCCATCCCACAGCGAAAGCAGGGGTTGGATCCATGAAGATTGAGCGCGTGATTTTGTTTTTTCCGGCCGTATCGATGGCTGTCCTTTCTCTCCTGGTGATGGGCCACGGAGCGAAGGCGGGGGCGCCGGCGCAGGCAAAAGACACGGGGGCTGCACAGGCAATGACAGCGCGCACGCCGGCCAAGACGACGGCAAGGATGGCGAGTCCGATGGCCGGCGGCGGAGAGACGTTTTCGATTCCTGACACCACGCTGGCTATCAACTCGGACAAGGCCATGTCGGAGCGCGTGGTGCACTACGAGATCGAAGCCAACTATGACGCCGCCACGCATACGGTAAATGCCACGGAGGTGCTGACTTATCACAACCTGACCGGGCAGGCGCTCGACCATTTTCCGTTCCATCTTTACCAGAACGCGTTTCAGCCCAAGGCGACGTTTGTGCGCGAGGCCAAGCTGGTGGGCAGCCGCGACACTGCTTATGCGAAGTGGGAGGACAAAGACTACGGCTCGGAAGATATCAAGAGTATTGAAGTGGTGGGACAGGGAGACCTGACTTCACAGTTGCAGTACATGCAACCCGATGACGGCAACAAGGACGACAAGACCGTTGTGGATTTGCGCGTGCCGAAGCCGATTGCCCCGGGGACGTACGTCCAGTTCAAGATTGCCTTTCAGACCAAGTTTCCGGAGACGCAGGCGCGCTCGGGATGGAAGCGCGATTTTGTGCTGGGCGGGCAGTGGTTTCCGAAGGTGGGGGTATGGTGGCACGGGGCGTGGAATTGCCATCAGTATCACAACACCACGGAATTTTTCGCGGACTTTGGAGTGTTCGATGTGAAGCTCACGGTGCCGCAGTATGAAGTGGTGGGCGCAAGCGGCGTGCTCGTCAGCGACGCGGCAAACTCTGGCGGCACGAGAACCTACACTTATCACGGCGACGACATTCATGACTTCGCCTGGACGGCGAGTCCGCGTTACAAAGTAAAAGATGACGGCGTGTTCCAGGGACAGATGGGTCCGGTGAAGCTGCGCATATTAATGCAGCCGGCGCACTGGAGCCAGGCAGAGCGGCACGAAAAGATTCTGATGGAAACGCTGGAGCGCTTCGAGAAATGGTACGGGCCGTATCCCTATAAGATGCTGACGCTGGTGGATCCGGAGCCGGATTCAGCGGCGGGTGGGATGGAATATCCCACGTTTATCACGGGGGACAGCAGCTGGTTTATGCCGAAGGGACTGCTGTTGCCGGAGATTGTGGTGGAGCACGAGTTCGGGCATCAGTATTGGTATGGCATGGTGGCGACGAACGAATTTGAAGATGCCTGGATGGACGAGGGCATCAACAGCTATACCGAAGTGAAGGTACTGGATTCGATTTTCGGCGCGGACCGCTCGATGCTGCAGCAGGGGGGCGTGACGCTGGGCGAGCGTGAGGAGCAGAGGCTCAGCTACGCCAGCGCGGCGGACCTGGATGCGATCGCGGAGAAGGCTTATGACTATTACGGTTCCAACTCCTACGGCGGAATTACCTATGGCAAGACGGCGAGCGTGCTGCTGACTCTCGAAGGCATCATTGGCGAAGACACCATGGCGAAAGCCATGCACACCTACTTCATGAGGTTCCGGTTCACGCATCCCACGAAAGAAGATTTTCTGAAGACGATTGAAGAAGTTTCCGGGAAGGATTTGCGCTGGTATTTCAATCCCGCGATTTATGGCACGCAGGTGCTGGATTACGAGGTGTCGAAGATTGATTCGTTCCCGAAGGACTGGTACGAGGACGAGAAGAAGAGTGCGGGCAAGAAGAAAGACGACAAAGACACCGTGTACCTTTCCACTGTGTGGCTGCACCGCAAAGAGGATTTTGTGTTTCCGGTCGAACTGGAGGTGAAGTTCGACAATGGCGAAAAGGTCCGCGAACATTGGGACGGACAGAACCGCTGGGTGAAGTTTCAGTATGAGAAAAAGTCAAAGATCGAGTCCGCGGAGATTGATCCGGACCACAAGATTCTGATCGACCGCAACAATTTCAATAACAGCCGCACCGCCGATCCGAATCCGAAGCCGACTCACAAGCTTTCAAACTACTGGCTCTTTCTTACGCAGTGGCTGGGGCAGGCAGTGGCGTGGTGGGCGGTTTAGGAGCGGGCTTCGGCCTTCGGGCTTCGGCTCTTGCGGTTTAGAGGCGAGTGCGGGGAAGTAACGCGATCGAGGGACAAGACCTCAGGGTGTCGACGATATGAGCGAGAACATATGATCGAGAAGAAGGGTTTGTTGAGCGGCGGCTACGAAAAAGTGGTGCGGAACAAGCGCTATATTTTCTGGTTCTGGCTGTTGAACCTGACGCTGGCGGAGTTTGGCGTGGCCGCGTTTCGCAATCAGGCGCACGCGATTTTGGACGATAGTCTGTACTCTGGCGGTCTGGTGCGCGGCTTTAACCTTGGTGTTTTCATCGAGATGCTCGCTCGGCCGGAGTTCGGGCCGACGATGGCTTCGACGATGCCGGCGGTCTATTTCGCGTGTCTTTTTTTCGTGTTTACGGTTCTGTTTCTGCCGGGCGTGTTTCTGGGATATGCCTCGAATTACCGACTGCCACGGGACGAATTCTTCCGCGCCTGCGGGCGAAATTTGTGGCGGTTTATCCGCTTGCTGATTGTGGCCGGCATTGTGATGGGAATCGTGGCTGGCGCGTTGTTCGGCATTCGGGGCGCGCTGGTGAAAGCCGCCGGGGAGAGCACGAACGAGTTGCTGAGCTTTGAAGTTTCGATGGCCTGCGTGCTGGTGATTTTTCTGGTGATGACCGTGCTGCGCATCTGGTTCGACCTGGCCGAGGCGGACGTCGTATTGAGCGATCAGAAAGCGGTCCGCAAATCGATTGGCGCGGGCTTCCGGTACACGTTTCGGCATTTGGGACGGCTGCTGACGAGCTATGTGGTGACCACGATCGTGGCCGCGGTTATTCTGGCTGCGGGGATTTGGTTGTGGAGACACGGGGTGGGTCCGCACCGCGTGGGGCGGGCATTTCTGGTCAGCCAGTTGACGCTGTTACTGTTGCTGCTTCCGCGCTTCTGGCAGCGCGGCATCGCGGTCGCATACTGGCAGCGGGAAATGATGGTGCACGCGGTGCCGCCGTTGGCGACTCCGCCGGTGACGGTGCCTTCGGCGGTCGTGGCTTCGAGTGCGCCGGTGATTTAGACCGGGAAAACCACCGGCCAGGGATCTTCCCGGATAAAGCTGGATCGGTCTGAAATCGTGATGGCCGCGAAGTCTCCCCGCTACAAGCGGTTCGTCGCTACAACACCTTTCTCGCTACAAGACAACGATCGTGATGCCTGGATTGCGTCGGCCAAGATCGGAGTCGTTCTTTAGCGCGGGATGGGATTGCAGAAGCCGCCAGGCTTGGTCGTCCGATTTCGACCAGCTCTCTCCAAAAATGCAGCTGTGAATCTGGCCGTTGTCGGCCAACTCGCGCAGCCGTTTTTGCACGGCGATCCGAATGTCTCCACCGGCGCCGGTCGAACCGTAGCCGTGGATCAGCTTGAGCAAGGCCTCTCCCCGCTGGCGCGCGGCGGCGAGTTCGCGGTCGAGACGAGCAAGGGCTTCGTGTACCTGCGGCATCTCCGACTTGAGGTTTACGGTTTTGATGGGGGTTTACAGGAGCTCGATGCGGGCGTCAGCCTGCTGGCCGCTTATCATACGCTCCATCACCGCTGTGGTATCGACAGCGAATACCTTGGCAAGTAATCCGGAGCTGCGGGCTGACAGCAGATTCCTCGGCGCTAAGGCCGCCTCGAAATGACAAACCTTATACGTTCGTGAATCGAATCGGCGTTAGTCCCGCTTGCGGCCACGGGTGATGGCTTCGCGGGCTTCCTGGTCGGCAGTCCTGCGCCGCTCCGTTTCCCGCTTATCCCAGAGCTGTTTGCCTTTGGCCAGAGCTAATTCGACTTTTACTTTACCGTTCTTGAAGTACAGGCGGGTGGGGATCAGGGTCAGGCCTTTTTGCTGGGTCTTGCCGATCAGCTTGCGGATTTCTTCGCGGTGCATGAGCAGCTTGCGAGTGCGCAGCGGGGCGTGGTTGTGGATGTTGCCGTGCTCGTAGGGGCCGATGTGGGCGTTGAGTAGAAAGATTTCGTTGTCCTTGACCAGGCCATAGGCGTCCTTGAGGTTGGCCAGGCCGGTGCGGATGGACTTGACCTCGGTGCCGGTGAGGGCAACTCCGGCCTCAAATTTTTCCAGCAAGAAGTAGTTATGTGAAGCGATCCTATTGACAGCAGCGTCTTTCTGCCCGGCCGCAGTGGGTTCGCGGCGGGGGGATTTCTCCGGGGTCGGTTTGGTCTGGTGGGTGGCTTGGCGGGGCATGGGGTAGGTTAGGGGCTCGTTTTCAATATTAGCAGAGCTTCGGGGTCGGGCTTCGGCTTGCGGGCTTCGGGCTTGGGCTTGACCCCCTCGGTCCTGGAGGTTGGAGTGCGGGGCGTTGGACCAAAGCCAAAATCCTGGGGTGCGAGGCTGCTGCGGAAACCTAGTCGTTCAAGGCGTTTGCCGAAGCCCGATCGCGAAAAGTCGAAGCCCATTCGTCGCCCGCGGGTGCTAAGCCCATTAGTGTAAATGCCGTGCCTGCAAGCAGGTCGAGAGGCCGGGAGGCCGATGTTATAATCGCCGCATCCGATTGGCGGGAGTGCGAAGAGCGCTTGACCGCAGCAGTGTGCTTTCCCGGTGGTCATGCGTGGGAGCGTGCCCAGAAGCGTGCTTTCCGGATCAAGAACCGACGAACCCGAACCTCGTTAGTCCTAACAGCCGTGTGAGCAGGAATGTTCTGGCAATCGAAGAAGCTAACCTTAACTGTTCCTGAGTATCGACTCTGAATCGGTATCGACTCTGAGAGGATCGACGTGAGGACCAACGAATGAGAAGCCTGATGCGCCCGGCGGTTGTGCTGCTGCTGGTTGCGGCGATCACCCTGCCTGCGGCCGCCGACAAAGCGAAGACTCTCTATGACCGGGGCCAGGACGCCGAGGCGCGCCAGAACTACGAAGGCGCCTACGACTTCTACAAGCAGGCCTACGATCTCAAACCGAAGGACCTGCGCTACCGGACTTCGGTGGCGCGGGCGCGTTTTGAAGCGGCCGCCTCGGTGGTTCACCGCGGGCAGAAGCTGCGCGAAGAAGGCAAGCTGGACGAAGCACTGGCCACCTTCCAAAAGGCCGTTTCCATTGATCCCTCGCTTTTCATCGCGCAGCAGGAGTTGGCCCGCACCCAGAGGATGATCGAGAACCTACGGAATCCCCAGCCGCCGCAGGCAGGCCCGCCCAGCAGTCTGGAACGAAAGTTAAGGGATGCCCCCGGTCCGGTCGAGCTGGCTCCGATTTCGAACACTCCCATCACCGTCAAGATGCTCGCGACCAAGTCCGATGTGGTCTACCGCACCGTCGGACAACTGGCCGGGATCAATGTGTTGCTCGACCCCGATTACACTCCCCGAGTGATCAACGTGGACCTCAACGGAGTGACCCTGGAAGAAGCGCTGGAAATTACCGCTCTGGAGTCGAAAACCTTCTGGCGGCCGGTCACGCAGAATACGATTTTCGTGGCGCAGGATAGCGTGGCCAAGCGCAAGGAACTGGAACAGAGCGTCCTGAAGACTTTTTATTTATCGAATCTTTCCCAGGCCTCCGAATTGCAGGATGTGGTGAATGCGATCCGCTCCGTGCTCGACGTGCAGCGGGTGCAACAGTTGCTCTCGCAGAACGCGGTGGTGGTGCGCGGGACGCCGGACCAGATCGCGCTAGCGCAGAAGCTGGTAGAGGATCTGGACAAGGCACATCCGGAAGTCCTGGTTGATATTGCGGTCATGGAAGTCAGCAAGGACAAGTCACGAACGCTGGGCTTGAGTCCGCCCACCAGCATCTCGTTGGCGTTGCAAGAAAATCTGAACACCTCGGCCACTTCGACCGCCTCGACCACCACCACCGGAACTACCTCGTCGACTCCGGGAATCAATTTAAACTCCTTGGCCAATATCAACGCCACCAACTTTCAGGTCACGATTCCCTCGGCCAATTTGTCGACGCTGATGGGAGACAGCGATACCAAGCTGATTCAGAATCCGCAGGTGCGCGCACTCGACGGCCAGAAGGCCACGCTCAAGATTGGCGAACGCGTGCCGGTGGCGACGGGATCGTTCCAGCCTGGTATTGGCGGCGTAGGCATCAACCCGCTGGTGAATACCCAGTTCCAATATCTCGACGTCGGGGTAAATATTGAAATCACTCCCCACGTGCACCAGGGTGGCGAGGTCACGCTCAAGCTGGTCATGGAAATTTCTTCGGTTACGGGCCAGGCCAGTATCGGCGGCATCAGCCAGCCCATCATCGGGCAGCGCAAGATTGAGCACGAAATCCGTCTGAAAGATGGCGAGGCCAACCTGCAGGGCGGAATCTTTACGGAGTCGGAAACCAAGTCGTTGACTGGAATTCCCGGCCTGGCGTCGATCCCCATCCTGAAATACTTGTTCGGGCAGACCACGCAGGATCACTCGACCGATGAACTGGTGTTTGCCATTGTTCCCCACATCATCCGCGGGACCGACTTGAACGAAGTGAATCAGCGGGCCATTGATATTGGGACCGCGACTACGATCGCCCTGCGGCACGTGAGCCAGGCGGTGCCTCCAGCAGTCGCGCCGGCTCCGGCAAATCCGACTCCGGCAAATCCGCCCGCGGCTCAGCCCAACCAGCCGAATCCGAGTCAACCGCCCGCCAATCAGGCCTCGGCTGCGCCGGTGGCTGGCGGTGCGGCACCGCCGCAATCCGCGAATCCGTCCGGCGTTCCGGTGATCCAGCCGGCCACGCAGGCGGCAAACGGAATGCCCAGCTTCCTGTTTGATCCGCCTACGATCACGGCTGTCAAGGGGAACACCTTTGCGGTGAATCTGCTGATTTCCGGCGCGCAAAATGTTTATTCGGTTCCGGTGCAAATGTATTACGATCCGGCGCGCATGCAGTTGCTCAACGTGTCCAATGGCAGTTTCCTTTCGCAGGATGGCCAAACCGTGGCTCTGGTGCACCGCGAAGACGAATCGACCGGGACGTTGACGGTGACGGCTACGCGGCCCCCGGGAGCGGGCGGAGTCAGCGGCCAGGGCACAGTGATTACCCTGACTTTCATGGCGAAGACTGCCGGACAGACGCCGTTGACCATCACCCGAGGCGGAGCCCGCGATCCTGGCCTGCAATCCATTGTGGTGAACGGGGCGCAGGCGTCGGTGACGGTGCAGTAAGGTCTCACGCTTCCGAGCTTGCGTGGATGTCCGCGCCGATCTGCGGGTGTGTCTGTGAACCAATCTCGGAGCGGGTCCCCGAGTCAACTATCCGGAAAGGAAAGAACTGACGAGAGCGAAGGCAACCACGATGATGCGCACCAGATTCCATCGGCGGCCGGGCGGCAGGCTCGATCTGGGATTCACCATGATCGAGCTGATCGCGGCCGTCACCATCCTGACGGTGCTCGCCGTGATGGCGATTCCGCTGGCGCAGCTCTCCATCAAGCGCGAGAAAGAGCGCGAGTTGCGCCATGATTTATGGGATATGCGCGACGCCATCGACCGTTATAAAGATGCCGCCGACAAGCAAGCGTTTCAGACCAAGCTGGATTCGGGAAACTATCCGCCGGATCTGGACACGCTGGTGAAGGGCGTGGACGTGGGCGGGAAGAAGCTAAAGTTTTTGCGCCGGATTCCGATTGATCCGATGACGAAGAGTACGGAGTGGGGCCTGCGCTCGATGCAGGACGATCCCGATTCCGATTCCTGGGGCGGCCAGGCCGTGTTTGATGTCTACAGCAAGTCGCAGGGCGAGGCGCTGGACGGGACGAAATACAAGGACTGGTAAGCAATAAGGGCTGGTAAGGAATAAGTGACTCGCAAGCGATAACGACTTGTAATCAAATCTCGTAACCAAGGGTTTGTAAATAGGGACGGGTAGATGCCAAAGGGCGCAAAAAGATTGCCGCACGGCGGGGGGGGCGCCTGGCATCCGGGCAGTGGCAGACTTTGCCCGCAGCCCCTGAGCAGAGCCCGCCGCGAGCGGGGTTTCACCCTGCTGGAGTTGATGATTGTGATCAGCATGATCCTGATCCTGATGTCGATTGCGGTCCCCATGTATACCCAGTCGGTGGTGCGGGCGCGCGAATCGGTGCTGCGGCAGGACCTGTTTACGTTGCGTTCTGTAATTTCCCAATACACCCTCGACAAGGCCAAAGCGCCGCAGGGCCTGGAAGACCTGAAGACGGCGGGCTACATCCGCGAGATTCCCAAAGATCCGATGACCAACGAAGCGAATTGGGAAGTCGTGCAGGAAGATGTTCTGCTGGCCGTGGACCAGACCGAGCCTGGAATCAGCGACGTGAAGTCGGCCTCGAATTTGGTCTCCAGCGACGGGACAGCGTATAGCACGTGGTAGAGTTCGAACCGCGGGCGTCCGTACCGTTAAGAACCCCACCCCCGCGATCTTTCAACCGAACCTTCTTCGATTTCGGCGCCTTCGATCGAACCCTCTCCGATTGAACCTTCCGCCTCCAGCAATTACCATCTACGCATGCCCGTAGAAACGGAAATTAGGCCGTCCACGTACACGCCGATTCGCGCGCCGCGCGGGAATCAGATCACTTGCAAGAGCTGGCAGCAGGAAGCTGCCATGCGCATGCTGATGAACAATCTCGACGAGGAAGTCGCGGAGAGTCCCAGGGATTTGGTCGTGTACGGCGGAACCGGGCGGGCGGCGCGGAGTTGGGAGGCGTACCACGCCATCGTTGCCACGCTCAAGAAGCTGGAGAACGACGAGACGCTGCTGGTGCAGTCGGGCAAGCCGGTGGGAGTGTTCAAGACGCACGATCACGCGCCGCGGGTGCTGATCGCGAATTCGAATCTCGTGGGCCACTGGTCGAACTGGGAAAAGTTCAACGAACTGGAGCGTGCCGGGCTGATGATGTACGGCCAGATGACTGCCGGGTCCTGGATCTACATCGGCTCGCAAGGAATTGTGCAGGGCACATTCGAAACCTTCTCAGCGGCCGGCGAAAAACATTTCGGCGGCGATCTGGCGGGTAAGCTGATTGTAAGCGGCGGCATGGGTGGCATGGGTGGCGCGCAGCCTCTAGCCGCAACCATGACTGGCGCGGCGTTTCTTGGGATCGATGTGGATCCCGAGCGCATCAAGAAGCGACTGAAGACCGGATATTGCGATTTCATGGTCACCACGCTCGATGAAGCCTTGCGCATTCTGAAGAACGCGGTGCGCAAAAAAGAAAATGTTTCGGTCGGGCTGGTAGGCAATTGCGCCGATATTATTCCGGAACTCGCCGAGCGTGGTGTGGTGCCGAACATTTTGACGGATCAGACTTCGGCGCACGATCCGCTGAACGGATACGTACCGAACGGTATGAGGTTCTCCGAAGCTCTCGAGTTACGAAAAAACGACCCGAAGGCGTATCAGGAAAAATCGCTCGACGCCATGGCGCGGCATGTCGAAGGCATGCTGCAGCTGCAGAAGATGGGGTCGGTCACGTTTGACTACGGCAATAATATTCGCACCTTTGCCTTTCAGCGGGGCGTGAAGGATGCCTACGATTTCCCGGGATTTGTGCCGGCCTATATCCGTCCGCTGTTTTGCGAAGGCCGCGGGCCGTTTCGCTGGGTCGCGCTGTCGGGCGAGGCGTCGGACATTCATGTGACTGACGAGCTGGTTCTGGAGCTCTTCCCCGAGAACCGCATTCTGCGCCGCTGGATTGACCTGGCGCGCAAGCGGATCAAGTTCCAGGGGCTGCCCGCGCGCATCTGCTGGCTGGGATACGGCGAGCGCGCGCAGTTCGGCCTCGCGATGAACGATCTGGTGAAAAAAGGAAAGATCAAGGCGCCCATCGTGATCGGCCGCGATCATCTCGATTGCGGGTCGGTGGCGTCTCCCTTTCGCGAAACCGAAAGCATGAAGGATTGCACGGACGCGGTCGCCGACTGGCCGCTGCTGAATGCCCTGCTCAACACGGCCGCCGGCGCGTCATGGGTATCGATTCACAACGGCGGCGGCGTGGGCATCGGCTACTCGCTGCACGCGGGGCAAGTCACGGTTGCCGACGGTACCGACGAGATGGCGAAGCGCATCGAACGTGTGCTGACCACGGATCCGGGCATGGGGATTATTCGGCATGCGGATGCGGGGTATGAGGAGGCCAAGAAATTTGCGAAGAAGACGGGAGTAGTAGTGCCGATGACGCGCTGAGTCAACGCGGAACAGCCGTCGCCCCCCACCACAAGCCATGCGGGGACAGCCGCCCAGGGCTGTCCGGGCGAACGAAGCTCGCCCCGGTTCCCTTCGCACCGCATGCGAGGCGGAGTTGACTTTACTTAGATGCGAGCTGTGAGATGTTCATGGGGACTGCAAATCAAAGCACCGCTGTGCAACTACTCTCCGATCAGCCACTGCTGCTAGACTATTAACAAAGCTTGGCTCTCACTCACCGCAAACCTCCGCAGCCGCAGGCAACTCTGCTGGCCAATATCGGTCAGCTTCTCACCCTCCGTTCACCTAGTAAGCCGGGCGGCATGGGCTCCGGCGAGTCCGGCCCCCGTCGCGGCGCGCAGCTCAGAGAACCAGGCATCATCAAAGACGCCGCCGTGCTGTGCCTCGGCGGAAAGATCATTTCCGTCGGCAAAACGAAAGACGCGCTCCGCGATCCCTGGCTGAAGAAGAATCGCAGGAAGCTCACCGAGATGGATTGTAGAGGCAAAGTGGTCCTGCCCGGATTCGTGGATTCGCACACGCACCCGGCTTTCGTAAGTCCGCGCCTGGTGGATTTCGAAAAGCGCATCCAGGGCGTGTCTTACGAAGAGATCGCCGCGGCTGGAGGCGGCATTCGGTCGAGCCTGGAGGACGTGCGCCAGGCCAGCAAGGTCACGCTGGCGCAAAAAGTCTTGGCCGCGCTGCACGACATGCAAGCCTATGGCACCACCACCGTCGAGGCCAAATCTGGCTATGGACTGACCGTCGCGTCCGAGATCAAGTCGCTGGAGGCGATTGGCGTGGCAGCTTCCCGGTGGCCCGGAACCGTGATTTCGACCCTGCTTGGCGCCCATGTCGTCCCAAAAGAATTTCAGGGTTGCTCACAAAAGTATGTTGAGACCGTCTGTATGGAGATGATCCCGCGGGTCGCCGGGCGGAAGCTCGCCCAGTTCGTAGATGTTTTCTGCGACCAGGGGGCATTTTCGACCGAAGAAGCCGTGCAGATCTTTGGCGCTGCGGTGCAGCACGGGTTACAGGTGAGGGCGCACATGGGCCAACTTTCCGAGACGCACCTTTCGCCGTTCTTGCGCTTCAGTCCCGCATCGTTCGACCACATGGATCACGTCAACGACGACGACATCGCTCAACTTGCGAAGTGCGATACGGTGGCCACGCTGGTGCCCGGAGCGAATTATTTTCTGGGATTGAAAGAGTATCCCAACGCACGCCGTCTGATCGATGAGGGTGTGCCGGTGGCACTGGCCACGGACTACAATCCCGGCACGTCGCCGACGATCAGTATGCCCATGGCGATGTCGCTGGCCTGCACGCATATGAAGATGACACCCGCAGAAGCAGTCGCGGCGGCTACAATCAATGGGGCATGGGCCCTGCGTTTAGCGGAGCGGAAAGGCAGCATCGAACCCGGCAAAGACGCTGATTTGGCGATATTTGCGGTCGACGACTACCGCGAGATTCCCTACTGGTTCGGGACCAACCATTGCGCCGCAACCGTGCTGAACGGCGCAGTGTCCGGGACGGTCTGATTGCAGGTTGAACTCTTGGGGCATGCCGCCCGTATACAAGTTTGGGGGTTAGTCGTCGTCGGCTGTACGTACTTGTTCAAACCGCGCCCTAATCATTGCTTGCTATCAATCGAACTCAATCCCCTGAAGGACTCTAAATCGGAGACAATCTAATTAAGGACAAAATATCTATGAAGAGAATTCTTACGTCAATGCTGTTCGCCTTGACGGCACTTTCGCTGGCAGGTGCGCAGCGGCTGCCCGACGTCGCGCGTCCGGAAAACTACAAGCTGACCTTCACCCCCGACCTGGAGAAAGCCACGTTTCAGGGCGATGAAACCATCTCGATCCGGGTGCTGAAGCCGACCTCGGCGATCACGCTGAACGCGGCCGACATCGACTTCCAGGACGTTGCCATCACCAGCGGCGGCGCCACGCAGAAGGCCAAAGTCACGGCTCAGAAAGAGAAAGAAATGGTAGTGCTGGCGGTCGAGAAGCCGCTCCCCGCAGGTCCGGCCACCGTTCACATCACCTACACCGGCATCCTGAACAGCGAGATGCGCGGCCTTTATCTGGGCAAGGACGATCAGGGGCGCAAATATGCTGCTTCGCAATTTGAAGCCACCGATGCGCGCCGCGCCTTTCCGTCGTTTGACGAACCGGACTACAAGGCCACGTTCGATATCACTGCAGTTGCCGACAAGGGTCTGGTCGCGATTTCCAACCAGAAAGTGCTATCCGACACTGCCGGCCCTGGCGACAAGCACAGCGTCACGTTTGCCACCACGGCGAAGATGTCTTCGTATCTGGCGGCATTGGTCGTGGGGAACTTCGAATATATCGAGGGCGAAGCCGACGGCATTCCCATCCGCATCTACAGTACCCCCGGCAAAAAGGAGATGGGCAAGTTCGCGCTCGAAACTGCCGAGCACGTTCTCGGCTACTACGACAAATATTTCGGCATCAAGTATCCCTACGGCAAGCTCGACCTGATTGGCCTGCCGGACTTCTCCGCCGGCGCCATGGAAAACACGGGCTGCATTACGTTCCGCGAAGTGATTCTGCTGATCGACGAGCAGCACGGCTCCATCGACTTGAAGAAAGAAATCGCTTCTGTCATCGCTCACGAAATGGCACATCAGTGGTTCGGCGACCTCGTCACCATGAAGTGGTGGGACGATATCTGGCTCAACGAGGGCTTTGCCACCTGGATGTCGAGCAAGCCCATCGAAGCCTGGAAGCCGGAGTGGAATTTCAATCTGGACGACGCGAACCAAGCCGGCAACACCATGAATGTTGATTCGCTCGCCAACACGCGTCCCATTCACCAGGCCGCCGAAACTCCGGCCGAGATTCAGGAACTGTTTGACGGCATCGCCTACGGCAAAGCTGCGGCCGTCCTCCGCATGCTGGAAGCTTACCTGGGCGAAGACACATTTCGGGCCGGCGTGAATTCGTATATCAGCCAGCATCAATACGCCAACGCCACCGCGGACGACTTCTGGGGAGCGCAAGCCAAAACTTCGAAGAAGCCCGTCGACCGCATCATGCCCACTTTCGTCAAGCAACCGGGCGTACCCATTCTCGACGTGAAGGCGCAATGCTCTGGCGACACTACCAAGGTCACGCTGCACCAGCAACGCTACTTCAGCGACCGCACCAAGTTTGAGTCGCCGAACGATCAGGTGTGGGAAATTCCGGTTTGCCTGAAGGGTTCAGCCGGAGCGAGCGCGCAGAAATGCGAGGTCATCTCGAAGAGAGAAGAAACCGTTAGCCTGCCGGGTTGCTCGACGTGGGTTTTGGCCAACGCGAACGCCACCGGATATTATCGCGCCGGCTACCAGCCCGAAATGGTGAAAGCGCTGGCCAGCGACGCTGAAACCAAACTCACTCCCGCGGAACGCATTTCGTTGCAGAACGACATCTGGGCGTCGGTGCGCGTCGGGCGTGAACCGGTCGGCGACTATCTGGCTTTCGCCCAGGGCATTCAAGCGGACCGCAGCCGCGCCGTGCTCGAGGCCACCATGGGCCGACTCAACTACATCGGCCAATACCTGGTCAACGACAGCGACCGCGAATCCTTCCGCGCGTGGCTGCGCCAGCTCTTCACGCCGGCGTTCGCAGAACTCGGATGGGAACCCAAACCCGGAGAAACCGACGAGCAGAAAACCCTGCGGCAGAGGCTGGTGAACACGCTGGGCTACGACGCTCGCGACCCGCAAGTGCTCGCGCAGGCGCGCAAAGTTGCAGACAAGTTCATCGACGACCCCACTTCGGTCGATCGCCAACTTGCCGGCGGAGCCTTTAGCCTGGCCGCTCTCAACGGCGATCCGGCGTTCTACGACAGAATTATGACGGGTCTGAAAAACGCCAAGGCGCCCGAAGAATATTACGGCTACCTGTTTACACTGGCGCAGTTTGGCGATCCCAAGCTGCTGCAGCGTACTCTGGATTTCGCCGTCTCTCCCGACGTGCGTTCTCAGGATGCGTTGCAACTCATCTCCAGCGTGATGCAGAATCCGGCGGGCGAGAAGCTAGCCTGGGACTTCGTCCAGTCGCATTGGGATGCAGTCGCGAAAGCCGGCGGCCCTTTTGCCAGCGCTCAAGTCGTAGGAGCAACCAGCGTGTTCTGCGATGCGGGAATGCGCGATCAAGTGACTGACTTCTTTGCCGCTCACAAGGTCGCCGCCGCCGAACGCACCTTCCGGCAATCGATCGAACGCATCAACAATTGCGTCGACCTGAAATCCCGGCAGGAACCACAGTTGTCGTCGTGGCTAGGCCAGCACAGCACCGCCGGTGCAGACTAATGCCATCTGGGGACGGGCACTCTTGCCGTCCAGCCGAGCGAAGCTCGACTGGCTTTCTGCCGTCGGTGGCAGGACCGTGCTCGTCATGATGTGGCACGATAACGCCGCTTGACCACAAGGCCCGGAAATGCTCCGGGCCTTGTTTGTTGCACCCCCCGCAGTGGTGGTTGAATTTGCATTGCCCTGGATGGGGAGTGGATAGAGAATTGCGTCGCTTTGCCTGCAGTTAATTATGAAAGCAATCCATGTGGGTTCGCGCTGATGGCCGTGATTGGGGGATTGCACATAGTGTTTGCCGTACACTCTCATGGTTGGATGTTCGGGATTCCCATGCTGGCCGGAGGCTTGACATACGTGTGGTATCGCACAGGCTTTCGTGGACTAAGATAGAAAAGCCCGGATGCCAGTCCAGGCCTCAAACACCGGATCACTCTAGCCGATTATGCACTGCGTATTCCGGTGTTAATCGCTTTGTCCTTTCCAGCTGAGTTCGGATTTGCTGCGTTGGAAAACCTTCCGGTTCAAATTCAGCCACCACCGCATTCGCACAAACGTTGAGGGAATCCCCGAGCGTTGCTATAATCAAAAACGTTCCGCACGCTTCCGGCATCGGACCTGTTGCATCCATCCCGCCTACAACCGGCGTGAAGTGAACAATCCTCGCGGCCCGCGGCGCGCAGAGCGGGTTTCGAAACGTGGCCAGGTAGCTCAGGTGGTAGAGCGCAGCCCTGAAAAGGCTGGCGTCGGCGGTTCAACTCCGTCCCTGGCCACC
>Ga0209006_10000659_pt1 | contig 32202 bp, 25 predicted proteins | sample JacPin_JW_Ref_O2_FD_188567 | JGI IMG/M metagenome (GOLD analysis project Ga0209006, IMG submission 188567) | Forest soil microbial communities from Algoma, Ontario, Canada - Jack Pine, Ontario site 1_JW_Ref_O2 (SPAdes) (version 2) | ecosystem: Environmental > Terrestrial > Soil > Boreal... | reverse complement strand
CGCGCTAACCTCACAGAATGTGGGCCTTGCGACGATTTGGAAAGGTCAGTGCGACCCCCTCCCTAACCCTCCCCCACAAGGGGGGAGGGAATTCCCGCGTTCTATTCGTCGTTGAATCAATGCCCCTGCGATGCATATCCTCTCGATCCTAAGCGACCTCTGGTCCCTCCAAGTTGCGTAGATTTCCTCAACCGGACAGCCGTGGGACAAGCCCGACCATGGCCGATTGGGACTAGTTCTTCGCCGCCTTGTACGGGTCCTTGACCGCCTCGATCGTCGAGAATTCCACGTTGAATAGCTCGCCGTCGACCTTCTCGACCTTGCGGACATAGATGTTCTGGACGATGTCGCGCGTCTGCGGGTCGATCGAGACCGGGCCGCGCGGGCTGATCCAGCTTGCGCCTTTCATCGCCGCGATCAACGCGTCGCCGTCGGTCGCGCCCTTGGTCTTCTCCAGCGCGCCATAGATGAGCGCCATGCCGTCGTAAGCGGCGACGGCCATGAAATTGGGGCGCAGGCCGCCATTGGCTTTTTTAAACGCCTCGACGAACGTCTTGTTCTCGGGCGAAGGATGGGCGGCCGAATAATGATGGGTCGTCACCGCGCCGAGAGCGGGATCGCCGATATCGGCGAGAAGATCGTCGTCGGTGACGTCGCCGGTGCCGATCAGCTTGACGCCCGATTTGTCGAGGCCGCGTTCGACGAACTGTTTCATGAAAGCGCTGCCCTGGCCGGATGGCACGAAAACAAAGACGGCGTCGGGCGCGTCATCCCTGACGCGCTGCAGGAATGGCGCGAAATCGGGGCTCTTCAGCGGCACACGGATCTGCTCGACGATTGTCCCGCCGCCCTTGGTGAACGTGTCGCTGAACCATTTCTCGGCGTCATTGCCGGGGCCATAATCGGTCACCAGCGTCACCACCTTGTGGATATCGTTCTTGAGCGACCATTCGGCCATCGGCGCGGCGGCCTGCGGCAGGGTGAAGGAGGTGCGCGTGATATAGGGCGACTTCTCGGTGATCATCGCGGTGGCGGCGGCGGTGACGATCACCGGTATCTTGGCCTCGGTGGCGAGCGGCGCCACGGCGAGCGCCAGGGGCGTCAGACCAAAGCCCATCAGCACTTTCGCCTTGTCATTGCCGATCAGCTCCTGCGCGAGGCGCTTGGTGACGTCGGCGGCGCCGCCGTCGTCCTTGACGATCAGGGCGATCGTCTTGCCGGCCACACTGGCGCCGTGCTGCTGAATGTAAAGCTGAGCCCCTGCCTGCGCCTGCTTGCCGGTGCTGGCCGCCTGGCCGGTCATCGGCACGATCAGGCCGATCGTGACGACATTGTCGTCGGCGTAGGCCGCGTTCGCCGCGGCGAGCGCCGCCGCCGCCAGGCAAGCCGCCAGAATGGGTCGAATCATGGTCCGTTTCCTCTCCTGCGCCTGTTCGGCGGCGTCAATTATCCAAGTGAACCTTTCACGAGCCCTGCTCAATAGACAAGGCCCGGAGCGTCATTCTTTTGTAGTGGGGCGGGCCCAGGGTTTGCCCGCGCGTTCGTGGACAAGCGCCGCCAAACGCGGTTGACTGCGCCATGCGATGGCGAAGGGGAACCCCGCGCCGCGAACGTCGGCGTCGGGAGGCCTCATGCTGGTTCGTCTTCTCAAATGGGCTTTGATTGCTGTCCTCGCGCTCGTCGTCCTGGCCGTTGGCGCCGTCGCCTTTCTTTTCTACCGGGCGATGCCTGATTATGCCGGCGTCGCGCGTCTGCCCGGATTGAGCGGCGAGGTCAGGGTCTATCGCGACGCGCATGGCGTTCCCCATATTTTCGCGCCCTCCATGGACGATGCCGCGCGAGCGCTCGGCTATATCCACGCCAGCGAGCGGCTCTATCAGATGGAAATCCAGCGTCGCGCCGGACAGGGCAGGCTCGCCGAAATCGCCGGCGCCGATCTCGTCGGCGTCGACAAGTTCATCCGCACCCTTGGCTTCTACCGGCTGGCGACCAGCAGTTTTTCCGCGCTGAGCCCGGAAGCGCAGGCGCATTATCAGGCCTATGCCGATGGCGTGAACGCCTTTCTCGTCAGCCATAAGGGCCAGTTGCCGCCGGAGTTCCTGATCCTCGGCGACGACCCCGAGCCCTGGCGGCCGGCCGATTCGCTGGTCTGGGGGAAGCTGATGAGCCTGCAGCTTAGCCATAATTACAACCTCGAGGAGGCGCGCGCCGACCTCGCACAGAAAATGCCGCCTGATATGGCGCGGCTGGTGTTTCCCGGCGCCCCCGACGGATCTCCAATCACCACGCAGCCGGTCAGCCATTCCGTTCATTCCGAATTGCCGTCCGCGCGCGAGCAGCTTGGCGCGCTGATCGGCATCGATCACGGCGCCTCCAACGAATGGGTGATTTCCGGCGCACACACGCAGAGCGGCAAACCGATCCTCGCCAATGATCCGCACCTCGGGCTGGAGGCGCCGATCCTTTGGTATCTCGCGCGCATCGTCACCCCCGAGCTTTCGATCAAAGGCGCCACCGTGCCAGGCGGGCCCGGTGTTCTGCTTGGGCAGAACGATCGTATCGCCTGGGGCTTTACGACGGCCGATACGGACACGCAGGATCTATTCGTCGAGACGCTGGACCCGAAAGACGCCACACAATATCTGACGCCCAATGGGTCCGAGCCCTTCGTCACGCGCGAGGAGACCATTCATGTCAAGAATGCGCCCGACATCGTCCTGAAAGTGCGCGCCACCAGGCATGGGCCGGTCCTCTCGGATATTGAAAAAGGACTGGCGTCGCTGGTCGGCCCGGGCAAAGTCATGGCGCTCGCCTTCAGCGGCCTTGGCGACCACGACACCACCCCCGAGGCGCTGATGCGCGTCAATCGCGCCGGGAACTGGGACCAGTTCCTCGAAGCGTTGAAATTGTTCCAGACGCCGACGCAGAACATCGTCTTCGCCGACATATCAGGCAATATCGGCTTCATCAGTCCCGGTCTGGTGCCGCTGCGCAAATCGGGCGACGGGCTGACCCCGGCCGATGGGGCGAGCGGCGACAAGGACTGGATCGGCTTCGTGCCTTTCGCCCAATTGCCGCAAGCCTATAACCCGCCGACCGGCTTCCTGTTCAACGCCAATAACGCCAATGTTCCCGACGACAATGTCCCGACGTTCGGGCGCGACTGGGAGGAGCCGTATCGCGCGCGTCGCATCCAGCAATTCTTTGATACGATCGACAAGCATTCTCTCGATACATCCGCGGCGATGCAGGCCGATCTCCTCTCGCTGGCGGCGACCGACTTTCTGCCGCAGCTCAAACGCATCGCGCCCGCCGACGACCGCGCCAAACAGGCGCTGGCCTTGCTGGCGGGCTGGGACGGCAGGATGGACAAGGAGCGGGCGGAGCCGCTGATTTTCGAGGCATGGCTCAGCGCCCTGCGCCGTATCATGATCGACGAGAAAACCGGCCTTCACCTGACCGAAAAAGGCCCCTATGCGGCCGCGACTTTATTCCCGCTGCTGACCGATCATCCGCAATGGTGCGATGTCGCACAAAAGCCTGATCCCGATTGCCGTCAGACGATCGAACGGGCGCTGCATGAAGCCCTGGCTCTGCTGACGCAGCGCGACGGCGACGACATGACGAAATGGCGCTGGGGCGCCGAACATGTCTCGCAACTGACGCACAAGCTCTACAGCCACGTGCCCCTGCTCGATTATTTCAGCGATCTCTCGCTGTCCTCCAGCGGCGGCTTCTACACGCTCGATCGCGGCGAAGGCTTCAATCCGAAACCCGACCACCCCTTCGCCCGCGCCCATGCCGCGGGCTTTCGCGGCCTCTATGATCTCGGCAATCCCGACAACACGCGCTTCGTGATCGCGACGGGAGAGTCGGGGCATATATTCTCCCGCCACTATGGCGATCTGGTTCCGCTATGGAGCGCGGGCCAGGGGATCACGCTGGCGGGTTCGGAGGCGGAGCTGAAACAGCGCGGGGCGGAGGAGCTGGTGTTGTCGGGGCAGTAGTGGGGAACGGTTCACCGTCGAATCGAGGTTCGTCATCGCGAGGGAGCGAAGCGATCCCGACTGGGCCAAGGGACCCACTTCCGCGGCTCCAGCAGAAAGGTTCATCGGCGTAGCGAGCGGGCGCCATATTGGATCAGCAGCGCGATGGCGATGATGACTACCATGCAGACCGGCTGCCAGTACATGCTGACGCCGGCAAGCGCCATGAGATTTGTGATGCAGCCTACGACGAGCACGCCGAGCAGCGTGGTGACGACCCCGGCGCGTCCGCCCCTCAGGCCTGCGCCGCCGGTGACGACGGCTGCGATAGCTTCAAATATGACGGTGTAGCTTGTATGCGCCGAACCAGCGCCACCTATTAGGCCTGTAATCGCAACGCCGGCCCCGGCGGCGAGCGCGCCGCAAATGACATAGACGGCGACGATGTAGCGCGACACGGCGACGCCGGACAGGCGAACGGCCTCTTCGTTCGAACCGATCGCAGTAATGAGACGGCCGAAGCGGGTGTAATTGAGCACGATCCCCCCGAGCAGATACGCCCCCAACATGAAGACAAAAGACTCGGGAAGTCCGAACAGGAGGCTTCGGCTGAAAGTCTCGAGTGAATCGCCGCCGGCTCCGAGGAATATAGGCCTGCCGCTCAGGGTGATCTCCGACAACTGGCGTACGATCAGCATCACCGCCAGCGACACAAACAACGAGCGCCATTTGAGATAGGCGATGAAGACGCCGTTGACGATTCCGCACGCGACGCCGCTAAGCACGGCCAGCAGGATCGCGACGGGCGCGCTGTAGCCGGAAGCGGCGATCAAATAGGCGGAAAGGACGCTGCCGAGCGCGGCGATCGAACCGACGGAAAGATCGATGCGGCCTGTGAGGATCACGAACAGGATGCCGACCGCCATAATGCCGTCGCCCGCGAGATTACGCAGCACGTTGAGAAGGTTGAGCCCAGTGAGGAAATAAGGCGACGAACTCGCAGCGATGATCACCAGCGCCACGAAGAAGCCCAGCGCCCCAAATCTTTGCAGAACCACGGCGAAGCCGGAATAGCGTTTGGCCCGCGCACCGGGTTCGCTGATCGCCGTCATGATCTCGTTTCGCCTTGTTGTTGGAATGCTTGCCGCGGAAGGGCAAGCGACAGAAGTTTTTCTTCGCTATAGTCCCGCGGTTGCAATTCGCCGCGCAACTGGCCCTCGCCCATCACCAGCACGCGGTCGCACAGACCGAACAATTCCCGATGCTCGGAGGAAATCACCAGCACGGCTTTGCCGGCCTCTGCGAGCTTGATGATGAATGCGTGGATATCGCTTTTGTCGGCGACGTCGAGGCCACGCGTCGGCTCATCGAGAATGAAGATCTCGCCGCCGGCGTGCAGCCATTTGGCCAGCACGACTTTCTGTTGGTCGCCAGCAGAGAGGCTGGAGACCGACGCATCGATGCGCGACTCTCTCAGCCGCAAGGTCCTGCCGAGATCCATGACGACAGTCCGTTCGAGGCCAACCTTTAGCAATCCGAATGGATTCGCGACCCCCGAGAGGTTCGCCATTGTCGCATTGAACCGGATCGACATATCGGGGAAGAGGCCATGCAGTTCGCGACACTCCGGCGCCAGGCAAATGCCGGCGGCGACGGAATCCGCGGGCGAACGCACCTTGATTTCGCGGCCATTGACATGGATCGCCCCGCTTTCCCTGGGATCGGCGCCGATGATCGCGCGCGCCACTTCCGTGCGGCCGGCCCCGACCAGCCCGCCGAGGCCGACGATCTCGCCTGAGCGCAAGGAGAAACTGACGCCGCGCACGCGCGGGCCCGCGCTAAGGCCGCGGACCGCAAGCCGCTCCGCGCCGATATCCCGCGCGGCCTTTTCAGGGAATAGCGCCGACATCGGGCGCCCGACCATCATGCGGATCGCATCGTCGATCGTCAGCGCCTTGGCGTCTTGCGTGCCGACGACTTCGCCGTCTTTCAACACGGTGACGCGGTCGCTGATGCGCAGGACTTCCTCGAGCCGGTCAGAGACATAGACGATGCCGACGCCTTCCGAGCGCAACTTGCCGATGACCTTGTGCAGGCGGTCGGCGTCGCTGGTCGACAGCTCCGCAATTGGCTCATCGAAGACAACGATCTTGAATTTGCGTGACAGCGCCTTGGCGATCTTCACGATCTGCTGATCGGCGACAGTCAGCGAGCCGACCTGACGTCTCGGATCGATATCGAAGCCGAGCGCGTGGATGAGGTCACGCGCGCGCCGGCGCAGCGCGCCCCAGGCAATGACATGTGAGAGTTCGCCAAGAAAGATGTTCTCAGCGACTGAAAGATCGGGCGCCAGCGCGATTTCCTGGTTGACGATGGCGATGCTCATGGCGCGGGGGTCGCGGAACTCGACGCGCGTGCCGTCGATCCGGACTTCGCCGCTGCTTGGCGCCATCTGGCCGCAGAGCACCCGCATCAGTGCGGACTTACCCGAGCCGTTCTCGCCGATCAGCGCGTGGACCTCGCCGCTCCTCACCTCGAAGTCGACGCCGCGCAGCGCGCACACGCCATCGAACGACGTCGTGATAGCTATGAGCTTCGCCAGTTCGGCCATGGCGTTTTCGTCCCATTTTGTGAAATGAGCGACGAGCCGAGGCCCGCCGCTCTTCGAATGCGATTAAAGGCGATCGGCGTGCCGCGTCCCAAACTCTCCTGTGCGGTTGGTAGTCAGGAGCGCCATCGGTCTGCTAGTGATTCGCAGTATAATTGCAATAAAACAGGCCGCGTCAATAAATTTAATTAGGGTAACGGTGTATTTATACTTCTAACTAATAGTTATCTTAAGGTAATATTGTGCTTTAGCAGCATTTTATTCTCGCTAAGCAGGGGGTATTTCAGTCTGAGTACAGGACGCCGCCAAAGCCCGAGTCGAAGGTGCGAACAACCGCGATGTCAGGGCCGGGGTTTCGTGCTCCGGGCCGCGCTTGCTCGCGCCGTTGGAGTCGGCGGACACGCCGTGGCGACCGAGGTTAGCGTCGCCTGCACGTCGAGGCTGGATTGGGCCTCACGCGCCCCGTCAGGCCCGCGTTCCAAGATAGCGGCGCAGGCTCCAACGGGCGAAGGCGGCAATGGGCGTGCGCGCAGCCTCGTCTGGATTGCTTCCTCGCTGCGCTCCGTCGCAATGACGGTCGCGTCGCCGCCTATACCTTCGCCACCCGCAGCAGCGACCCATCCTCAACGCCGGTCACGCGCACTTTCGCGCCCGCGCTCATGTCCTCGCCGGTCACGCGCCAGATACTGTCGTCGACGCGGATATTGCCGAAGCCGCGTTCGATCGGCTTGTCGAGGAAGAATTCCTTGCCGACCAGGCCATGCGCGCGGCTGAGCGGCTGCGGCGCGGAGCGATGGTCGAGCGAGCCATAGACGCGCCGCCCGATGATCACGAGCGCGATCGCCAGGCCGGCGAACAGGAAGAGCTGCGCGGTGAATTCGAGCGGCCAGATGAATTCGACGATGCCGAGGATCAGCGCCGCCGCGCCGATCCAGATCAGAAAGGCGCCCGGCGCGACCGTCTCGGCGGCGCAGAGCAGGAAGCCGGCGATGAGCCAGAAAATATAATCGCCGTGCGAGAACAGGCCGAGGTCGGACATGATCGCTCAGCCCCGTCAGGTTTGATTGGTCGGTCCCGATGGCGCGGCGGCGGGCGGGCTTTGCGGCACGACATTGCGGATCGGCCGCGCCGGGCGCGCGCCGTCGGCGGCGCGGGCTTCGCCAAGCGCGCTCGACGCAATCTCGGCGATGCCGCCGAGCGTGCCCGCCAGCGTGGCGAGATCGAGCGGCATGATGAACACTTTCTGGTTCGGCGCTTCGGCGAGCGCGGTCACCGCCTTCACGTATTTTTCGGCGATGAAATAATTGAGCGCGGCGAGATCGCCCTCGGCGAGCGCCCTGCTGACCATGCCCGTCGCGGTCGCCTCGGCCTGGGCGGAGCGCTCGCGCGCCTCGGCGTCGCGGAAGGCGGCTTCCTTGCGCCCTTCCGCTTCCAGCACGACCGCCTGTTTCTTGCCTTCAGCGCGGGTGATGTCGGCTTGACGCATGCCTTCGGCCTCAAGGATCACCGCGCGCTTCTCGCGCTCGGCCTTCATCTGCCGGCCCATCGCGTCGATGAGGTTCTTGGGCGGTTCGATGTCCTTGATCTCGATGCGCGTGACCTTGATGCCCCAGGGCAGGGCAGCCGCGTCGATGACAGTGAGAAGACGCACATTGATCTCGTCGCGATGCGACAGCAATTGGTCGAGGTCCATCGAACCCATCACGGTGCGGATATTGGTCATCAGCAGATTCAGCAGCGCCTGTTCGAGGTTGGAGACCTCATAAGACGCGCGCCTGACGTCGAGAACCTGATAGAAGGAGACGCCGTCGACTTTGACGGTCGCATTGTCCTTGGTGATGATTTCCTGGCTCGGAACGTCGACCACCTGCTCCATCACGTTCATTTTACGGCCGATCCGGTCGAAATAGGGAATAATCACGCCGAGTCCGGGCGTCAGGGTTTTGTTGTAGCGGCCGAAACGCTCGACCGTATAATTATAGCCCTGCGGCACCTGGCGAATTCCCATCATCAAGGTGATGATGACGAACAGAACGAGGATGATGGCGAATACGCTGAAACCGGCTAACGTCGGCATGGAACTCCCCCTCGCCCGAAAAGCGGCGCGCGAATCGGGGCGGCTTACGGGACGCGCCCTTCTATCGCCTGGGCGCGGGGAAGGCTATTGGGTGGGCGACGGCGCGATGTGTGAGACGAGTGAATAGAGGCAGATTTTGTCATTGTTTGCTTGGCGGAGCGTGTGCGCGAGAGGAATTTGAAGTCAAGGACGGGCCGAAGGCCCGCCGCCTCCGGCGGCGACCGACTTGCGGTCGTCCTTGAGTTCAAATTCCTCTCGCGCATAATCGCCTCCATGCAATCAATGACGCGCCGTCGCCGTGCGCGGCGGTTCTCTCTTTTGTGTTCGAGCGAGAATATTGTCGCTTAGACGCCCAACCTTTAGAGGATCGACATGGAATATCGACGTTTGGGCGCATCGGGCTTCTCGGCGCCGGTGTTGAGCTTCGGTTGCGGCACGTTTGGCGGCAAGGGCGAGTTCTTCAAGGCGTGGGGGACGACCGACGACAGCGGCGCGCGCCGGATCGTTGACATCTGTCTCGACGCCGGCGTGACGATGTTCGACACGGCTGACATCTATTCGGCGGGCGAATCCGAGCGCATCCTGGGGACGGCGCTTCAAGGCCGGCGCGACAAGGCGATCATTTCGACCAAGGCGACGTTCCGCTCTGGCGAGGCGGCCAATGACGTCGGCTCCTCGCGCTTTCACCTGATCCGGGCCTGCGAGGCTGCGCTGAAACGGCTCGGGACCGATTATATCGACCTCTTTCAGTTGCACGGCTTCGATGCGATGACGCCGGTTGAGGAGGTGTTGTCGACACTCGACGATCTCGTGCGCGCCGGCAAGATCCGTTACGTCGGCGTCTCGAATTTCTCCGGCTGGCATCTGATGAAATCGCTCAGCGCGGCCGACCGCTACGGCTATCCCCGCTATATCGCCAACCAGACCTATTATTCGCTGATCGGGCGCGACTACGAATGGGAGCTGATGCCGCTCGGCCTCGATCAGGGCATCGGCGCCGTCATCTGGAGCCCGCTCGGCTGGGGGCGCCTGACGGGCAAAATCCGCCGCGGCGCGCCGCTGCCGGAAGCCAGCCGCCTGCACAAGACCGCCGATATGGGGCCGCAGATGGCGGACGACTATCTCTACCGCGTCGTCGACGCGCTCGACGAGGTCGCGGGCCAGACCGGCAAATCCGTGCCGCAGATCGCGCTGAACTGGCTGCTGCGGCGCCCCACAGTGGCGACAGTGATCGTCGGCGCCCGCGATGAAGAGCAGTTGCGCCAGAATCTCGGCGCGATCGGCTGGGAGCTGACCAACGAGCAGATCGCGCTGCTCGACAAGGCGAGCGAGGTTCCGCTCGCCTATCCCTATTGGCACCAGCGTGGGTTCCAGGAGCGCAATCCGAAGCCGGTTTAGGCGGGGCTGTCAGGCCCGCCGGTAGCCGGCGAGCGAGGAATCCTCGACGTCGGGGAGGTTCACCACGATGTTCTCGGGGCTCCGGCAGGTCATCCACCAGAGCTCCTCCGTCGTGCTCATATTGGCTTCGAGATGCGGCAGGAACGGCGGCACGAACATGAAATCGCCGGCCGACAATTCGACATACTCCTGATAGTTCTCGCCGTAATAGATCCGGGCGCGGCCCGACAGCACATAGGCGCCCGTTTCGGCCTCGCCGTGATGATGCGGCAGCGAGCGAAAGCCAGGCTCGTTGCTCGCCTTGCCAAGCCAGATCCGCGTCGCCGGCGTATTCTGCGATCCCACCCCCGTCACGAACAAAGCGCCGCCGGATTGGCCGGCGCTGCGATGCTCGTCGCCTTTCCTGGTCACCAGAGGCCGATCATTTGCAAGCATTTGAAACTCCGTCAGCGCCCCGGCGCCGTCAAACCAGGAAATTCTCAATTCCTACCAAAGCCACCCCTAAACCACTTTGACGAGTTGCTTGCCGAAATTGCGCCCCTTCAGCATGTCGATGAAGGCCTCCGGGGTCTTCTCCAATCCTTCGGCGATGGTCTCGCGATAGCGGATGCGTTTCTTGGCGATATGGCCGGCGAGCTCGTTCAGCGCCCGCGGCCAAAGGGCCAGGTGATCGCCGACGATGAAACCTTCGATTTTGCTGCGCGTGATCAGCAGCGTCCCGACATTGTCGAGCGCCGTCGGCGCGCCTTCATAGGAAGCGATCAATCCGCAGACGGCGACGCGCGCGAAATTGTTGAGGCGGCTCATGCAGGTCGCGAACGGAATTCCGCCGACATTCTCGAACAACCCGTCGACGCCTTCGGGCAACGCGGCTTTCAGTTCGGCGACGAAATCTGGCGACTTGTGATCGACGCAGGAATCGTAGCCGAGTTCGGCGCGCGCATAGGCGCATTTCTCCGCGCCGCCGGCGATGCCGACCGTCTTGGCGCCAGCGATCTTGGCCAATTGGCCGACGACGGAGCCAACCGCGCCGGTCGCCGCCGAAACGACGATGGTTTCGCCCGCCTTCGGCGCGATAATCTTGTTGAGGCCATACCAGGCGGTGACGCCGGGCATGCCGACTGGTCCGAGATAGGCCTGGATCGGAATGCGCGTGACATCGATGACATGGAGGTCGCGTCCATCGCTCAAGGCATAGTCCTGCCAGCCGCCCATGCCGACGACCTTGTCGCCCGGCTTGAAGCGCGGATTGTTGGAGGCGACGATCTCGCCGACTGTGCCGCCGCCCATTACGGCGCCGACTTCCTGCGGCTTGGCGTAGGATTTGGAATCGTTGAGCCGCCCGCGCATGTAGGGATCGAGGGAGAGGTAGAGGTGGCGCACCAAGGCTTGCCCCGCGCCGGGCGCCGGAGCCGGCGTCTCGACGAGCCGGAAATTGCTCGGGCTGACATTGCCGGTCGGCCGGGAATCGAGAACGAATTGTCGGTTGACGGGCATGACGATTTCCTCCGCAGCATTGCCAGTGTGGCTTCGCGCGCAGCTTAGCCGGTGTCGGCGGGGAAGGTGAAGCGCCGTCAGGCGCCGCCGAACAGCTTACTCAACAGGCTTTTCTGGCGCGCCGGCTGGCCGGCATTGGCGCCGCCCGCATTGGGGATCGAAGCCGGCGGCACCGGCGCGTCCCAATTGCCGGATGGCGCGCTCACCGGCGCGATGTCGCGTCGCCCCGCCGGCGGCGCGGCCACTGGAGCGCCCTGCAGGGCGACCCCGCCCCGATTGATCGTCATCGGCGGCCCAGCCATGGGAACCGCCTCCGGTTGCGGATCAGGCGGGGCGAGCGGCGGCGCGGTCTCCGGCGCCGGCGTATCGGCGTTGCGCCAGACGCCGGAGGGCAGAGCTGCGACCGGCACGCCTTCATGCGCGCCCTTCATGAAGCGGCTCCAGATTTCGACGGGCAGATTGCCGCCAGACACTTTCTTCGTCGGCGTCCCATCATCGTTGCCGAGCCAGACGCCGGCGACGAGATAGGAGGTGTAGCCGACGAACCAGGCGTCGCGCCATTCCTGGCTGGTGCCGGTCTTGCCCGCCGCCTGCCAGCCCGGCAGTTCGGCCTTATGGGCGGTGCCGGTCAGCAGCGTCTCCTCCATCATCGTATTCATCATCGCGACATATTGCGGATCGATCACCCGGCCGAAACTCGCATTCTTGCGGGCATAAAGCTGCTTGCCACTGGCGGTGCGCACGCGCGAGATCACATGCGGCTGAACGCCGATGCCTCCATTGGCGAAAGCGGCGTAGGCTGCGACCAGTTCGAGCGGTGTCACCTCGGAGGTGCCGAGCGCGATCGAGGCGTTCGGCTCGAGGTCGCTTGATATGCCCAGCCGATGGGCGGTTTTCACCACCGTCTTGGGGCCGACTTCAAGGCCGAGCCGCACCGCGACTGTGTTCAGCGACAGCGACAGCGCCTTGGTCAGCGTCACCGGGCCGAAATATTCCCTGGAATAATTCTCCGGGTTCCAGCCCTTGACGGTGATCGGCCCATCCTCGCGCACCGTGTCGGGCGTCAGCCCTTTCTCCAGCGCGCTTAGATAGACGAAAGGTTTGAAGGCGGAGCCCGGCTGGCGCTTGGCGGCGACGGCGCGGTCGAACTGGCTGTCGGCGTAATTGCGCCCGCCAACCAAGGCCTTGACGGCGCCGTTCGGGTCGAGGGCGACAAGCGCGCCCTGGCCGACGCCATATTTCTCGCCTTTGGCGTTGAGTTCATCGGTCAGGGCATGTTCGGCTAGGCCCTGCATCTTTTCGTCGAGCGTGGTGGTGACGACGATATCCTGGTCGATCGCGCCGACAGTGTCGTCAAGCATGTCCATCACGTAATCGGCGGCGTAATTGAGCGATCCCGAACCTTTCTCGTGGACGACGCCAGCCGGCTTGGCGAGCGCCAGCTTGGCCATGGCCTCGGTAATATGGCCTTGTTCGGCCATAGCGGTGATGACCTGGGCGGCGCGCGCATTGGCGGCTTCGAGATTGTGATTGGGGGCGAGCCGCGTCGGCGATTTCATCAGTCCGGCGAGAACCGCGGCTTCCGATAGATTGACCAGCTTCGCGCTCTTGCCGAAATATTTCTGCGCCGCCGCTTCGACGCCATAGGCGCCCGAGCCGAAATAGACCCGGTTGAGATAGAGTTCAAGGATCTGATCCTTGGAATATTTGCGCTCGAGCCAGAGCGCGAGGATCGCTTCCTGGATTTTGCGCGAGAGGGTGCGCTCCTGGGTGAGGAACAGGTTCTTGGCGAGCTGCTGGGTCAGCGTCGAGCCGCCCTCCATGCCGCCGCGCCCGGTCACGTCGCGAAAGATGGCGCGGCCGATGCCGATCGGATCGATGCCGAAATGCGAATAGAAACGCCGGTCCTCGATCGCGACGAACGCTTTGGGCAGATAGGGCGGCAGGTCGCTCAAATGGACGGCCGCGCCGCCCGTGTCGCCCCGATTGGCGATCAGCGCGCCGTCGTCGGCGAGGATGGCGATGTTGGGCGGCCGCTTCGGCACGGCGAGTTGATCGATGGGGGGCAATTGGCTGGCGTAATAGATCAGCAGGCCGGCGATTCCGATGGCGCCCCAGACGCCCAGCACGAAACTCCAGTAGAGCAACCGGCCGAACCTGGGACGGCCGCCGCGTTTGCTCCTGCCGCGTCCGGGCGCCTTGCTCTGCGAACGCTTGGCTTTGGCTGTCGGGCGGTCGTCCGGATCGGCGCGCAGGTCAAAGCGTCCGGCGCGGCCTCGCCCCGAATCGTCGAGGCGCGGTTCGATTCGCTCCCCGTTTCGCCTGCCCCCTAGGCCGAACATGCAAAATCCCGCTGCTCCGGCGGCGCTCGAAAACCTTTCTTCGCGCTCGCCGCCCGCTGACATCGAAACTAAAGGCGGCGATTTAAGGGCCAGTTAAGGTTGCAAGGCCGCCCGGGAGGGACTGCGAATAATGCAGAAAACCCCATCCGCGCCATGCGCCGCCCTTGCGGAACCGCCGCCGCCTTGTCAAAGTTGCGCCCCCACGCGACAAGGGTTCGAGGCCAGACTCTGTTTGGCGTGGGCTTGAAAAAAGCTGTCCGGGGGCGGTTCGGGTCGATTGGCAAGGTTGGGATATTGCGATGAAGGTAACGTTGGAGCGGACGGCCCTGCTCAAAGCTCTGGGGCATGTGCATCGCATCGTCGAGCGACGCAATACGATCCCGATCCTGTCGAACGTGCTGATCGAAGCGCACGAGCGCCAGTTGACGCTGAAAGCGACCGACCTTGACCTCGAGGCGACGGAATCGGCGCCTGCCGACGTCGCGCAGGAAGGGTCGACCACCGTGCCCGCCCATGTCCTCTACGAGATCGTTCGCAAACTGCCGGAAGGCGCGCAGGTTTCGCTCGAAATGAGCGGCGAGATCAGCCAGCTTCTGCTGCGCTCGGGCCGCGCGCGCTTTCATCTGCAATGCCTGCCGGCCTCCGACTTCCCCGATCTGACCACCGGCGACCTCACCCATCGCTTCGCTTTGTCCTCCGGCGATCTGAAAAAGCTGATCGACAACACGCAATTTGCGATCTCCACCGAGGAGACCCGCTATTATCTCAACGGCATTTTCCTGCATGTGACCGAGGTCGACGGCGCCGCGGTGCTGCGCGCGGTCGCCACCGACGGCCATCGCCTCGCCCGCGTCGAATTGCCCGCGCCGAAGGGCGCGGTCGGCATGCCCGGGGTGATCGTGCCGCGCAAGGCGGTCAGCGAAATCCAGAAGCTGATCGAGGATCTCGCGCAGGAGATCGTCGTCGAATTGTCGACCGCCAAGGCGCGCTTTCAATTCGGCGACACTGTGCTGACGACCAAGCTGATCGACGGCACTTTCCCCGATTACGGGCGGGTCATCCCCGCCAACAACGACAAGCGCCTCGTCGTCGACAAGGAGCCGTTCGCCAAGGCGGTCGATCGCGTCTCCACCATTTCGTCCGAGCGCGGCCGCGCGATCAAATTGTCGATCGGCGACGGGCGGATGGTCCTCTCGGTCAATAATCCTGATTCGGGCTCGGCGAGCGAAGAGATCGAGGTCGATTATGATTCGACGCCGATCGAGATCGGCTTCAACGCGCGCTATCTCCTCGACATCGCCGGCCAGCTTTCGAGCGACACCGCATTGCTGAAACTTTCCGACCCGGGCTCGCCGACCATCATCCAGGACCGCGACGGCGCGGCCGCGCTATTCGTGCTGATGCCGCTGCGGGTGTAGGGGCGAGCGGTCGGCGTTCGCGCTGAGGCCGGGGATTTCGACGAGAATTGAGATCAGATTCCTCCACTGAGTTCTTGGGCGGAGCGAGGCGCGGAAGGAGAGCGAAGTCAAGGACGAGCCGAAGGCTCGCCGCCATTGCTGACAAGTTTACGCAGTCAGCAAGCTGACCGCTATGGGCGGTCGCTTGAAAGGCGATCCTTGAGTTCGTTCTCCTTCCGCGCAAAATGGCCGCCAAGAGATCAATGGCGGCGCGTCGCCGAACGCGACGCTGCGGCGCCTTCACTCAAACGCAGAAGGCCCTACACCCGCCCCGAACGCAGCGCGCGCAGCACCAGCGCAATGACCCGCTCGAAGCGATCCTCGATCGCCGGGCCCGCCGCTTCCGCGTCGAGACGCAGCGCGAGCGGGTGAATGAAGCGATGCGCGGCGTCAAAGATCAGCGACAGAGCGCGGCGCCGGTCGGCCATAGCGAAAGCGCCAGAGGCGATGCCTTCCTCGACGACGCGCTGGATTTCCGATTGCACGCGCGCGCGATGTTTGCGCACGCTGACCTTCGCCTTGTCGAGCGCGGCGATCAGCAGGTCGAACAGGGCCGGATCGGTCTCCAGCTTCTGGCGGTAGACGCGATGGATGGCGAGCAGCATCCGCTCCAGCTTGTCATAGGCGGGATCGGCGCCGTCGGCGGCCTCGCGCAGGCGCGCTTCGAGCGGGCGCAGCCATGATGCGGTGACCTCCTCGAGCAGCGCTTCCTTCGAAGGGAAATAGCGATAGACATTGGCGTGCGTCATGCCCGTTTCTTCGGCGATGCCGACGATCGTCGTGCGCGCCGCGCCGAATTTGCGCACATGGGCGCGGGCGGTTTCGAGGATGCGGGCCTCGACGGGTTCGGCGGCGGCGGAGCGAGGCAAGCGGAATCATTCCCGCGCCCGTGCGGGCGAAGCGCGAATGCTGGCATGGAAAGCCAGCGCGCGCCACCCACCGGACGCCTTCCGCCGCGACTGGCGGCAGAGTGTGGAGTCTTCACGCCGTCGCGGGCTTCAGCGCCTTTCTCTTCGGTCCTTCAATATTCGGCAGGAACACGGTGAGGAGGCCGAGCGCCGGCAGGTAGGAGCAAAGGTTGTAGACAAAATCAATGCCCTTGATGTCGGCGACCTCGCCGAGCACCGCCGCGCCGATGCCGCCGATGCCGAAGGCGAAGCCAAAGAACAGGCCCGCAATCAGGCCGACCTTGCCGGGCACCAGCTCCTGCGCGAACACGATGATCGCTGAAAAGGCCGAAGCGAGGATCAGGCCGATAATCGCGGTGAGCGCGATCGTCCATTGGAGATTGGCGTAGGGCATGGCGAGGGTGAACGGCAGCACGCCAAGGATCGAGCCCCAGATCACATATTTGCGCCCGAACCGGTCGCCGATCGGGCCGCCAATGATCGTGCCGGCGGCGACGGCGCCAAGGAAGACGAACAGCAGGAGCTGCGAATCGCGCACCGACAGGTCGAACTTATGGATGAGATAGAATGTGTAATAGCTCGACAGGCTCGCCATGTAGACATATTTCGAAAAGACCAGGATGCCGAGAACCGCCAGCGCGAGCAGGATTTTGCCGCGCGGCAAGGCGACCGCCGCAGCGGCGTTGTTTCGCTGCCTGGCGCGCGTCGCGCCATGGGCGCGATACCAATTGCCGACCTGCCAGAGGATGATCATCGCCACCAGCGCGGCGAGCGAGAACCACGCGACGCTCGACTGACCCCTCGGCAGGACGATGAAGGCGGCGAGCAACGGCCCGAGCGCCGAGCCGCAATTGCCGCCGACCTGGAACAGCGACTGCGCAAGGCCAAGCCGGCCGCCAGACGCCATGCGCGCGACGCGCGAGGATTCGGGATGGAACACGGATGAGCCCATGCCGACCATCGCCGAGGCGATGATCAGCAGCCAGTAATGTTGCGCGGCGCCGAGCAGAATGAGGCCGACCAGCGTGAAGCCCATACCGAGCGACAGCGAATAGGGCAGCGGCCGCTTGTCCGTATAGACGCCGATTAACGGTTGCAGAAGCGAAGCGGTGAACTGGAAAGTGAAGGTGAGCAGGCCGATCTGTCCGAAATCGAGGCCGTAATTAGTCTTCAGCATCGGATAGATCGCCGAAATCAGCGACTGCATCATGTCGTTGAGGAGATGACAGAAGCTCAGCGCTGCAATAATGGCAAAGGCGGTATTGTTCGCGGCCGTGCGGTCGGCCGTCGCGACAGTATTCGTCACAGGAAGCTCCATCGGTCCGGCTCGCGCGCATGACGTGAGGGCGCCGGCGGACGAGCGCACCATACGCCTTGCGCCATGACCTGCTTTCGTGATTTGGTCTAATTCTTTCGCGACTGGGCCAGAATGATGCAAAAAGCGTCAATTGGAGCGCTCGACACCGACAGAGACGCAGCCGAGCTCCTGCGCCATCCGCCGCCCGGTACCGATGTGGGGGCGCTGCATCGGCTGAGGATTGAATGGCTGGAGCGGACGCCCGGTCAGGTCATCGCAATGGCGAGCGACTATCCGAGCGGCTATCTCGTTCCCGCCCATCAACACGGCCGATCGCAACTGCTGTATCCGCTTTCGGGCGTCGTCACGGTCGCGACAAGCGAAGGGCGCTGGATGGTGCCGCCCGAACATGCGCTGTGGATCCCGGCGCGCGTGCCGCATTCGGTCGAAATGCTCGGCGACGTGAAGATGCGCTCGCTCTATGTCATTGCCGACGCCATTGCCGGCCTGCCCGAGCGATGCCGCGTCGTCGGCGTGACCGGGCTGATGCGCAGCCTGATCGTCGAGGGCGCGACGCTGCCGTTCGACTACACGCCGGAAAGCCGCGCCGCGCTGGTGATGGCGCTGATCCTGCAGGAGATTCCTCGCCTGCCGATCAAGCCGCTGGGCCTGCCGTTTCCCAATGACCCGCGCTTTGCCGAGCTCTGCCGCCGTTTTGTCGCCGCGCCGTCGGCGCGCGCCCGGATTGACGATTGGGCCGATGCGCTGGCGATGAGCCGGCGCACCTTCACGCGCGCTTTTCGCCAGGAGACCGGCGTCAGCCTGTCGACCTGGCGCCAGCAATGCTGCCTGTTCGCGGCGCTGCCGCGGCTTGCCCATGGCGAGCCGGTGACAACGGTCGCCTTCGATCTTGGCTATGACAGCGTCGCCGCTTTCACGACCATGTTCAAACGCATGCTCGGCGCGCCGCCCCGTTTCTATTTCAGCGAAGCGCCGGAGGCGGCAGGCGATTAGGTCTCGACCAACCCGCCCATGTCGCCCGATGCGCTCGAGCCGGAATGGCCATGGGCGAGCGCGAGATAATCGCTGGAGCGCATTTCGATCAGGCGCGAAGCGGTGCGGTCGAATTCGAAGGCCTCGTAGCCCTCCTCGCCGAGGAAAAGTTGATCGGGCTCCGCTTCCGCGGAGGCGATCAGCTTGACGCGCTGATCGTAAAGCGTGTCGATCAGGTTGATGAACCGCTTGGCTTCGTTGCGCTGGTCGCGGCTCATCACCCGGATATGGTCGATCAGCACCGTATGGAAACGCTGGGCGATGGCGAGAAAATCTGACGAGCCGAGCGGGCGGCGGCAGAGATCGTCGAAGGAGAATCGCGCGACGCCATCGGAGGCCTCGGGGATCGTCAGCATGCGGCCGAGAAGCGCAATCTCGCCAGGCTCGCCATGCTCGTGGCCGGTCAGATGTTTGAACGCTGTGTCGAGCGCAGCCTTCGCCGTCGCATCCGGCGGACAATAATAGACGGGCGCGCGCGCCAGCTTCTCCAGCCGGAAATCGGTGCGCGCCTCTAACACGCGGATTTCCAGACGTTCGTGCAGCAAGGCGATGAAGGGCAGGAACAGCGCGCGGTTAAGGCCATCCTTGTAGAGATCGTCCGGCGCCACATTCGAGGTGGCGACGATGACCGCGCCGGCGGCGAAAAGCTGGGCGAACAGGCGCCCGAGGATCATCGCGTCGGCGATGTCGCGGACGCTGAATTCGTCGAAGCAGAGCAACCACGCCTGCGCGGCCATTTCGGCCGCCACCGGCGCGATCGGGTCTTCGCCGGCGACCTCGCCGGCCTTGCGGCGGGTCCGCCATTGATGAATGCGTGCATGGACGTCGGCCATGAAGGCGTGAAAATGAACGCGACGCTTGGCCCTGACTGGCGCCGCTTCAAAAAACAAATCCATCAGCAAGGTCTTTCCGCGCCCGACCGGGCCATGGATGTAAAGGCCGCGCGGCGCCTCCACGGGCTTGACGCCGATCAGGCGTTCGAGAGCGTTGGGCGGCTTGGATGGGTTGTAACCGGCTGTGCGCGCCAGCAAAGCGTCGAGCCTTTCGACCAGCGCGATTTGCGCCGAATCGGCCTCGAGCCGGCCCGACGCGGCAAGCTCGCCATAGCGCTGCCCGACCGAAACATTCATCGCGCCCGCTGGCCGTCTGTCTCAGATTGAAAATAAATTTGACCAAACCTCAGACAACGTAAACTTGACATTTTTGTTGCGATAATAATCATACGATCCAATCACAAAAACGTGTGCTTTCCGACAGGGCGGCGCGCTGGGGGCCGAATGGCCTGACTTTTGCACTGGTTTGGTCACCTGTTGGGAGATTCGCCCTCAATGCTCCATATCATCCGTATGGCGGTTGCGTCAGGCCTTTGTTTCTTCGCGTGCGCCCAATCCCAAGCTGGTCCGGCGCACCCACTCGATCCAGCCGCCCTGCAAGTGCTTCCCGTCGCGCCGGTCGTCGTCTTCGGCGCCCATCCCCGCCTGACCGCCGAACAATTCGCCAGCGAGAATCATCTCGATCTTGGCGAGGTCAAGCGAAAACACGCCGCATCCGGGGTCATTCATTGCGGCAATGCGCGCGGCGCCGGTCAATTGACGCTGACCGACAGCGTCATCACCACGGCCGCTCACGTCCTGTTTGACGAACATGGCCAGCCGCGCGGCGACAGTGCGCATTGCTTCTTCACCGCGACGGTCGCCGACCAGGAAATCACCACCGCGATCGATATGGCCTCCATCGTGTCCGGCAATTCGGATCCCTATTCGAAACCCGCGGTGCATGATTGGGCGGTCGCCCGGCTCCTTCATCCCGTCAAGGGCGCCACGCCTTACGGATTGGGCGCTCCGGCGCAGGCCGCCGAGGATATAAGGTTTGTTGCGCGCGGTCACAGCGATTGGGGTTCCGGCCGCATCATGTCGATGGAAAACTGCCGGCTGCATGATGCGCTGTCGTCGGGGTCGGAAGGCACGCGCGAGTTCTCGTTCGATTGCGACGCCGGCGTCGGCGCCTCAGGCGGCGCCGTGCTCAATTCGGGCGGCGGCCGTCTCCTCGCGGTCTTCGTTGGTTACCGCTCGGTCGCGCCGGACAGCACCATGCCGTTCTCCGCGCAGCATTATAATTTCGCGGTAACCCTGGAAGGCGCATTTCGGCATGCCGTAGAGGTCGCCGCCGGTTTGCGCGCGACCGCCGCGCGCTGAGTCTTTCAGTGGCGAATAGGCCAGGCTTCTTCGGCCTACCTCTCCCAACGGGAGCCGACTGACCGCCAACGCCGGCCGAGCGGGAGGCAGTCGTGGCGGTTGCGCTTTGCGCCGCCGACAGCCTGACCCACGCTGTCTGCGAGGGCACGGCTTTTGCACCGAAATCTCCGATCGAGTCGCGCGGCGGCGAGCCCGCCGAGGCTGGACCCAGAGGTCCCGCGACCCAAGCCGGAGAAACTTATGAGCAATCCAACGCCAGTGAAACATTCCCGCCTCGGAGCGGGTCGGCGTCTCGCCTTGGCGACGCTATCAATGGGCGCCGCGCTTCTGGCCTTCGCGGCGCCTAATCTGCAAGCGCAGGCGCAACAACTCACCAAGCTGAGCTATGGCACCAATTGGCTCGCCGAGGCGGAGCACGGCGGTTTCTACCAGGCCGTGGCCGACGGCACTTACGCCAAATACGGGCTCGACGTGACAATCGTGCAGGGCGGCCCGAACCTCAACAGCCGGCTGATGATGTCATCCGGCAAGATGGATTGTTACATGGATTCGGACATGATCGCGGCGATGGACGCGGTCGCGCAGGGGGTGCCGACGGTCGCGGTCGCCGGCATGTTCCAGAAGGACCCGCAGGTGCTGATCAGCCATCCCGGCGAGGGCTTCGACACATTCGAGAGCCTGAAAGACGCGCATGTGATTTTTGTCGCTCGGTCGGCGGTCAGCTCTTTCTATCGCTGGCTCGAGACGCGCTGGGGCTTCTCGGAAGCCAATGTCGGGCCCTATAATTTCAATCCCGGTCCGTTCATCGCCGACAAAAAATCGGTGCAGCAGGGCTATGCGACGTCGGAGCCCTTCGCGATCGAAAAGGCCGGCGGTTTCAAGCCCAATGTCTTCCTGCTCGCCGACAACGGCTTCGACACCGCTTCGACGACGATCGAGTGCCGCCGCGACTTTGTCGAGAAGAATTCCGATGTGGTGCAGCGCTTCGTCGACGCCTCGGCGATCGGCTGGTATCACTATATCTACGGCGACAACAAAGCGGCGAACGCGCTGATCAAAAAAGACAATCCCGAGATGACCGATGAGCAGATCGCCTTCTCGATCGCCAAGCTGAAGGAATATGGCATGGTCGATTCGGGCGAGTCGTTGAAGAACGGCATTGGCGCCATGTCGGATGCGCGCATGACGAGCTTCTACGAGCAGATGGCGAAAGCCGGCGTTCTGCCGCAAGGTCTCGACTACAAGAAGGCCTATACGCTGCAATTCGTGAACAAGGGCGTCGGCGTCGAACTAAGGCCGAAATAGCAGCCGCGCCCCGATCTCAGGCGGTCGCGGACAGCCAGCGCGCCGGCGTCAGGCCGTAGGCGCGCTTGAATTGCCTCGACATGTGGCTCTGGTCGGCGAATCCCGCGTCGACCGCGGCCGCCGCGATCGATGCGCCGCCTTTCAGCAAAAGGCGAACCTGGTCCAGTTGCCGCATCGTGCGAAAGCGGCTTGGACTCGTGCCGAACGCCGCCCGGAATTGCCGCGCCAAGGTCCAGCGGTCGAGGCCGGACAAGCGTTCGAGCGTCGCCATCGCATGGCGCCGCGCCGGATCGGAGGCGATGGCGTCGCGCGTGCGCGAGAGCGACTTAAGGTCGAGCGAGCCAGACTTCCCGGCGGCGTCCGACGCCGCGCGAAGCATATCGGCCAAAGCGACGGCAAAATCGATCCGTGCGACATCGTCGATTTCCTGATCGATGTTCCATATTTCGGAAGCCAATCCTTTCGGCAGGCGCGCCGCGTCGACGACCGGATCTTTCACGAAAGGAAGCGGGCCGCCGCCGAGCGCGTCGCGGACCAGTGCAGGATCGACGTAGACGATCCTGTAGCCAAAGTTTTCGCTGCCTCCCGCGCCGCCGTCGTGCACTTCGTCGGGATGCAGGATCTGGCACTGGCCCGGCAGGCTGTGGCGCTGCGCGCCGCGATAGCGGAACATTTGCACGCCCGACAGTGTCAGGCCGATTGCGTAGGAATCGTGGCGATGCGGGGAAAACGCCTGCCCGCGAAAATGCGCCTCCAGACGCTCGATTCCCTCGCCGCCCGAACCGATTCTGATTCGATCGCCGCCGCCCGCGGCAGCACGGCGGCCGCGCTCGCACAAGCCTTCAAGACGGCGTCCGTTATCGATCGATAGCATGGCCTTCACAGCGGCGGACTTACGGGAATCTCGATGATCGACCAGGCGGTTCCTTTGGACGGAATAGCGCGTCCCCTCTTAACGCTGATCCTGTCGTCCGTCATCATCATGGGCAGTCCCGGCCCCTCGACGATCAGTGCGACCGCTGTCGGCGCCGCCTATGGTTTCCGCCGGTCGCTGCGCTATGTCTGGGGTCTCATCCTCGGCGCCATTGCAGTGCTGAGCGTCGTGGCGATCGGCGTCGTCGCCATTCTGCTTTCGGCGCCAAGGGCCGCCTCCGCGCTGACCATCATCTCCGCCGTCTATATCCTCTATCTCGCGTGCAGGATCGGCACGGCGCCGCCCGTGGCCGGCCAAAGCCCGGACAGGCCGGCGCCCGCATTCGGCGGCGGCTTCCTGCTCGGCGTCGCCAATCCCAAAGCCTATCTGGCGATGGCCGCGGTCTTCGCCGGCGCGACGCTGTTTCCCGACCATGCGCGCGACGCCGTCTCCAAAACCGCCGTGCTCAGCATCATGATCGTGGTCATCCATCTCTTCTGGCTGTTAGCGGGCGCGGCGCTATCGCAAATGCTTCGTGATCCCGTGCGTTCGCGCATCGTCAATGTCGCATTGGCGATGAGTCTTGTCGTCATCGCCGGCCTTGCGCTGCTGCGCATGGGACATTGAGGTCGATCGGCTCGCGTCGCGGGATAATCCTGCGAATCGATAGCCCCGGCCGCCAGCTTTGTTTAAACTGGCGCCATGACTCAAATTCCCAGCCCTGTCGGTCCCGGCGACCATGTTTTCCTGGTTGACGGCTCGTCCTTCGTCTTCCGCGCCTATTTCCAGTCGATCCGCCAGGATCAGAAATATAATTACCGCTCTGACCGCCTGCCGGTCGGCGCCGTTCGTCTGTTCGCGACCAAGCTTTTGCAATTCATCCGCGACGGCGCCGCTGGGATCAAACCGACGCGGCTGGCGATCATTTTCGACAAGTCGGAACAATCGTTCCGCAAGGAAATCTATCCCGCCTACAAGAGCCACCGGCCAGACCCGCCCGAAGATCTGACGCCGCAATTCCCGCTGATGCGGGCGGCGGTGCGCGCTTTCGGCCTCGCGCCGATCGAGCAGGATCGCTACGAGGCGGACGATCTCATCGCCACATACGCGCGCCAGGCGCGCGAGCGCGGCGCCGATGTGCTGATCGTCTCCGCCGACAAGGACCTGATGCAGCTCATCCAGCCGGGCGTCGCGATGTACGATCCGGCCTCGGGCGATCGCGAGGAACGGCGCTTCGGTCCGGAGGAAGTCTTCGCCTATTTCGGCGGCGGCCCCGACAAGGTGATCGACATCCAGGCGCTGGCCGGCGATTCCACCGACAATGTGCCCGGCGCGCCCGGCATCGGCATCAAGACGGCGGCGCAGCTCATCGCCGAATATGGCGATCTCGAAACCCTGCTGGCGCGCGCCGGCGAGATCAAACAGCCCAAGCGCCGCGAAGTCCTGACCAATGCCGAATCGGTCGCGCTGATCCGCGTGTCGAAGACGCTGGTGACCCTTATTCAGGATGTCGCGCTGGAAATCCCGCTTGACGATCTGGCGCTCGCCGCGCCCGATCCCAAACGCCTCGTCGCATTCCTGAAAGCGTTGGAATTCACCACGATCACCCGGCGCGTCGCCGAAATCTACGGCGTCGACGCGGGCGAGATCGAGGCGGATGCCGAATTCGTCGGCGCCGGCGGCTGGCGCGGACGCAATGGCGTTGCGGTCGAACCGCCGCCTGCGCCGGCGCCGGCCAGCCAGAAGGTCGAGACGCCGGCCGCGGCGCCCGACGGGTTGATGACTCCCAAGACATTCGCCGCCGCCAGGCTTGCCGCGGCGCGCGAAGAGAAGATCGACCGCGCCGCCTATGTCACGGTGACCAACGCCCAGGAATTACAGCGTTGGATCGACGGAGCATATGAGGCCGGCCTTGTCGCCTTCGACACCGAGACGAGTTCGCTCGATCCATTGCAGGCCGATCTTGTCGGCTTCTCGCTCTGCGTCGCGCCCGGCCACGCCTGTTATGTCCCGCTCAGCCATCTCAGCGCAGGAACCGGCGATTTGTTCGGCGGCGCGGAGTTGCTGCCGGGGCAGATGGCCGAGGGCGAGGCGCTCGCTCTGCTGAAGCCGCTGCTGGAATCGCCCGGCGTCCTCAAGATCGCCCACAACGCCAAATTCGATTGGCATGTCTTCAAGCAGCGCGGCGTCGAAACCGCGCCGATCGACGATACGATGCTGCTGTCTTATGCGCTGGACGCCGGCGCGACCAGCGAAGGCCATGGCATGGACGCGCTGGCCGAGCGCTGGCTCGCCCATAAGACCATTCATTTCGCCGAGGTCGCTGGTTCGGGCAAGAATTTTATCGGCTTCGCGCGCGTTCCCATCGACAAGGCGACCGAATATGCCGCCGAGGATGTCGATGTGACCCTGCGCCTGTGGCGCGCGCTGAAGCCGCGCCTGCCGGCCGAAAGCATGACCAATGTCTATGAGACGCTGGAGCGTCCGCTGGTCGCGCCGCTGGCGCGGATGGAGCGGCGCGGGATCGCCATCGATCGCGAAATCCTGTCGCGCCTGTCAGGCGAATTTGCGCAGGGCATGGCGCGGCTGGAGGCGGAGATCCACGGCCTCGTCGGCGCGCCGTTCAACCTCGGCTCGCCCAAGCAGCTTGGCGACATCCTGTTCGGCCAGATGGGCCTGCCCGGCGCCAAGAAGACGGCGACGGGGGCCTGGTCGACCTCGGCCAATGTCCTCGACGATCTCGCCGCCGAAGGCCATCTGCTGCCGGCGCGCATTCTCGAATGGCGCCAGCTCTCCAAGCTGAAGTCGACTTATACCGATGCGCTGCCGGGCTTCGTCAATCCCTCGACCAAGCGCGTTCACACGTCCTACGCGCTGGCGGCGACGACGACCGGGCGGCTGTCGTCGTCCGACCCCAATCTGCAGAACATTCCGGTGCGCAATGAGGAAGGACGCAGGATTCGCCGCGCCTTCGTCGCGACGCCCGGCCATGCGTTGATCTCCGCCGATTACAGTCAGATCGAATTGCGCCTGCTCGCCCATGTCGCCGATATCGCCCAGTTGAAAAAGGCCTTCGCCGATGGGCTCGACATCCACGCGATGACCGCCTCCGAAATGTTCGGCGTGCCGGTCAAGGATATGCCAAGCGAAGTGCGCCGGCGCGCCAAGGCGATCAATTTCGGCATCATCTACGGCATTTCGGCCTTCGGCCTCGCCAACCAGCTCGGCATTCCGCGCGAGGAGGCGGGCGCCTATATCCGCAAATATTTCGAGCGCTTTCCCGGCATTCGCGATTACATCGAATCGACCAAGAAAACCGCGCGCGCGCAGGGTTACGTGCGCACCATCTTCGGGCGCAAATGCCATTTTCCCCGCATCAACGCCTCGAACCCATCCGAGCGCGCGTTCAATGAACGCGCCGCGATCAACGCACCGCTGCAGGGCTCGGCCGCCGACATCATCCGCCGCGCGATGATCCGCATGGATGATGCCCTCGGCGCCGCCAGGCTCGATGCGCAGATGCTGCTGCAGGTGCATGACGAACTGGTGTTCGAGGCGCCGAAGGAGCAGATCGAGCCGACGATCAAGCTCGTCGCCAAAGTGATGGTTGACGCGCCGATGCCGGCGCTGCAATTGAGCGTGCCGCTGCAGGTCGACGCGCGGGCGGCGCATAATTGGGACGAGGCGCATTGAGGCCTGGGATCGCGCGAGACGCCCGCGATCCCGGCGCCGTCGAACCGTCACCGCTTTTCTGAAGAATCGCCTGCTCTCGCGTCGCCCCTTGATCTGCACCCATCGAGAAACAGCCTCACCGCCGCGTGCGTCCTTCGCGCTTCCTGGTCGGGCGCGTCGCGATAGCCGAGCAGCGCCAGGCGCTGCGGCACGCCGATGACCAGCATCGCGAAATGCTCGGCGGCGAATTGGGGATCCGGAAAGCGCAATATTCCGCGTTCGGCGTAGATCGATAGAAAGCGCCCGATGCCGGTGAGGCCGCGGCGGGGAAAGCTTTCGGCGAACAGCTTGGCGAAGTCGCGCATGCGCGGCGCCTCTGCCAGGAACAGGCGGATGATGGCGAGGGTCTCCTCGCGCATCGCCAGGTCGAACAATTGCGTCGCGAGCGCGTGCAGGCCTTCCTCAACGTCGTCGGGAGGCTCGACGAGCGTTCCAAGCGCGCCGATCTGTTCGTCGCGAAATTGCGCGACCGCGGCGAAGAACAAAGCCGACTTGTCGGGATAGCGCGCATAGAGAAAACGCTTCGCGACGCCCGACTGGCGGGAGATTTCGTCGATCGACGTCGCCTCCCAGCCGCGCTCCAGCAACAGGCGCTTGGTCGTGTCGAGAAGCTCGCGATGGCGGCGCTCGGCCTCCAGGCGCGTCGGCCGCCCGCCGGGGCCGCGACGGAACTGGCCGCTTTCGAGCGGAATTTCTTCTTCTGTCATTCGCGCCTTGTCATCCTCCACGATCGGTGATAATGAAACTATACCGTTGCGTTGCAAAATGTCAAACTGTTGGACCGGCGCGTCATTCTCCTTGTTCTCGCCCTCGGCGCCGCCGCCTTCGCCGGCTGGTGGTTCCTGCTGCGCTCCCATGCTCCGACCATACTGGAATGGCAAGGTTACGCTGAGGCGGACTTCGTCAAGGCGGGCCCGACGCAACAGGGCCTGATCACTGAGGTGCATGCCGCGCGCGGCGACAAAATCGCCAGGGGCGCGCCGCTGTTCGATCAGGACGATGCGGACGATCGCGCCGCTACCGAGCAGATCGCCCGCCAATTGGCGCAGGCCGAGGACCAGCTTGCCAATCTCAAGACCGGCGGCAAGCCCACCGAGATCGAGCAGGCCGAGGCCAATCTCGCCGACGCCGAGGCGGCGCGCGACAAGACGCAGACCGATCTTGCCCGCAATTCATCCCTGCTGAAGACGGGCGCCGCCGCCGCGCAGCTCGTCGATCAGGAGACCGCCGATCTTCGTTCAGGCAACGCCAAAGTGCGTTCGCTGGAGGCCGCGCTCGCCCAGTTGCGCGCGCCGATGGGCCGCGAGGGCGAGATCAAGGCGCAGACGTCCGCCGTCGAGGCGGCGCGCGCGGCGCTCGCCATGGCGCGCTGGCGCCTCGATCAGCGCCATGTCGTCGCGCCGGTCAGCGGCGTCATAGCTGACGTATTGGCGCAACCGGGCGAAACGCTCGCCGCCGGCGCGCCGGTGGTTTCGATCCTGCCGCCGGAGAATATCTTCGTGCGCTTCTTCGTGCCGGAGCCGTCGCTGTCGAACATCCATCAGGGCGATCAGGTTGCAATACTGTGCGACAATTGTCCGCCCGGCATGATGGCGACCGTCTCGTTCATCGCGCCGCAGGCCGAATTCACGCCGCCTGTCATCTACAGCGAATCGACGCGCGGCAAGTTGGTGTTCCAGGCCGAGGCGCGGCCAAAGCCGAGTGAAGCGCCGCTGCTGAATCCGGGACAGCCAGTGACGGTGCGCCCCAAAAACCAGGCGCCGCCGCGATGAGCGATTATGTCATCGACGTTCGCGATCTGCGCAAAAGCTTCGGCGCGCGAAAAGTCGTCGAGGGCCTGACGCTGCAGGTCGCCAAAGGCGAGATCTGCGGCTTTCTCGGCGCCAATGGCAGCGGCAAGACGACGACGATCCGCATGTTGTGCGGGCTGCTCATTCCCGACGGCGGCGCCGGCGAATGCATCGGCCTCGACATCATCCGGCAGGCGCCGCTGATCCGCCAGCATGTCGGCTATATGACACAGAAATTCAGCTTCTACGAAGACCTCACCGTCTTCGAAAATCTGGATTTCGTCGCCCGCGTCTATGAGATGAAAGACCGGCCCAAAGCGGTGCAGGCGATCATGAATCGCATGGGCCTCGCCGACCGGCGCGATCAATTGGCCGCGCAGCTTTCGGGCGGCTGGAAGCAAAGACTGGCGCTCGCCGCCTGCGTGCTGCATCAGCCCAAATTGCTGCTGCTGGACGAACCGACGGCGGGCGTCGACGCGCTGGCGCGTCGCGAATTCTGGGACCTTATCCACGATATGGCGGGCGAGGGTCTGACCGTGCTGGTGTCGACCCATTACATGGACGAGGCGGAGCGCTGCAAGCGCATCGTCTATCTCGCCAATGGCCGTATCGTCGTGCAGGGCGGGGCCGACGAAGTTTCCCGCCAGTCCGGCCTCATCACTTTCGAGGCGAGCGGCGCCGACATCGACGATGCGGCGCGCGCTTTGCGCCATTTGCCCGGCGTCGAGGCGGCGGCGGTGTTCGGCCGCTCGCTGCATGTGGCGGGAACCGACCGCGCGGCGCTGACCAGCGCCATTCATTCGATCGACGGCGAACTCAAATGGGAGGAGGTCCCGCCGCGGCTGGAGGACGTCTTTATCCACATGTTGAGCGCGAAAGGCGGCGCGCCATGAAAGGATATTCGCTGCGCCGGTTCTTTGCACTTTTGCGCAAGGAATGGATCCAGGTCGGGCGCGATGCGATGACGCTGCGCATCATCATCGCGATCCCGATCATGCAATTGTTCCTGTTTGGCTATGCGATCAATTCGGACCCGAAAAACCTCCCCACCGGCTTATTGACCAGCGATCATTCCAAATATGAGCGCACGATCGTCGCCGCGCTGAAAAATTCCGGTTATTACAATATCGTTCCGCTCGCCAGCGAGGCCGAGGCGGAAGCGGGCCTCGCCGGCGGCGATCTGCTATTCGTGATCGACATTCCGTCCGGCTTCGACCGCGCCGTCGACCGCGGCGAATCGCCCTCGATTCTCGTCGACGCCGACGCCACTGATCCGAGCGCGATCGGCAATGCGACGGCGGCGCTCGGCTCGCTCGGCGCCGACCTGCAGCGCGATCTGCCGCCGATCCGCCAGAGCCAGCCGCAGGTCCCACCGTTCCAGTTCGTCGTTCACGCCCGCTACAATCCCGAGCAATTGACGGTGCTCAATATCGTGCCGGGCCTGATCTGCATCGTTCTGACTTTTTCCACCCTGTTCGTCACCACGCTGTCGATCACCAGAGAGCGCGAGCGCGGCACGATGGAAAACCTGCTGGCGATGCCGGTGCGCCCGCTCGAGGTGATGCTCGCCAAAATCTCGCCCTATATCGTGATCGGCTATGTCCAGGTCGCGCTGATCCTGATCGCTTCGGCTCTGTTCTTCCATTTGCCGATCCGCGGCTCGATTCCGCTGTTGTTGTTCGCGCTCGGCCTGTTCATCGGCGCCAATCTCGCGCTCGGCGTCCTGTTCTCGACCATATCGGCCAATCAGATGCAGGCGACGCAATTGGCGCAATTCACTTTATTGCCGTCTTTCCTGCTGTCGGGTTTCATGTTCCCGTTCCGCGGCATGCCGCAATGGGCGCAATGGGCCGGCGAGATTTTCCCGACGACCCATGCCATGCGGATCGTGCGCGGCATGCTGCTGAAGGGCAATGGCTGGCATGAGATCGCGCCCGAGCTTTGGCCGATCGCGATTTTCGCCCTGATCGTGGTGACGATTGCGGTAAGATTTTACCGCGAAACGCTGGATTAGCGCCCGCGTCAAAGCCAAACACATCAGTCAGCCGTTATTTTGTGGCAAATTGGCCTCAATTGTTCATTCGCCAGTCATCGACGCCAAGCCATTATTCACTCGAATCAATAATAAGCCGGTTTTCGGCACAGGTTTGAATGGCTGTAGGGATGTCGTCTCGGTTCATAGGTTGGCTGGTCCTGGCTCTTTGCGCGGCCGCGGGGTCGGATTGCCTGGTGGGCAGCGCGGAATCGCTGCCTGTCTCGACCTATTGCGTGAGCGCCGATCAATGTGCGGCGCTCTGCCGCCGCTTCGTCGAAGGCGACAAGGGCCCGGAAGACTTCATTCAGCGCGCCGCCTATGAGCTCGGACCGCCGGAGACCTTCAAACTGCCACAGACGGAGGCTTCGACGCCGCCGGTCGTCGATCCAACCAATGTCTATTCCGAAGTCGGCGCCAATAAATTCAGCCCGGCGGTCGCCGAGGCCCTGCCGCGCATCTATTCGCCCAATCTGATCACCGGAAAAGTCGACGTTATCGATCCCACCACTTTCACCGTCGTCGATCATTTCAACGCCGGCGCCAGCCCGGAGCATATCGTTCCCTCCTGGGATTTGCAGACGCTGTGGGTGACCGGCGACGTTAGCGGGCCGGGCGCGCATGGATCGCTGGTGCCGATCGACCCGAAAACCGCAAAGCCAGGCACGCCGGTGAAGGTTGACGACGCCTATAATATGTATTTCACGCCGGATGGCCGCTCGGCGATCGTCGTCGCCGAGGCGATGCGCCGACTCGAATTTCGCGATCCCCACACGATGGAGATGCAGGGCTACATCAACGCGCCGCAATGCGCCGGCATCAATCACGCCGATTTCGCGATCGACGGCTCCTACGCGATCTTCACCTGCGAATTCAACAATGCGCTGGTCAAGATCGACCTGAACAAGCACGAGCTCATCGGCACCCTGCAACTTGCCCCCGGCCATATGCCGCAGGACATCAGGATTGCGCCGGATGGATCGTCGTTCTTCGTCGCCGACATGCTCGGCGACGGCGTCGTCGTCGTCAGCGCGGCGACTTTCAAGGAAGTCGGCTTCATCCCGACGGGCGTCGGCACCCATGGCCTTTATCCCAGCCGCGACGGCAAGCGCCTCTATGTGACCAATCGCGGCACGCATAATCTCGCCGGCGTCAGGCAGGGCGCCGGCAGCATATCGGTGATCGATTTCAAGAGCCGCGAAGTCGTCGCCAACTGGCCGATCCCCAACGGCGGTAGCCCCGACATGGGCAATGTCAGCGCCGACGGACAGACCTTATGGCTGTCGGCGCGCTATGACGGCGCGGTCTATGCGATCAACACGACCGACGGATCGGTGAAGACCATCCCCGTCGGCGGCATGCCGCACGGCCTGACGGTCTGGCCGCAGCCGGGCCGCTATTCGCTGGGGCATACGGGGAATATGCGGTAGGGGGCGTCAGCGTCTGCCCGCGATCGGGCAGCCGCGCAGCGTCGATCAGATCGGGGAACTTGCCGACATAGCCCCGCGCCTCCGCCTCGGTGAACTCCTTGACCTTCCACACCCGCCGCCCGAACGGATCATAGCCATAGCGCCAGGCCTCCCTGTCGGGCGTGACGCAGCGGATGAGGCGG
>Ga0209006_10000658_pt1 | contig 32246 bp, 44 predicted proteins | sample JacPin_JW_Ref_O2_FD_188567 | JGI IMG/M metagenome (GOLD analysis project Ga0209006, IMG submission 188567) | Forest soil microbial communities from Algoma, Ontario, Canada - Jack Pine, Ontario site 1_JW_Ref_O2 (SPAdes) (version 2) | ecosystem: Environmental > Terrestrial > Soil > Boreal... | reverse complement strand
GTCGTTCTCCACCTTTTCGGAGCCCACGAAGCGTTTCGTGGCGCTTTAGCATTGGTGACGCGGCGCAAGCTGCTCCATCAAATCCGCGGCTCGTTCAATCGATCGAGCTGAAACAAACTAATTATAGTCGATCGACTGAGTCAAACATCAAAACAAAATAACGATATTATTGCCGCGAAAGGCCATCGCGCATCAAAGATATTTCAAGCTGATCCGCTGCTGAAGGATGGAAGGCGGGCGGCTCGTGAAGTTTGGGCCGCATTATTGAGCGTTGCCGACCCCGAGTCCGATGGGCGCCGTACAGCGCTCGGCCGTTTCATCAACCAAAATCATCGCGCCGTTGGACCAATGACAATGATAGCGCGCAGCGAAGATCGCTGTCCCGACTTGTCCTTGCGCGCTCGACGTCCTACGTTTTCATAGTCCAGTAATATTGTATAACAATAAGCCGGAGGTCATCATGAACCACGCCGTGGTTGTCGAAAGCCTTATGGTAACCGAAGCCGTCGTCAACTATCTGGCGCCGACTTCGGCGCGACCAAGGTCTTATACCTATGATCCGCCGGCAAACGAGCCGCGGACGAACATCCGCAATGTGGAAGTCGAAGTACCGATACGCGATGCCCGGCCGATCGTCGGTGAAATAAGCCTCGACCGTCAGGGCTTCGAATTAGTGAGGCATCGCAGCGCGGTGCATGATTTCTATAACGACGACGAGGTCAAGCGCGTCTACTATCCAGAGGCCGAGCGTCTCTTGGAGGCGGCGACGGGAGCTTCTCGCGTCTTCGTGTTTGACCACGTGACACGGCAGCGGGTTCCGGGTGGTGGAGCTGAGGAGCGCGAGGGCAGGCGTCAACCCGTGACCCGCGTTCACGTCGATCATACGGCAAGATCTGGCCCCCAGCGCGTGCGCGATCTTCTCACCGACGAGGCGGACGAGTTGCTGCGTGGCCGCGTACAGATCGTGAATGTCTGGCGGCCGATCAAGGGACCGCTGCTTGACGCCCCGCTCGCGGTCTGCGACGCCGGCTCTGTGGAGCCCAACGATCTCATACCGTCCGATCTTGTCTATCCGCACCGGGTCGGCGAGACTTATTCTGTCACCTATCGGCCGTCACATCGCTGGTTCTATTTCCCCAATATGCGGACTGACGAAGCGCTTCTGTTGAAATGTTACGACTCCAAGGAGGACGGCCGTGCGCGCTTCGCGCCGCACACGGCTTTCGTCGATCCCAAAACGCCGCCCGGTGCGCCACCGCGCGAAAGCATTGAGCTGCGGGCATTGGTTTTTCACTCGGCCTGAGAGATTTGACGATGAAAGCGATCCGCATCCACGAATATGGCGGCCCAAACGTCCTCAAATACGAGGATGCACCGATCCCCGATATCGGCCCTGACGGTGTGCTGATCAGGGCGAGAGCGGCGGGCGTCAACCCGGTCGATTGGAAGATTCGCAAGGGCTTGATGACAGCGGTTCGGCCGTTGCAATTTCCGGCTGTCGTGGGTGCGGATGTCTCCGGGACGGTCGAACGTGTGGGCAGTCTGGTCAGCCGCTTCAAGCCGGGAGATGCCGTTGTCGCCCGCGTCGACGGGGCTTATGCCGAATTTGCCGCGGTAAAGACCGATGCGGTGGCGCCGGCACCGAAAAGCATCCCGCTCGAGCACGCAGCCGCCCTGCCGATCGCGGCAGGAACGGCCTGGACCTTGTTGTTTGACGCCGCGCGAGTCGTGCCCGGCCAACGCGTGCTGATCCACGCCGGCGCTGGCGGCGTCGGTTCATTCGCCGTTCAGTTCGCCAAACTCGCGGGTCTGCATGTCATCGCTACCTGTTCGGCGGCGAACGTTGCCCTCGTCAAATCGCTCGGAGCCGACGAAGTTATCGATTATCGAAAGTCGAATTTCGCGATCGAGGTGAAAAACGTCGATCTTCTCTTGGACAATGTCGGCGGCGAGACTCTGAAAGAGTCCTACGGCGTCGTACGCAAAGCCGGGTTGCTCTTGGCGATCGCGTCTCCGCCGGACGAAGCACTGGCAAATCGCCACGGCATTACGGCTAGGTTCGAACGTGGCGTCATCAACGGCGTCAGATTGCAGGAGATTGGTGGTCTTATCGACGTCGGCAAAGTGCGGGTGATCGTCGAGAAGGAATTGCCGCTCGAAGAGGCGGCGTTCGCACACGAATTGAGCGAGGCCGGTCACGTCCGCGGGAAAATCATTCTCAACGTCGGGTGATGAACGGCCCTTCGCCCTCGCGTTTGCTTCAATAAGACATGTCGTTCGAATATTCGCCGTCGCGCGAAAGAATTGTCGTGCGATGAGCCGATCGACGACAAAGGCGTTCTTTTTGGTTGCGCGTATTTGTCGTCCCGACCGGAGGGCGAATATCTTATTTTCAGGTGCTTTGCGGCTCTCAATCAAACGATTCTGGAAGCGGGTAAATCCGCGCTCGCAAAGGCGCGCCTTTACATCAGCGCAAGTCTTGCAGCCGGAATTCGCGCGTCGCGAACGACCATACCGCTCAGCCGCACCGAAGTTCGATTTCGATCCGACCGAGCGGGCATCGCGGGTAAAAAAAGCCCCGGTGAACCGGGGCTTAAGCACTCAAACTTGAGGTCGCCTCAACGCCAATCCCGGCCGTGGCGACAAGTCCGCTGACCGCCGACCATCGCACAGCCCCACGGCGCGGTGTTGTAATACTTTCCGGCCTGGGCGCCACCGACCGGCCATTGCGAGCGGTGCGGGTAGTAGTGAGTGCAGCCATGCGGACCGCAGGTGACCGCAGCCTGCGCGCCGAAAGCAGCGACGGTCACGCCGAGCGCGAGCGTCGCGCCAACCAAATACCCAACAAGATTCTTCAAGATGATCTCTCCCTCTTGGTGATCGGGCAGGATGCGCCAGCGATCTGAAGGCGAGATACCGTAAGATTACAGATCCGGCTATCATTGACGAAAAACCACGTTAATCCGTTGCCAAGATTATACTAACAACTTTGTTTCTTTCGTTTAGATTTGCATCCAGCAACGTACGCCCCGCCAAAATCCCAAGTTTGGCCGGTCAAGCCATGGGCGCGCCTTTTTCTTCGGCCGAGCGCCTGCTCCGACGTTTTTTATGAGATGGCAGAGCTCAGACCCTTGGCGTCTGATCTTCGATTGCGCGCTGCAGCGCCACCATGACCAGCGTCGCCCATCTTTTGGCGCGCAATTCCGGATATCCCCAGTCGAGCGCCAACTCATAGTAGCTGCGCTCTGTTGCTTGAAGCGCGATTGTTCTGCTCGCCGCGGGCAGGTGAACAATATTCGCTGCTATCCTGGGGAGCCCAGAAACAATCTCCTCGAAAGCCTGATCCGGATCGTGCGGGGCGATCGGAACGGATGGCCGCGCCGGCTCAGCGCCGAGCAACAGTTCGGTGTCTTGAGCTTGCGTCCAATCCTCGAGTCCATCACGCCACACCAGCGTGTCAGCCGCGATCGCGCCGCTCTGAAGCAATCCGCGGATCTCGGTCTCATCTACTGGACCGACTCCGCGGTTTCCCTCGTAGTAAAACCAGTGCGTTGGCGTGCTCATACAGAGATTTTTGACGGCAGGCGGGTTGTGAGAGGAAATTACGTAGCAAACTGGAATGGGCACTGGAATACCTGCGGCGTTGTGGTTTCGCAGCGTTGCGTTAAAATTGTTAGGTGAATCGAACAATCTGCATGCCGGCGCCGCGAGCACATCGCCATACTCGAATCCTCGCGCCCCTCTTGGGACGTACCATGACGACGGACATTACGACGTGCGAATACTGCGCCGGACTCGCAGAGTTTGCTGGCTATAAGTGTGAGAGAAAATCAATCGGGTGATCAGTCAGACGGGCCAGGTCGACCCTGCCGATCTTCATTCGCTGCCATAGCCGTTTCAGAATATCGCGAATAGAGTCGATCTATTCGCTGCCGCCACATACTGACAAAAGCATCGGAAGTCATTTTGTTGACTGACTTCCAAACATGTTTGACGGTCGGAAGCGTGTTCCCCCAGATCGCGCGTTTGCACCACCTTTCACCCTTTAGTCGGCCTTCGTCCGTGGCGCACATCGATTTCCAAGCTATCCGCTCGGGATGGGCGACATGTTCTGCCGCGCCTCGCCATCCTTGTTGATGAATTAAATAGAGATCGCTGACGGTCGGCTCTCTGTGAGTATACCGTTCAAAGAGGGTCGCCTCGGTGACCATTTTGTAAGCGGCCGCAATAGCGTTATCGCGCGGGTTGGTAATATCTCCGGAGCCATATTTTCGGAATTCGGACCTGCTGAGTTGGAACAAGCCGATATAGGAGCCGGTGCGTTGCTTGGGGTCAAAGTTAGACTCGACTTCGGCCACGGCCTCCATAAAGCCGGCGTCCAAACCGAATGCGTCAGCCGCTCGCTTGATCTCTTCAACCGGCGTTCCAACCGGTATCTCTTTCAGCGACTCTAAAACGATCTCGGCCGGCTTCTTGTCCTGCGGCAATTCAGCATCGGAAGAAAAACCCAAATACGAAGCGTGCAGGTTGGCTGGCGTCGCGCCCGCGGAGTGATCCCGAAACGGGAGATCTTCCTCCTCGAACCTCGTTTCCTTCACGTTGACGAGTCCGACGCCGGGCTCATCTTCTTGCAACAGGACCGAAAAACGTTGCGCGAACGTAGCGGGCGCCGTGGATATCCTGAAAAAGCTTGAGGGCTGTTCACTAACGCCTTCCTCCGCCGCCCAATTCGATTGGTCGGTCGACATCTTCGCAACGACGGTCGCACAAAGCGGACTTGCCGCAAACGCAGCGGCAAAACAGGTCAACTGCCAAAATCTCATTGCCCCCTGCACCCCAGGTATTTTTGTTGCCCCGAGGTTCGGCTTGCTTGGCGTTCTTTTTTGTGGCGCGAGATGCCTTTATTAATCTTTTGTCAAGGCATGTGGCATTCCTGCCACAATCCGCAAGCGCGCGCTTGATCCGTGAAATAGGTGAAGGGGCACGCTTCGAGCATCACCGAACACCGCGCGGCGACCGTCGCGACATTGCGCGGTCGCACCGATGATGGATGGCTGAAACCGGTCAGAAAAGCGCACACATTGCCAATGACTTAGAGCACGTACTCAAGATGTGTGTCGTACCACTTGTAGTAGCGGCCCCCCAGCATGGCGGCCGCTAAGTGCGGTCGCAGTTGAAAACCGGAACTATCGAACGCTGCCTCAACTTCGCCTCGGTGCTAAGCGGAAGTTGACGAAAATCGAGAGTGCTGTCCGGTTGGCTCAAGCGAACTCCGGTCTTAACACCGGTTTCGTATGTCACTCTGCGCTCCCCTATCGCGCGTGAGCATGGGGCTGGTGTCGGCACAGTTCTTCGGGTCAAGGCTGAACGAGTGGCTGAGCCGTGAGGATTCACCAATGAAGGAAATCATCGCAGCGCTCTCGGTTATAAGCATAGCCTGTTTGGCCGGCTCGGCGGCTGTGTCCGCGCCGCCCGAGTGGTCGATCGCCGAAAACAAATCGTCGACTGACGATAGCCCGCAAGTCAGTGCGGCGCTGGTCGTTGGCGACGCGGCGTTAGTGTTGCGCTGTCGTGAGCAAAAGATCGAAGCGGCTTACTCCACGCAAAATACTTATCTGGGCGACGACTTCGTCACCATCCGTTTCCGGATCGATGCGCAGGAACCGGTCAAGGAGGTGTGGAAATCTTCGGTGAATAGCCATGCGGCATTTGCCCCAAAGCCAGAAGATTTCATTCGTGCTCTTCCGGACAATGGTCGGGTCTTCATCCGAGCCCTCCTGACTGGAGGCCAGACCAAAGACACAAACTTCATACTCTCTGGAGTTTCCGACATCAGGGAGAAGATCGGTCACGCATGCAAATCGCCCGGCGCGTCTGGTGAGAGTACGGGATCGATAAATCCGTCAAAGCCCCGCGCTGAATAGCTGCGGGCTGTTTGCCAATCGCCGAGCTGCTATGGGGCTATCGGACGCCCGCCAAACGACGATGCTCTCTCTGATTAGACGCCGATCAAGCGGGACAACGGCGCAAAGTAAAATATGGCCGCGCCCGCGGTTAGGAGCAACCACGTCGCGGTCAACAACCAATCTGTGTGTAACACGTACGCCCCCCAATCAGAAAGATAGAAGCCCCGCGTTCGCACCCGCCCGCGGACAGCCGCGGGGCTTCCTCAATGGGAAAGGAACGCCGGCGTTCCCATCCCCCCGTAAATCTCGTGTTGAACGCCGAGAGCCTGGTTTGGTTCCCCACGCACTCAACTGCGAAGCCAGCATTAGCGCCGATTTGCACCACCCTGCGATCGTCGTGCGCTTTCGCGATGATCATCACGTTGCCGGAGAAACTGCTCCTCAATTTCCGTGTGGACGCGATGGAGCCACTGTTCAGCGCGCTCGGCTTGCTCCTGGTATCCCGCGGCCTCGGCCTCGAGCCCGGCAATCCGAGCTTCGGCGGCGCTAAGCTTGTGCGACCCTTCTGCGCCGTATCGATCGCGTGCCTGCTGTTTTGCTCCGCCACATCGGCGGCTTTGTTGAGGAGTTGGAGGATCGTCTGACCAGCTTTATCGAGCTGAGCCTCGTTGTCACCCATGCGGTTCGACCACGGAAATGGAATCACTCCGGGACTCATTGCAGATGCTTTTCCCTGTCGGCTAAATTCCTACTTCCCCCCATTCCACCGCTGCGTGACGCAGCGTGTGACCCTCGATCACATCCGGGTAGCGAAGCCGTGAGCAAAATCGCCTCAACTGCGACATTCCGCCGAGATGCGTTGCTCCGAGATCTTTGATCCAATGTTGTCAATCCGGACGGCGTCTCCCATCCCCCGACACCCCGACGCCGCCCGGATCGGACTACAAGTTGAGGCAACAACCTGCAGAGCCCTGGGAGCGTCCCCGCCCCGGGGTTCTTTTTTGTGGCGGTCAACTGGCAGAAGAAAACATTTGAGGCCTGTTGCAATCGGGTAACACGCGTAGCTTCATCGGTCTCAAGTGCGGGCTGATGCCGGGCCTGGAATCGAGAAGCGCACGATTCCCTAAGGGGAGCAGTTTTGGCGGGAGATGGGCGCTTCAAGTGCAACCAAGCCATCGTGGATTCGGAGTCCAGCTGATATCCGCCGCGCTTGAGCGGTTCGGCGGCTCGACGGAAATGACTTTCGATCCAAGCGGATAAGTATGTAGGTCCTCGGCCTCGCGCTGGTTGACTAACGTCGGCAGCCATTTGCGATTAAGGCGCAGGGTTCCAGGCGACTTAGCCAAGATCCCCGGTCTACTGAGCCAGGCCAAACATTAGGAGGCGTTTCTGCGCGGCGGCTTGACGTAGGGCGCGAGGACGTACTGATCCCTCACGATCTCGATCGCCTCGACGGCCTGCGTGCGCGTCGGGGACGACAATTCAGGATGGAAAGCCAGCACTTCCCAATTCGGCCCCCCATTGGATGCGTACATTCGTGCGATCGCAATCGCTTTCAAATGCCCACACCCTGGCTGCGCCCGCGCCACCCTTAGGCATTCGCCTTCGATAAACGACCTGCTCTCGTCTGGCATGGTTTCCCAATCTGGAAAGTGGCACGTTTCAGCCTGGAAGGCCTGTAAACGGCGTTCCCAGACGCATACCACCATCTCACACTATGCGGGCCGCACGACAGCGCCGTGTTTGGGATCACGATTTTCACGATTGGGGCCGCGCCGATAATCGCGGCAACGAAAAGCCCCAGCCAGCATTGGGTCTGACCGGGGCTCGTTGACGCTCTCGAATGCGAGCTGCTGCGAAGCCTTTTCACTTACCTATTCAGGCCGAACGCTCAGCGAGCGTTAACTCGCCAGGTGCTACCGCGCTCATTCGCCAGGCGCTCTTGATAGTGATTTAGCACGAACAGGCGCACCGTCGATGAAAGGTTGCTGAACTTACGTTGGGTATCGAGAGCGCCAATCAACTCGCTCAGTGTCTGTCGTCGCTCTAAGGCGATGTCCTTCAACCCTTTCCAAAACGGTTCTTCCAGACTGACGCTCGTCTTGTGTCCTGCAAGCACGACGGATCGCTTGACTATTGCTGATTTCATGGAGCTTGCCCCTCGATTTGCGTACCATCCACGCAAACAAAGCCGAATCATGGGTACAATCGTAGAGCTAAAAATTCGGATCGGGGTTAAGTCAGATGATAAGAATACTTGACTTGTCTATCGAGAGGGCTTGTGGAACGCGCGAACCTTTCCTCAAGCAATAACGAGGCGACGGCCGGACCGCCTCTGAATGAGAGGATTGGTAGTCAGCGTCAATTCGGAGATTTTTCTCTCAGCCAAATCAAATGACGGTACACGGGCAGTATGTCATCTACCGAGCTTTAAGAAATGGCTTGATTGAAGACGTTGAGTGCGCGCACAATTGGGCGCGGGGCGGTATCGTGTCGGGGATAACATGAGTTCAGAAATCAAGCTGCAGATCATTTCTCGTCGCCGGGTGTTCTGGCTAGCGGTCGCGGCCTTAGCGGCACCGGCAGGCACCTTGGTGCTATCGGAGGCTCGAGCACAAAGCGATCAGGCACCTGCCGATCCGGCTGCTCCGAAGAAGAAGACCAAGAAGAAGACCGACGCCATGACGAAGAAGACCAAACCTGCAACGACGACCGACCCAGCGACCACACCGGCTGCGGCACCGAAATAACACCCGTCAGCAGAAAAGCCCCAGCCAGACGGGGCCGGGCGAAGCCGTATTCCAGGGCGGTGGTGCACAGTCGAGTGGCGCGCCTATTCGTCGCTCATTTTCGGCTGAGTTTCCGGAGCTTGCAATGCAGCAAGCGATGGTGGAGCACTCAACGAGCTATCGTCCCGCCACTTGCCCATACTTTCGGAGATCCGCCTGGCGGACGCCGACGCTGTCTTCGCCAAATGGGTATATCGAGCGTTGGCGTGCATCACCCGCTCGGCTTCCGCCTGAAGGTAATCGCGCGCGACCCGCAGTTCGCTCATCATGTTCTCGATATCCGTTATGGCGCTCTCTCCGGCGATAAGAGCTTCGTTCACGCTCTCGCCCGACTTGTCCGCCTCGTTATCTGATGCCGATTTCACGTCAGTCGCCTGTTTGTTGGTGCGATTCGTCATGCAATCCCCTCCAACGTACGGAACTTGTGCGCAGGGACCGCCCCGCTCGTAAAGCCTCGTAAGTAAGCTGGTCGACTACGGTGAATGAAAAGTTAATGCGATGAAGCCTGCGGTCAACTAATGATACGCCCTATGCGGCCAGTGTTTGTGTGTTCGAAACTGAACATATTGCCGCGCGCAAAGGGCTCTCTTTGGAATGCGAGAGCCCTTTCTATTTCCAATGCCGCACGGCGGCCCTAGTCCTTTGTTCTTCTTAACAAAGCCTTCTCGATCAGTGTGGCACGGTGCGCTCAATTAAGCGCGGAGCCGACATGATCGCTGACGACAAAAATTGGGAGAGCTTGGCTGCCGAATATCTACGCCGCTTGGCTGCCGAGGACATGCGGGAGTGGGCGCGCTATTGGAAGTTCGAAGATCGCTCCGCCGGTTCTGATACGGAGCTGCAAGCCGAGGCCGGCAACACCCTAAGTAAAAGAGAACGCGATCGCAGAAAGCTCATGCGAGTCACGTTCCAACAAGAATGCGCTAGCTAAAAAAACGAGGCGAGTGCGACTCCGGCAAATGAAAGCTCGCCGGTGTCCTAGTTTCAACTATCCGAACCCTCAGCGGCGGTCGTTCCGAAGCTGGGGTCTCACCGTCCCACAAACGCAGGTACGTCAGTAGGGCATCGCTAACGCGGCCCAAGCCCTCGATTCGCTACCCATGCTGAGTCTTTTGCTGCTATTTCTATGGCCCTTTGGATATCATCGGCGGCCACGATGTGTGCGCAACCGGCTGCTGATCGATTTTTATTTTCGGTGACCCGTATTAGTCCTCCAAGGCTATCTTTTGGCGCGCTCGATCTGTATGGCGCACCTATCTGTGCAGAACATGTTACAGCGGCGCCGACATGTGTGCGGATAGCCTGCCAAACATTGAGGAGCGCCAATGATAAAAGTGCAACTGATCGACCGTGTTGCTGCTGCCAATCCACATCTGCGCCGGGGCGACGCTGAGAGGACCGTCAACGCCATTTTTGAGGAGATAGCTGCAGCGATGGTGCGGGGCGACCGTATTGAGTTGCGGCGCATTGGGGCATTTACGGTGCGGGCGAGGCGAGGGCGATCGGGCCGAAATCCAAAGAGCGGGGCCGAAGTGGTCGTGCCGGAGAAGCGTTTCCCGCATTTCAGGCCGGGCAAACCCCTGCGCGATCGCTTGAATGGTGCCGAGTCAACTTTAGCCGCGCCGTCGACGCACCAAGCCGAAATAGATTACCGCGAGCGCGATAAGCAACACGGCTCCTACGATCAGGATTGAGGCTGTTGTCGCGTTCATTTACCTGAACGGTAGGAGGCCCGGGCGCAACGGGCTAAGCCCTAACAGTATATGAGGCCCTACGTAGAACAGGAAAGGGCGGCCGAAGCCGCCCAAGTTATTGTGGATAGAGGGCCCGCCGGGCCACGCGATGCCTGGCCCCGCTGCGCGTGAGTTCATGCACGGGCATTAGAAAGAGCGGGCGCCCCTGGATTGCGTTGGGGCGAGTTGAACGGCGTTAAGCTGCGCTCGTTGTTGGTCATTCAGTTGCTTTTGAAACTCGGCAATGGCCACCTGGATCGTCTGCACCGCGACCCAGGTGGTGTCGAGCCTCGCTTCGATCGCCTGCAAGCGCGCCGACGGCATACGCGGCGTGCCGTCGGGACAAATGGTGTTGAGACCACTCGACGCCCGGTTAAACGCGCGCTCGAGCTCATCCATCGCGGCCTCTTGATCGGCTGTGGCCTGAAGTGCCTGTTTGAGGACCGGCATGGGCCAGTTGGCTGGCTCCGACTTTTCCGCGCAGGCTGGTGTAATATCCTTGTTCATCATCGGGGCGGAGATCCGTGCACGCTGTTTATCGTCTAACGATCGCTCGAATTCCTGCAACGGGACGCGGACGATCTCTAGAGCCATAGTCATCACGTCGATCTGCGATTCCATGAGCTGAAGACGTTCTGCCGGGGACGGCGGAACTTCGGCCGGACAGGACTTAATTAAATAGCCGTTGGCGAGCGCCAGGGCTGCGCCGAGCTTTTGTAGCAGCGGCTGTTGGGCGGCGGTAGGGGCGATCTCGCGCCCTATATGCAAAACAGCATCGCCTTTCCCGATTGGTCGGCCGCACAATTCAACGGAGCGCTTGGCCGAATATTCAGCAAAGGCCTGACCGAAAATGCGTTGGTAGGTGAATGGCCAGGGAGAAATGCTGGTCGGTCTGAAAATATCCTCGGAAAACGAAGGCCACATCAAGATGGGGTAGAGAAGGCTCGCAGTGCGATTCTGTGCACCGTCAACGGGATCGGGATGGGGTGCCTCAGTCGGCCTCCGTGCGAGGTGCCTATGATGATATGCTCGCCAGCCAAACAAAAACGGTCCCAATCGGAGTCCGAAAGCGCATGCCTGTTGTGAGGGACCCAATATCGCAAGGGCAAGTCCAAACACAGCGATACGGACGCCGATCGTCGCCATGACCAGACACTCCGAATTCGTGCCCCAGACAAACGCATGGCGTCGGGGGTAGGTTCCCGAGACGTCTAGTTTGTCTTAGCACAGTCGACCGTGATCTCGCCGACAGCCGAGCGCACTCAGTACACCCGCGAATCATTGACGACGCCTTAAATCGCTGCGCCCCGCCAAAAACGAAGGGCGGCCCGATCCCGCCCAAGTTATTGGCTTCTCCTTAGCCTCTGGTTGATCGTTTCCAGGGTCGAAGGGACCTTCGTCCTCAATTCTCGTTTCTGCAAAGTGGCGCCGAGCGCGGCCAACTAGACCGGCCAAGAGAACCGAGACGTGATCTCGTCATCTTGCTGCGGTCCGTTACGGCACTCTACGGATGGAAAATAGTTCGCCTACGTTGCCTACGAGACGATGGCATGTCCCGCACGCATGCGTTCGATAACCTTCCAATTCCATGAAATGCCCGTTCCGATAGCGGAGGGAGGTACGGCGTAGCCGTCATCTATTTCGATCCGCGATTCAGTGATGATATCCAGCTGCGGAATAAACTCGACCCAAGCGGCATTCGGAACGGCACCGCACAGGGCGGCGTGAATTTCCATCAAATAGTGCGGGCAAACTTGCATATTGAACGCTTCGGCAAGGTGAGCCGTTTTCAACCACGGTGTGATGCCGCCAATGCGTGCGACGTCAACCTGGACGATTGAGCAGCCGCCACGCTGTAAATACTCACGAAAATGCGAGGGATGGTAAAGCGACTCGCCAATTGCGATCGGCAGTGATGTGGATTGTGATAGACGCACGTGCCCGTCGATATCTTCCGCGGGCATTGGCTCCTCGAACCAAGCGAGGTCGAATTTCTCGAATGCCTTAGCGCGTCGGATCGCCTCTGAGAGAGTGAAGCATTGATTGGCGTCGACCATGATCTCGAAGTCTGGTCCCAACTCGCGACGAACGGCGGCCAGGCGCGCAACGTCCTCAGCCACATGCGGTTGACCGACTTTGACCTTGAATCCTCGATAGCCCGTTTCCCGCGCTTTGACGGCATTACTGACAAGCTCGTCGGTCGTGAAATTGAGCCAGCCTCCCTCGGTGTTGTAGATCGGTATACGACGCTGGGCGCCACCTGCGACGTGATGGAGTGGTGCACGCGCGCGCTTGCAACGCAAATCCCAAAGCGCGATGTCCACGGCCGCCAGGGCAAGGCTCACGGTCGCGCCTACCGAGTTGGCGTGAGTATAGAAGAAGAGTCCCTTCCAAATCTCTTCAACCATTGCGGCGTCGCGACCGAGTAGCCAAGGGCCCATATAGTCCCGCAGCAGCGCGACGACCGCCGACCCACCAGTGCCAATCGTGTAGCTGTAGCCTGTGCCGTCAATTCCGTCGTCCGTCCAGATGCGGACCATCGGCGTTTCCTGTTTGCTGAACGCCTGAATTGCATCGCTACGGGACACCTTCGGCGCCAGATCAACTTGGAAAAGCTCGATCCGGGAAATCTTCGGCATAAAATGACCCTTCACCGTAGAAGCCTTCACCGTAGAAGTTTTGGACTTGTCGCGGCAATCTAGCACAAGGCGGTAAGATCCAAGCGAGCTAACCGAGGGGAAGCCGCATAAGTCGGAGACCCGCGATTTACCATTTCGGTCACGAAAGAACTCCCCAAAACCGCCCTGGCGCCGAGGCCGTGATGTTCTGAATGCGGTGGCCGAGATATGCCGCGAAGTGCCATCCCAACGTCTCTGGCAGGTAGCAGGGCGTATGAAGCGCTGCTCGCATGTCGGCGCAAAATATCCCGGTTAAGTTGCTCCCAGGGTTCTTCCCAGGCCGGAAGCGGGCAACTTTAATTCGAGCCAGAGAACGGCTCGTCTGCCGCAGAGCTGCGCATTCTTTCCTCTTATAAGAAAATGAGTGCTAGGGTTACGTTGCTTACCCGCAGCTGATGGAGAGAGCCGGTGCGCCTATTGTTCTTACTTGCGGCGACCTGGCTGCCGGCTTCTTTCGTCGCCAGAGCAGAGGTGACTTACACGATCACTTCGTACCCCGCCGGCCTCGCAGATTTACCCTGCGATGCCTTCAAAAAGAATCCCGACGGATCATGGACACAGGTGGCCGTTCTCATAGCAGGGGGCGCCCTTATCGTAGGTCTTCATTTCAAGAATACCAACGAGACGCGAATCATCGAGAGTAAGTGCGACCAGAAATAGGCCGTGCGGCGACGATCTGGCCGTGATTGATCGAACTGATGTTGATTGATCTGCTCAGTAATCGTAGACGACGTCCGGAACGCACGGCGCAGTTTTCCGGTTCGGCAACGGACATTAGGCGTGACAACAACAGCCGTGCCGCGGGAATATCGGCAGCGTCGCAGTGCGGGTCAGCAGCTCAATGCTTACGCGCTTCGACGCGGTAGCCAACAATGGTTTCCTCGCCAAGCGCCTTTGCAGCCTCGAGGCGATGCAGACCCTCGACCAGCACAAAGCGTGCTCCGTCGGCTCGCACCAGGATCGGGGTCTTCTGGCCCTGGTCGAGCATGCTCGCAGCGATTTCGTCCACACGCGTTTGTTCGAGAGTCTCACGCCGTTTGACCGGTACGTAGATGTCCGAGATCGCAAGGGTTTCGCGCTTCAACATACCTGGGACCGAGGGCAGCATGGACCGAAGCGGTGCGTGCCAGCTGTGTTGTCGATCATGAGTTTAGTCCGGCGGCGCCCGCGCGGTAACTATAGAGTGGCCGCACGGCACCATCGACAGCCTGTTGAGAGATCACCACTTTCTCAACGCCTTCGAGGCTCGGCAAATCGAACATGGTGTCGAGAAGAAGCGCCTCCATGATCGAGCGCAAGCCCCTAGCACCGGTCCTGCGGTCGATCGCCATGCGCACAACCGCGTCGAGCGCTTCCTCCGCCATGCTGAGGTCCACCCCCTCCATCTCGAATAGTCGTTGATACTGTTTCACGAGAGCATTTTTGGGCTCCGTGAGGATGCGCCTGAGTGAGGCATTGTCGAGATCATCCAGCGTAGCCACGACCGCAAGTCGGCCGACGAATTCTGGAATCAACCCGTATTTCAAAAGGTCGTCGGGTTGAACATCGCGGAATATCTCGCCCTGCTTACGGTCCTCGGGCGCTATGACCTGGGCACCGAAGCCGATCGAGCCGGGCCTGCTACGGGCAGAGATGATCTTCTCAAGCCCGGTGAAAGCGCCACCGCAGATGAAAAGGATGTCAGTGGTGTCGACCTGCAGGAACTCAGCCTGCGGGTGCTTGCGACCGCCTTGCGGCGGCACCGAAGCGATGGTGCCCTCCACGATTTTCAAGAGAGCTTGCTGCACTCCTTCGCCTGATACGTCGCGGATGAGCGAAAGATTTTCGGACTTGCGCGAAATCTTGTCGATCTCGTCGATATAAACTATGCCGTGCTGCGCCTGCTCGATGTTGAAGTTTGCGGCTTGCAGCAGGTTTAAGATTATGTTTTCCACATCCTCGCCGACATAACCGGCTTCGGTCAGAGCTGTAGCATCAGCCATGGCGAACGGCACATCGAGCAAGCGCGCCAGTGTCTGCGCAAGAAGCGTCTTTCCTGAGCCGGTCGGACCGATGAGCAAGATATTTGATTTCGCTAGTTCGACCCCCTTGTTGTCGGATCGATGCTTTAAACGCTTGTAATGGTTATGAACCGCGACGGAGAGAACCTTCTTTGCGTGATCTTGACCGATGACATAATCGTCCAGGATTTTGCGAATATCGATCGGTGCCGGCACACTGTCGTGCGAATTCCCGACCGAGGATTTTTCCTCGTCCCTGACGATGTCACCGCACAGTCCCACACACTCATCGCAGATGAAGACCGTCGGGCCAGCAATGAGCTTGCGCACCTCATGTTGGCCCTTCCCGCAGAAAGAACAAAAGAGCGCCTTCTTGGAATCCGTACTGCCACTCTTGTTCATTGCGGAACCACTTGATCCTTGCCGGCGCGTTTCCCTCCGGCCGCATGCGCGGCGGTGCCGTTCGTCATAGCAATGGGTCTTTTGAGCGCATGGTCGTTTCGATCAGACGCACCGCGGACGAACCAGCCTCCGCGAGCGCCAGAAGGCCGATGCCAACGACAGCTGGAACGAGCGTCCTCTTTTCCGGTAACTGCACCCACCGACGGGGCCGGCGCTGCCAGAGAGCGAACGAAAATCTCGGTACTTTCTCGCTTCAGCGGCAGTTCGCGGGCAAGCTACTGACCTGCCAACCTTTCCTTACTTCATGACGCCGAAAGCAAAGCGCAAGGCATCGTCCCGGCCAATTCGCGCCGGAACTGCTTCTTTTTCCGAAAAGGACGCCGTGCGATTTTTTCGAACCCGGAATCCTCGTATTGCCGTCTGAAGGGTAATGCTGCGGCTCGCCCTCATCCGCGACCCGACGCGGGAATGAGCGCGGGTTTGGCGTCGCCGCCGTGGATGGCTCGCATTTCCTGAAATGAAATGAGCCGGTCGGTCGTCTCGTCCCAGAGCGCTAGACGCACGCACGCAAGACTTTGAACCAGAGTGACCCGACCGACGGTCACGAGACCGGGATGGTCGCGAAGCGCGGCTGGCAACCGGTAAAAAGGAATTCGACTGCACAAGTGGTGAATGTGGTGCATGCCAATATTGGCTGTGAACCAGTGTAGCACGGGCGGCAGATCGTAGTGTGAGCTGCCATAGAGCGCGGCTCCGGCAAAGCTCCAATCGCGGCCTTCAGACCACAACGTGTGTTCGAATTGGTGCTGGACGAAAAACAGCCACATCCCAACGGCACCTGCGATGAAGACAATCGGCAAGTGCACGAGCAGGAAGGGCCCTACGCCGAGCCACCACATCATGGCCGCCGCGACAAGCGCTATGCCGCCATTGGTCGCCATGGTGCTAATCCAGGGCGCAAGCCCCTCTCGTGCCAGACCAAATGGCAGGCGATGGCGTAAGATGAACAAGTAGATGGGACCGACGCCAAACATGACGATCGGATGGCGATAGAGGCGATAGCCAAGCCGGCGCCACCTCGAAAGCGCAAGGTATTCGCGCACGGTGAGGGTGTCGATATCGCCAATCCCACGGTGATCGAGATTGCCCGATGTCGCGTGATGGACGCCGTGGGTGCGGCGCCAAAAGTCGTAGGGTGTCAGTGTCAATATGCCGATGACACGACCGATCCAGTCATTCACCCACCGATGGCGGAAGAAAGATCCGTGACCGCAATCGTGCTGGATCATGAATAACCGGACAAGAAAGCCCGCCGCGGGAACGACCAGCAACAAATGAAACCCATATCCGATTCGAAGCGAGAGAGACGCCGACAGCCACAGGAAGACGAAAGGTCCAACCGTGATCAGGATTTCGACGATGCTGCGTCCGTGGTTCGGCTTGCGATATCCCGCTAGGCTGTTGGTCAAGGCGCGCATATCGATCTGTGCATCGTTCACGCCGACTTTCGGTCTTTCGTTCAAAATGTTTGCCCTTTCCGATAACGGGTCTAACAACCGTCCACTCATCGAAAGAATTTGATTGTAATTTCAGGAGGCACTTTTCCGAGTGCCTGGCGTCCCGTCGTTGAACTTTTGCCGACTGGGCGCTTTGGAACTGGGCGTGCGCCCCTTATTCCAACACGTCTAATGATCAAATCAGGATCATCGATGCGACGGTGCCTTTGTCCACGCTGCAGGTCGAGCAGCGCAAACTAACACGGCCGAGCGTGCCGCTCGGCCCATTCGCCAGGTCGCTTTGTTTTGCTGTCGCGATCATCGTATAGGAAGCCGCATTAAACGTCCATAGCAGAATGCGAGAGGAACCAAATGGATATCCTTTCCGGACCTTCAAGGGAGTTTTCGTTGCCGACTGGTAGAGCCCAATTTTGACCCCACATTAATATGGTTATTCGAGGGGGCGTCGTTCGAGGGACCCTCTATTGCAGGGTAAAAAAGCGATGACTGAGTTTGATTATAATGCCTTAGCTGAGTTGTTCCCGACCGGCAGATTGCCTCGGCGTCAATCGTTCGGGTGCGAGCGATTTGCCAAAGCCGCGTTAGCGATCCGTGTCGCGATGAAGGATCCGCCGCGCGCATCTCTTATAGAGGCGCTTCTCGAAGCGAACGAACGGAGGTGCGGTAGCGATGGCATCCGCCGCTTGTATGAAAGCGTGGAGTATCCTCTAGTGCGGCGCGGTGCGCCATGACTGACAAAACTATCGAACTTGATCAGCATCGGGGGATGGCCGCTCAGAAAGCCACCGATCTCCGCCGATTGCTGGCCGATGTCGAGGCTAACCAAAGGGCATTACACCTGCGACAGGAGGAACTGGAATCGCACCTGCTCGCGTCGCCGGCGGCAAATTGGCATGAGGCCGTCGAAAAGGCTCGCTATCTCCTCAATCTGTTTGCGGCGTCGCCGACGTCGCAGGATCCGCGCAGGCAAAAGCTGATCGCCGCAGTGCTTGCCGATTTCAAACGCCTTTCGGACGACAGCTAAGCGCTCCCAGCGAGCAACGCGCACGTTGAAAAGGCGGCAAGCCAATTGCCAAGTGATCGTGCGAAGTCTGAAAGCCAAGTTCTGAAAGCCAAGTAGAGTCAAAGTACCGGCCTCAAGACGCCTTGGCGATTTGAGCGACGCGCGCCGACTACCGTCCACTCGAAAAGCTAGTTGACCCACGGACCGTTAGCGACAGGTGCGGCCAGCGGAAATAGTCAAAATCTCCCGGAGCCGACGTTCCAATCGCCCTCGCGGCGCTCGCCAGGCACGCAGTGCAGATACCGAGGCTTCTAGAAGGATAGCGAAGGAACCGCCTACTTCACAATCCAGGCGGCGTATAAAAAGAGTAACACCAGCGTTATTTAGATATCGGGTGCGCTGAATATGGTGTACGAAGGTAATCGCTCACTCTTTTGAAGGGCCGCCTCCAGCCAAAAGCAGCGACTTCATGAAGTTGCTGTCTCGCAAGTGGCAGGCGGATTGTGTCCGTCCATAGACGGAAATTCAACATAGAGGAATATCCTAGCGGATCGGCCGCGGAATCGTGTGCGTCCATATGTCAGTGTTTCGAGCGCCTAGGACCAAAGGGGAATAGCAAGTGCAAGTTCTCGTGCGCGACAACAACGTGGACCAAGCTCTTAGGGTGTTGAAGAAGAAAATGCAGCGCGAGGGCGTCTTTCGCGAGATGAGGCTGCACGGTCACTACGAAAAGCCGTCCGAAAGGAGAATTAGAGAGGAAGCGGAGGCAATTCGTCGCGCGCGCAAGCTGGCTCGCAAAAAATTGCAGCGTGAGGGCTTGCTGCCGATGAAGCCACGCTTGGCGCCGGGCATCACCGGACGAAACGGCCCAGCCCATCCGATACGCTTCTAATATCGCACAGGCGTCGGCTCTCAACCCCATGGCAAGCGAGACCAAGATGACGCCGCAAGATCCAGAGACTTTGAAGGAAGAGGCTCGAGAGGCTCTCGGAATACCGCTGCGGGATATTTCAGACGCCATCATCGAGAGCCTCTTCCGCCACGGCACGATGCGCGGTCATGCCGACGACGACCGCATCGGCTTGTTAGGTTCCTCGGACGACGAGCCTGAGCAGATCGGGTACCCTCCAGCGAACGTCGATGATGTAGGCGTCCGCTTCGTGGGGGGCGACGCGAAGATTGAGGTAGAAGCACCGGTCAGTGAAGCATCGAAGCGAGAAGCCGGAGGCGAGAGCGACCTCATCGAATTCCAGCGACCATCAGCTTTGGTCAAGTCCAAGACGAAGAATATAGTCGACCGCACGGACGACCCGGTGCGCCTGTATCTCCGCGAGATGGGCTCGGTGGAACTGCTTTCGCGCGAGGGCGAGGTCGCCGTTGCCAAGCGCATCGAGGCCGGCCACGGCGTCGTGCTCGCAGGCCTCTGCGAAAGTCCGCTTACCTTCGCGGCTTTCACAATCTGGCGGGAATCGCTCAACGACGGCAAGGCCCGCCTTCGCGATATCGTCGACCTCGACGCATCGCATGCCGGGTCTAAGGCCGACTTTATGCCGGCCGAGGCGATTGGTCCTGAGGGTGCATTGAACAGTGGCGTCGTCGCCCCGACTGAATCCGGACCGATACCCCAGAGGCTAGCGCCGACCGGAGCGCCAGCCGCCCGGCTTAAGTCGTCCGTACACGCTGTTGCCGAGGAGGTGGCCGCCGACGCGACGATCAATGAAAACGACTTGGACGAGGAGGATGATGAGGAGAATTGGTTGTCGGTCGCCGCCGTGGAAGCGGAGCTCAAGCCCAAGGTAATCGAGGCTCTCACCGGCATTGCTGGCAAGTACACGCGGTTGCGCCGCCTGCATGACCATGGCCCCCGGTCACAGTTTACGAAGATATCGCTCTCGCCGACAAAGGCGCGCAATCATCGAAAGCTGAGGAACGAAATAATCACCGACGTGAAGTCGCTCCGGCTAACCAGGGCGCGCATCGACGCGCTGGTCGAACAGCTTCATGAGATCCACAAGCGTCTTGTTAGCATTGAGGGCCGTCTGCTCCGGCTTGCTGAAGGTCACGGTATCGACCGCAATGATTTCCTTAAGCATTATCTAGGCTACGAGCTGGATCCTCTGTGGCTCAATCGCGTCTCGAAACTTTCGCCCAAAAGCTGGAAAAATTTCGTCGCCCGCGACAAAGACCGCATCAAGGAACTACGCGAGGAAATTCACGCACTTGCGACCGGGCTCGGCCTGGAGATCGGTCAGTTCCGTGAAATCGTACAAATGGTGCAAAGAGGACAGCGCGAAGCGCGCCAAGCCAAGAAAGAGATGGTGGAGGCGAACCTGCGCCTCGTTATTTCAATCGCGAAGAGATACCCCAACCGCGGCCTGCAGTTCCTCGATCTGATCCAGGAAGGCAACATCGGCCTGATCAAGGCGGTCGATAAGTTCGACTATCGCCGAGGCTACAAATTCTCAACCTATGCCACTTGGTGGGTTCGACAGGCGGTCGGCCGATCACTCGCCGATCAGTCGCGTACCATCCGCCTGCCTGTTCACATGACGGAAATCGTCAACAAGATCTTACGAACAAGCCGCCGGCTCCTCAACGAGACAGGTCGTCCGCCGACGCCGGAGGATCTCGCGAAGGCGCTCCGCATACCGGTGGAAAAGGTGCGCAGCATATTGAAAGTTGTCAAAGAGCCTCTCTCGCTCGAGACGCCGGTCGGTGAGGAAGCCGATACTCACCTTGGCGACTTAATCGAGGACCCGAATACGGTCCTACCGATCGATGCCGTGATCCAATCGAACCTGCGTGACATTACGTCTCGCGTTCTGGCCTCATTGACCGCGCGTGAGGAGCGCGTCGTACGCATGCGCTTTGGCATCGGCATCGGCAGCGACCATACATTAGAGCAAGTCGGCCAACAGTTTTCAGTGACACGCGAACGAATTCGGCAGATCGAGGCCAAAGCGCTGCGAAAGCTCAAGCATCCGAGCCGATCAAGCATGCTTAGGAGTTTTCTCAAATAGGGATGTGCAGAGGCCGATTTTTGATGCGAATCGGATGATTCATCGAACGGCTTGCTCGTCGAATCCATCGCACCGTCTTTCTATGATCGCTATTTCTTCCGTTTCGAGCGCACCGTGGATATCGAGGTAACGTTAGTGTCGAGGCCAGCATTCCGGCGTTTTGCTGCCTCGAAGAACGGAGATTGCCATGTCTCAGAACTATTCGCGATATCGGGCGCGTGATTTCGAGCGCCGCTGGCAGACGCGACTACAGGCGGCGGCGCCGTCTGCGACCTCTCACCTGCATGTCGTAGTGACTCATCGTTTCCCAGCTCCCAACCGATACGGTTGGGAACTTCGGCCCCCGACGGGCCTTTCCGTGGAAGAATCGCGGGTCCAATTCGCCTCGTGGGAGGAGGCCAGTCAGGCCGGGAAGCTCGCTCTGAAGCAATTGGCAACTGAAAGATAGCATGCGCCACGAAAGAGGTTGGCCATGACGTCTCTCGCCGATCTGCTTGACCCGGATCAATGGATGACGTCGGGCAAGAATCTCCTCGACTTCCCTTGGCCGGACGGCAACAATGAACGCGAGGCGATGAAGCTCATTCTTTCCACCCAGCCTTTACTGAGCGCGCATATGGAACGGTGGTCCAAACGTGTCATGGAGGCGCTCGGCCGACGCGGCGGTGACAAAGTCAGTGATGTTTTCGTGGAAGACTATCTGCGCGAACTGTGGGAGCGAAGCCGCGCCTAGTCATAAAAGAGCGTCATGAGCTGAATGCAGGCTAAATACTGCGTGTCGATGATATTGTCGACAAGGCGCTAACCTGAATGTAGGCTTGCGCGCTTTCGACTTACAGTGACTGTTCAGGGGGAGGCTGCTCGGGTGGAAAGCGCATCGCACGCAAAGTGTAACGTACTTTTGGTCTATCCTCGTTTCGACGCGGACACGTTCTGGAATTTTAAGCGAACCGCCGAGATCTTTGGAGCCAAATATCCCGCATCGCCACTTGGCCTGATCACGATCGCCGCGATGTTGCCGCCGTCCTGGTCTGTAAAGCTGGTCGACCGCAACACCGGGGAACTGAGCGACGCTGATCTTGATTGGGCTGACTTGGTCTTTACTGGCGGTATGCTACCCCAGCAGAGCGATACTCTCGATATTGTGGATTTCAGCCGCGCCCGGGGTAAGCCCGTGGCCGTTGGCGGTCCCGGAGTGACATCGTGCCCCCATCTCTATCAGGCCGCCAATTTTCGGGTGATCGGTGAAGCCGAGCATATCATGAAGGATTTCATCGCGGCCTGGGAAGCGGGCGCGCGCGAAGGGCAGTTCGAAGCGGAGAAATTTCAGACCGACGTGACCAAGTCGCCCATCCCGCGCTTCGATCTCCTGAAATTCGACGACTATCTCCACATCGGCGTGCAATTTTCGCGGGGCTGTCCGTTTACCTGCGAATTCTGCGATATCATAGAGCTCTACGGGCGGGTGCCACGTGCCAAGACCAATGCCCAAATGCTCGCGGAACTCGACGAACTCTATCGCCTGGGCTATCGCGGCCATGTCGATTTCGTGGACGACAACCTCATTGGCAACAAAAAAGCCGTCAAGGCCTTCCTTCCAGAGCTCGCAAAGTGGTTAGAGGCGCGCGACTACCCATTCGAGTTTACGACTGAAGCCTCTATCAATCTCGCAGACGATCCCGAACTTCTGAATCTGATGAAGTGCGCCAATTTCGTCGGGGTATTTGTCGGCATTGAGAGTCCCGACCGCGCGACATTGATTGCCATGCGCAAGAAGCAGAACACGCGGCGCAGCATCCCGCAGAGCATTCACACGATCTACGCATCGGGTCTCTTCGTGACCGCGGGCTTCATCATCGGATTCGACAGCGAGACGGAATCCACGGCGGAGGCTATGATCGAGTTGATCGAGGAGGCGGCGATCCCAGTTTGCATGGTGGGTCTTCTCTACGCATTGCCGCACACCCAACTGGGGCGCCGGCTTGAAAAGGAAGACCGCCTATTCCCGCATCCCGAACGCAAGGATCTAAAAACCGCTGATCAATGCACGATGGGTCTCAACTTCAAGACCTTGCGGCCGCGTCAGGAGGTGCTCGCTGATTACCTGCAGGTCCTCGAGCGCATCTACGATCCGATCGCGTTCGCGGGTCGTCTGCGGCGGCTGGCGAAGATGCTCGACAATTCCGGCCGGAAGCAGCAGACGCGCGCGATGCATTCGCGGCGAAAGCTTGGCAGCATCGAGATGTTGCATAGGATCATGATCAACCTACCCGAGCCGCGCGAGATCTTCCGAAGCACATTGAGCCAATGCATGGCGGGCAATCCAGATTCGATCCGCTGGGTCGTGGCGCTGCTTGCTCTGTACCTGCACGTCGGACCGTTCTCTCGCGATGTCATCACGCGGATCGAGAACATCATGGCTGAGCTCGGGCCACCGGCTATCGAGCCATACGCTCCCGTCAAACGAGCACTCTCGAATCTCCCGATATGATTCGGGCCGGTAGGTCTTTTCCGCACCGATCATATTTGCTTGATAGGTCCGTGCGTCGGCCCCTGCATCTGTAGCGGCCTCAGTAGGATCAAAAGCAAAACCAACCCTACACGGCAAGAGTAAGCGCAACGGCTTTCGAAGTCGGCGCCGGCGATGCAATGATGGTTGGCAGTGAGAACCAGGCGACGCGGTGGTCGTCCCGTGATGATTGGCCGGAAGCAGGCGGGCGGCCACTCCTCCCACTGACGCAAAACACTTAGTGGCCGCCCTGACCCTGCAAGGCTGAAAGTGCAGTAGTGTCACGTAGCAATAGAGTCACGTTACAAAATCGTCATTTGCCCGTGCTTTTCACGATTAGCGATCATTATCACTTCTCCCGCAGGCTGCGCGTGCGTGCAAAAAACGGGCAGGCCATGTCCCGGCGGCGATCGCCATCCTCCGACACTGTTGGAAAGTTGGAACGCATTCTTGTATCGCGTGAGATCCTGCTTTGGCTGGTCGCGCCCTTTACAGTGGGGAAATTTAAGAGCGCCTTCGGCGGGCAGGTAAACCACGCGGAACGGCCGATCGACATATGGGCTTGAGGTGCCGGGTCTCGACGCGCTCCACTACGCCCCCCCAGTTTCGCGTACGGCGAGGCCAGCGTCTAACTCGACGAATAGAATGTAGCGTATTCCCAACGCAAATGGCGTCGCGCCGCCGCCTGGAATGAAGGGCCCGACTTTTACGCCGGGCCCCTCAACCTACTTCTGCTGCTGGCTCTTGGCGTGAGCCTGCTCGCTATGTTGGCGAGCGTTTTGAGAGTGTTGCTGGGCACTGCTTGAGTGCTCTTTGCCCTTTGCGTGATCGCCCTTGCCGTGATGTTCCGCGGCAGCGCGGTGGGACTTGGCAGCATTTTCATGGTGTTCGGCTGCTTTATTGTGTTCGTCGCGAGCCATTGTATTCCTCCGGTGGGTGTTAAAGGGGCCCAAGGGAAACCGCCCCCGCGAAGATTTGGTTCCGCGATAAGCGAGCCGACTTGAAAGTCGTCCAGCAAGGCGTATTTGACCGCATCCCACCGCATCCAAGGAACCCCTCGTTGCTCGCGGCCTACTTCCGGGTGGACGAACTCTTGCTGCAATTGACCAATCCAAATTTGCGGCCGGTGACAGCGTCCGCCCGCATCGCGATCGGATAAGCGGCGTCGGCCGCGGCAATCGCCATATCAGCGACCTACGCTACGAAACGGCATGCTGGCCAGGCCATGCGGCATTCTCCGGAGCGGGTGGCTCAGGAAGACAGACCCATTTTTGGGCTTGCGGCTTGTCCTCAAGCGCTCATATTCGTCCGATGGCAAAAGTTCGGGTAATTTTCAAGATGAAGCGGATCGCCGAGGACGATTGGCAAATTGAGGCTCACTGTCCGGGAGCCGAAATTCGCTACATCAAGGGGCTGAAAAGCAAAGCCGATGTCGACGACTGGCTTCAAGGCACGCGCCGTATCGACTGGCTCAGATCGCAGGGTTACGCGAAATGACAAGCAAGCGTTCGCGCTCGACTGTGAGAGAGCTCAGCTGAAATAATACTTCGGCGTGCTGGAGGCCCGGTCCTCATAAACGAGGTTGGCGGCGACCCGAAATGCCGGAATGCCATTTGGCGGATTGGGATACCAGTAATTCCCGTTGATCCAAAAAGCAGGCTGCGTCCCATACACCGGAATTACATAGTCGCCATCGATGTAAAAGCGCGCCGGGCCGCCAATTGGGTAATCGTAAACGTAGGTCATCATCATTTGTATCCGTTTGCCCTCTGTGCTTTTTCTCTTCGCACAGCACTTGGTCTTATTGATGAGCCCATTTCCAGCTCAGCGGGCGTCGGCCACGGACACTCAGTCGAATGACTCGCTGGGCCCGTTATTCGGCCACGCTGAAAAAACAGGCGGCCTCCTTTTACGGCTTGGGATGCACGCCGAGCTTTTTGCCTGCGAGGGCCGCGATCAGCGCGATATCAAGGGCTCTGTCAGCGACGTGTTTCGCCAGTTCTCGATGCCTCACGGGTCGGCCGTCCATCTCCATACTACGGTCACACACAAAGAATTTCGCCCACGCCACCTTGTGCCGCCGGTAGGAAAAATCCTTAAAATCGCAAAGAACCGTCTAACGCTGAGAGTATCAGGACTAGGCGGTCGGACGACGAAGCCGCGCTTCTTTTAGTTTCTCCCCGCCCTGTCGTTGATCAGGTCTTCTTTCCAAACTGACTGTTGGCCGGCTTCCCCTGGCTTTGCGCAGCCTTGTAGGCCGACAACCTTTTGATTCGATTTTTATCCCCCTTGGGTTTCATACTTTCCCGATTGCTTTTCTGACCTTTCGACATGCTCATCCTCTTGCTGAAAGCTAGACACCTCGGAGGCGTCTTACTCATTTAGACTGCGCTTTAGCCTAGATAGAGTCGAGCGATATATCCGCAGCAGGATCGACGGTCGCGAACCGTTTTGCCGGTACGGAGACCTCCGCCACAGCGAACGTCTCGCGCTTCCTCTAGCGAGGCGGGCAACTGAATAGCGAGGTTACTCCCTTCGTTGGGGCTCATGGCAATATCGTGTGTAAAAGATTGGCCTGTAGGCCGGCGTCTATTGCAACGGTGCTCTGGCGGTCCCACATGGAGTAAGCTACGGAGTACGAGGTGTATCGATATTTCTTCCATATCCGTCGAGTCGATCGCGAGGACAGCGACCACCGCGGCGTGGTGTTGCCGAACGACGCCGCAGTCCTCGATCACGCCCTTTGCATCATCAAAGACCTGAGACAGGGCGGTGAACACAATGATCCCGGATTGATGATGATTGTCAGAAACGAGAGCCTGAAAACGGTATTGTCATTGCCGTTTCTTGCCGGCTACGCCTGATGCCCCGCGTTATCAGTAAGGCGAGCGAATATCGCGCCAACGCCGCAGAGTGCCGCCGAAGGGCCGAGTGCACCAAAAATGCGCCGGAGAAGCACATGTGGCGTGATATGTCGGAATCCTGGCTCGGCATGATCGTTTTTGCTGAGCAAGAAGACTTTGCGGCTGAAGAACGAGAACGCGGCACGAACCAGCAGCGGTCGAAATCCTCCCATTAGGATTCCTTGGTAAATCCTTTTAATGAAACGTGGCGCTTTGACGCGAAACAGGAGTGTGCGGCTTGAATGCTCTTCCTTTAGATGCCGACGACCGTGGGTGGTTCACGTTCTCTTCGGCGCCCGGGGCGATGCGGGTGGCATGAAATAGCCCAGAATCGGGGAACAGATGCCAATATCGCCGGACAATAAGCTCAAATCATACTCGCATTTTTATGCACACTGCTCGGCGACGGCCAAGGCTCAGGCTAAATATACTCGCCGGCAGAACGTCGAGCGATATCGCCGGCTACTCAAGAGTGCCACCGACAAAGCGCGGCGAGACTACTTGAATCGATTGATTCTAGAGGAGCAGCTAAAGCAAAAGGAAGCGGGGGATTCAGACTACCAATTTTGAGCCTCTCGTCGTGCCTCGCACCTGCAAAATCTTTGGAACTTCATTGCCGCCCACGGGTTACCGTCACGATGCCTCCCCCGCGGAAACGCATCTGGAGGCGCGATGGAAGGGGCCCCGGCTGCTAAAGTAGGGGCTTTTTCTTTGTTCTCCCGCCGCGCATTACGCCTCGTTTCGCCATCATTCGCCGGACGTTCGAAACAGCGAGAGGCGTAATGTAATATTCCGCATTTTGTCTGCGGCCATGGTCGCGACAATACTTTCCCTATTCGGGCCAGAGCGGACAAGGGCGATTCGCTGCTGAGTACTTCGACCCACAACCAGCCTTTCTCGCTTAACAGGAGAGTCACGTGGCAGAACACGAAATGAAAATGCGTGCAAAGAACACAAAAAGAGACGCAGAAGAAGACAATGGGAAAATGCCTTCTCAGCGTCAGCGGCCAGAATCCGGACGTTATCTCCTTCAGGTCGACAGGCAAACAAAGAGTTCGTTTCAAACGTTTGATGCGGCCCATTTAGCCGGGTTGGGAATCAAAAAGACCAATCCGATCCTTCAAGTGACAATCTATGACAGTGTCGATTACTCAGCCACTTTAGTAGACGCACCGACTGCGTAATATCGTTGCAGTCCATCCTGGGAAAATCAATGCTGCACACTTAGGTGGCCGACCACTTTGCCAGCGCAATCGGCTTGGCATCGTCCGCATCTGCTTTCGAGCTGTTACCCCGCACGACACTGGCGTGCGTTGCAGGCGGTCGTTCGGGGCTGGCTTCAGTACTTCTGCTCGAAGTCAAAAATAGACCATGGGATAGCGATTAGTATCGAGATGCGCGGGGCCGGAAGGTTCGCGTCGTCCCGTTCTCGACACATTTTTGAAGTGAAATTGATTCGAAATCGGGTCGGGGGACCTTTCATGTTAAACCAACTGCGGAAGCAGCGGGGTTTTGGCGTGGGCGATAAGCCGCGCTGCCTGAATTGTGGCGAGCTGACATCTCTAACGCGTCGCGCTCCTGCTACAGAATTCGTTCTCGAATATGAGGAACAGACGTTCACCTGCTTCGGATGCGAGCGGGAGTTCAGGCGCGTGGTTGATGCGCGCGGGAGACGGGTGCCGGCTTCGGCGTTCAGTTAAATCCCGGCAGGGACGATAACCGCGTCGACCGGTGGTCAAGGAAGCGGTTCCGCCATCGGATCACACCGTGGCGCGATGACGCCATAGAAGACCACACGCTTAGTTCACGAAGGGAGGTTGCTCGCCGCCAGCAGGCTCTGGGCCGGCTCGCCCGAGACGAAGCCGGGGGAGCGACCCCCGGCCTCTCCGCCTAACGATGGCCAGATCCTTCGATGGCACATTGGGGAGCGACCCCGAGCATCAAGATCATCTGAACCGGCGGTTAGGCTTCTCGATCCTACATGCTGGCGCTTAAGTTCCATAGCCAATATCCGTCGGTGTACAACGCGTGATAACTCGACCTTCATGGGAACGAGTTTATGCGTGCCTCGTTGCACTGAAAAAGAGTTGGATATCAGCCGAAGGCAGACGCCCAACTGGGCAAACGCTTGTTACAGGTGGTAGTGGCTTTATCGGGCAGCATTTGATAGCGGCCCTTCTCGCGCAAGGTTGCCGGGCGCGAGTTCTGGATGTTCGTCCACCGACGCATGCTGACGCGGGCGTTGGAGCGGGCGTTCAATATGCTCTAAGTCAAGTTCATATGCCCTAAGTCAAACAGTGCGGACTATGCTGAGGATTCAGGCTGAGGGGATGCGGGCGTCAATGTGCGACGTGAGCGTATGGCCGACCGGGCTCGAATACAATCAACGCCGAACCTTCAAATTTTCTGCCGACGTCTTACCCTTGTTCGACACCTCTTCATAGTCGATGGCTTGCCCCTCATTCAGGCTGCTGAGGCCGGCGCGCTCCACCGCCGAAATGTGCACAAATACGTCCTTGCCCCCGCCCTGAGGCTGGATGAACCCGTAGCCCTTCGTCGCATTAAACCACTTTACGGTACCTGAAGGCATCTAAGCTGCTCCAATGAAGTGACTGCGCAGTGGGGAATATAGGGCACTCTGTGGAACAATAAAGGCAAGCTGAAGCCCCTTGCTTCCAAGCGCGTAGCCCGCCTCGTCAATATGCTGTCAATGCCGCCCTCCGCCTCGGCGCGGGTCCTGCGCCGGGAAGCGGTCCTCGATCTCAGTGTAGACTTTGTGTAGCCATTGTTCCGCGCGTTCGGCTTGCTGCCGGTACGCCTCGGCCTCGGCCTCAAGATCCGCGATGCGCTGTTCCGCCGCGCGGAGCTGATGGGAAAGCCGCTGGGCTGCGTCGATCGCATGTCGGCTATTTTGCTCGGCTATGTCGGCAGCTTTGTTGAGAAGATGGAGGATCGTCTGACCGGCTTGATCGAGTTGCGGGTCGGTGTCCGTCGCGATCTGGCCGGTGCGCGTGATGGGAAGGACATCCGGGCCCGATCCCACACCATTTTCCTGTACCATCCGGATCCTCTTCGCCCGCGTGAACTACTCGGCACTATAGAGCATGCGACACGCAAGCATATCGCGGCCTGGGCGGGCATGTGGATTCTCTTCGGACTTGTGATCAGCGCGTCACAAGGTAATGGGCGACCGCAACGAAAAGGCCCCGCCAGCTTCCGCTTCTGGCCAGGGCAAACTCATTTGTGCGCTTGCGACCCGCGTGTTCAGGCGCGAACGTGCAGTGCAAGTCAACGCGAGTCCAGCGACAGTCCCATGCTGAACGCCTTCTGACGCGTAGCGCCTTCCGATCGCTTCAGGCTTTTGGCGATGCGTGCAGCATGTGTTTTCTTCCGAGCGAGCGTCCGCAACGTCTTAACGTCAGCCGGTGTCCACGAACGTCGCTTCACAGCCTTTTTGGCCATCAAATAACTCCTGATTTTGATGAAGGCGCGCTTTTAAGCAGAATGCCTCACAAATGGCAACTGGCTGCGTGCATAAAAGCCATGTGCAGGTTGGATATCTTCGTACTGAATGTTCAAACGAAATAGGGTGCCGAAGCCGCTAATGGCCTCTCCAAAAAAATGTCGCCGCTGACTGACGGCGCCCAAGTTATTTGGAGGGATGTTCGATCCAACATCGCATGGATCGGCCACGGCCGAGGCGATGTTATGCCTGCCAGCAGGCGGTGATTCGCGCTGTTCGAACAATTCACTTTCGCGCTGATGCGTCGCCATGTCCTAACAATCAAAACGCATCGACGGAGCTTAGATCTGCGATAGTGATCGCTATGCAGGTTGCTATTTTGTAGGTTTGCGGACAAATCGAAAAAATAATCCAGCCCTGTCGGAGTGCGAGCATACGATTGTTTCTAGCCACGGGAGGTCTTGTACGAGGGTAGCGAAAGCCTAATGGATGACATCGGCGAACATCCGGAAATGGGAGTCGGCGAATGGATATTTGATAGACGATGCGAAGTAGTAGGCGAAGAAGACGGGGAAATCGAGCTTGACGATCCGAGCATTGGCGGCTTGCCTTCGGTCGAACGTCTCAGCCTGGCGGTGGATGATCGCTCGATCCTTCTTGATGATGGAACTGGGCGAGAAGGGCCTTGGCGCCGTCTTTGCGTGCGCGTGCTGACGGTTCGACATCTTGTCGTGGCGCTCTCAGTCGGTGTAGTGGGTCGGTCCAGGGCAGCAATTTCAACCAAACGTGAACCCGAAAGATACAACGATGTTGCACCGCTGCAGGTATGGAAATAGCTCAAGATGAGCCGGGAACGAGACGATATCGGTCAGTCCAGGATCCGCACACGTGGTTGAAAACAAGCCAAAAGCCGCAGAGAGCCGGCCTTATCGTTTCTCCGTCGCGCCGATGATGGATGGGACGGTGAAATCGCCATAATCGCTGCCATTGTTCGTTTATTGCGATGTAAACCAACCGGAATCATACGGAAAGTCATACTAGAGCGGTTCACGACATAATTGAATTGAGTGGGATTCCCGCTGACCGAGTTTTGTGATTCAAGATGCTGGCTGGGAAGGGGCCAACATCCGATGGTCAGAGCACTTTCAAACGATCTGCGGACGGGTTGTTTCGGCGGTATCTAGGCGGCGAGGGCTGCCGTGCGGTGGCCTTGCGGTTTGGGGTTTCAGTATCGTCAGTGGTGAAGTGGTCGCGGCGATACCGCGCGACCGGCTCGGTGAGGCCCGGGCATCCGGCCAATATGCATCTGCGCGGCGCTAGCGAGCGATCCAAGACCGTTCGGGGGTTAGTTGTCACTCGTGGTTGTTCCAGGCCAAGCGGAGTTAACTGCTTGGTTGGAGGTTCGAATCCTCCCGGGCCCACCACTCGTGAAAAATACCATTGTTTTGATTGAGAAATCGCCGCTAATTCCCTCACCTTGCCCATAGGTGAGGGAATAGATTGTTCACTGGTCGTTCGCTTCAAGCGACAGACGCCGACGATTTGCAGCGCGCGTGTACAGCGACGCCATCGCGCCACCGTTCCAGCCAAAGATTGCTTCGAGCTGTGCCTCCGTCGCGCCGGCGTTCGCCGCGCGTGTCGCCGCGGCCTTACGCAATCCGTGCGCCGAAGATCCGCGCAATCCCGCGGCACGACTTGCGTTGCGGAATAAATTGCTGAATGACTCTTTGGTGAGAGGCCGTCCATTCTGTCCAGCGATGAACGTCAGATCACCGCAAGGTCCGGCCTCGAGGGTCTTCGATAGAACCGGCAGGATCGGCAACGTGACTACGATGCCGGTCTTCTCGGTCTTGATGGTGCCGACGCCGTTGCGAACGTGCTGGCGACCAAATCGCACTGCGTCGCCGCGACGCAAGCCGGTGTAGACCAGCACGTCGAGCCACACCCGCTGCCGCGTGCCGATAGGCCATCGCTTCTCATAAGCGGCAATATCGTCATCAGTCCAAACCTTGAAGCCTTCTGTCTTTGGCCTCGGCATATTGTCAACGCCTGTGGTAGGATCGGATGCGACCAACTTGGCCTTCACTGCCCAGCGGAATAGGGCGCGCATGGCATCGAGAAAGTGACGAGCCTGGAACGGTGTGGCGCCACGCCGATCGCGGCCGGCGATGATGCTGGCCTTGGTGATCTTGCTAACAGGCTGGCGGCCGGCTTTGTCGAGTACTTGGCGAAATATGTTCTCGCGTTGCCGACGTGTCGCCAGTGACAAGCTGGTCCAAGCGCCGGTCTCTCTATAACCTCGATCAACCAAGCCAAGCTGCCG
>Ga0209006_10000657_pt1 | contig 32273 bp, 25 predicted proteins | sample JacPin_JW_Ref_O2_FD_188567 | JGI IMG/M metagenome (GOLD analysis project Ga0209006, IMG submission 188567) | Forest soil microbial communities from Algoma, Ontario, Canada - Jack Pine, Ontario site 1_JW_Ref_O2 (SPAdes) (version 2) | ecosystem: Environmental > Terrestrial > Soil > Boreal... | reverse complement strand
TTGTCTGGGCGCACCCACTCTGCTGCGGCCGGGTGGCCTGCCGCGCGCGGTGATCGAGCGCGTCCTCGGCAAAAAGCTCCACGGCGCGCCGGCTCCGACCGCGAGCGACGGCCAAGTCCCATTGGCTCCCGGCATGCTCGCGTCGCACTATGCCCCGCGCACGCCGATCCGGCTCCATGCCGACCACGTCGAGCCGGGAGAGGCTTTGCTCGCGTTCGGCGCGCCGCTACCGGAGAGGGCTGCGGGCGGCAAAATGACCCTCAATCTCTCGGTCCGCAGCGATCTGATCGAAGCCGCCGCCAACCTGTTTTCGCACTTGCGTGCCCTCGACGCAGCGAATGCAACCACGATCGCCGTCATGACCATTCCGGACGATGGGCTGGGCGAAGCCATCAACGATCGCCTCGCACGCGCGGCGGCGGATCGCTGAGGCGGCGCCTTGTCTCAACGGCAGAAGCTGCGGGCGAGAGGCAAGCTGCGCTCCGCTGTCGATCCGCTTATTGCGGCGGCGGCGCGAAGCCATAATTTAACGCTCGTGACTCGTAACGTGCGCAATTTCACCGATACCGGTGTTGTCGTGTACGATGCTTGACCCACACAACATTGGGGCGACAAAACTCACGCCATGGATGCGCCGTGATGCTCGATACGCCGGGAAAGCCAAGATCAGACCAATCGGTGCCGGAACGTAGCATCAATCCGTCGCTATTGGCGCGCTTTGCCGCCATCGTCGGCGACAAATACGCAATCACCGATCCGCAGATGCAGGCGCCCTATGTGGTCGAGCTGCGCGACCTGTTTCATGGCCACACGCCGCTGGTGCTGCGGCCCGGCTCGGTCGCCGAAGTCGCCGCGATCGTCCGGCTCGCCAACGAAACCGCGACCGCGATCGTGCCGCAGGGCGGCAACACCGGCCTGGTCGGCGGCCAGACCCCGCTCCACAACGAAATCGTTTTGTCGCTGAACCGCCTCGATCGCATTCGCGAGATCGACGCCACCTCCAACACCATCACCTGCGAAGCCGGCGTCACGCTGCAGCGCGCCCGTGAAGCCGCCGCCGAAGTTGATCGGCTTTATCCGCAGCTTCTACCATCGGAAGGCACCTGCACCATCGGCGGCAATCTCTCGACCAATGCGGGCGGCACCGCGGCGCTCGCGCATGGGGTCGCGCGTTCGCATGTGCTCGGCATCGAAGTGGTGCTGGCCGACGGCCGCATCCTGCACGACCTCAACAAGCTGAAAAAGGACAATACCGGCTACGATCTGAAAAACCTGTTCATCGGGGCCGAAGGCACGCTCGGCGTCATCACCGCCGCGGTGCTGCGGCTTGTGCCGCGTCCGCGTTCGATTGAAACCGCGTTCGTCGGCCTGCCCTCGCCCGAAGCCGCGCTCGCACTGCTGGATATCGCGTCCCAAAGTGCCGGCGGCGGCCTCACCAGCTATGAGTTGATGCCGCGCGAAGGGCTCGAGATCGTGCTGCGCTACACCGCAGGTTGCCGCGACCCGCTCGACGCGCCGCATCCCTGGTATGTGCTGATCGAATTATCGTCGCAGGCGCAAAGCGGGCTGCGCGACGTCTTGGAGAACATCCTCGAACGCGGCATCGAGGAGAGCCTCGTCGATGACGCGGTCGTAGCCGAAAGCCTCGAGCAAACAAAAGCGTTCTGGCGCATCCGCGAGAATTTCGGCGAGGCGCAGCGCCATGCCGGCGGCTCGATCAAGCACGACATCTCAGTGCCGGTCGCCGCAGTGCCGGCCTTTCTCGCGGAGGCGGCGGCCGCGGTCGAGAGTGCCATGCCCGGCGCACGTCCCCTGCCCTTCGGGCATCTCGGCGACGGCAATATCCATTACAACGTCACCCAGCCGGCCGGCGCCGACAAAGCCGAATATCTCAGCCACTGGGACGCCATGAACGCCGCCGTCTACGAAGTGGTCAAAAAGTATGGCGGATCGATCTCCGCCGAGCACGGCATCGGCGTGGTCAAGCGCCATCAATTGCCCGCGGTCAAGGACCCGGTGGCGCTCGACCTCATGCGCAGCTTGAAGACATTGCTCGATCCGAAAGGCATTCTGAATCCCGGGAAAGTGCTTTAACGTGGCCGGCGGAACACCGGCCAGCGCGGTTACGCGCGGTTTCAAGAGGGGATGGAATGCGCTTTGGAGTCTTTTATGAATTGCAGCTGCCGCGGCCCTGGAAAGAAGGCGATGAGCGCAACCTGTTTCATCAGGCGCTCGAACAGGTCGCGTTAGCCGACCGGCTCGGCTTCGACTACGCCTGGGAAGTCGAGCATCATTTCCTGGAAGAATATTCGCATTCGTCGGCGCCGGAGGTTTTCCTCGCCGCCGCGGCGGCGCGCACCCGATCGATCCGCCTTGGTCACGGCATCCGGCAGGTCATCGCCAACTATAATCACCCGGCGCGAACCGCCGAGGGCCTCTCCACACTCGACATCATCTCCGACGGGCGCGTCGATTTCGGCTTCGGCGAGGGCGCAACGCGGCTCGAGCTCAACGGCTTTCGCATTCCCGCCAAGGAGAAGCGGGCGATGGCGCTGGAGGCGGCCGAGCAGATTGCCAACATGATGGTGCTGGCGCCCTATCCGGGCTACGAGGGTAAGTCTTTCAGCATGCCCTGCCGCAATGTCATCCCCAAGCCGGTGCAGAAGCCGCATCCGCCGCTATGGATGGCCTGCACCAACCGCGACACGATCAGGATCGCGGCGCAGAACGGCGTCGGCGCGCTTGCCTTCTCGTTCCTTGACGGCGAAGAAGCGACGCGCTGGGCCGACATCTATTACGGCATCATCAAATCCGACGCGTGCGTGCCGCTCGGCCACACCGTGAACGCCAATCTGGCGATGGTGTCGAGTTTTTCCGTCCATCGCGATCGCGCCGAAGCGGTCCGCCGCGGCCACGAGGGTTTTGAGTTCTTCGGCTACGCGCTCAACGCGCTGGTCGCGCAGGATTGCATTCCCGGCCGCACCAAACTTTGGAGCCATTATATCGAGCAGCGCGGCAATCGTACCGCGGCGGTGATCGATACGCTCAAACAGGTCGGCGCCACTTCCTCGGGCATCGGCACGCCCGACGACATGCGGGCGCATCTCGAAACTTTCCAGGACAGCGGCGTCGACCAGGTGATCTTCCTGCAGCAGGCCGGGCGCAATCGCCACGATCATATCTGCGAGTCGCTGGAATTATTCGCCGCCGAAGTAATGCCGGCTTTCAAAGCACAGGCTGCCGCCTGCGAGGCGCGCAAAGCGGAAGAGCTAGCGCCCTACCTCGCCGCCGCGCTCAAGCGCAAGACGTGGATGAAGCCGCTCGCCGACGAAGAGATTCCGGTGGTGAAAGCCGCGGTCGATCGCGCGCAGTTCGGGCGCGGCAGCGCCTAAGCCCTTGCATCCCGGGCGCAGCGCAGCACGATAGTGGTGCGCTGCAGAACCGGGATCGTTGCGAACGCCGCGTCTGTAACGATCCCGGATCGGGTGCAGCGCATACGTTGCACCCCGTCCGGGAAATGGACTGACGACTCGCAGCGTCGCTCCCTTCAAAACAACGACAGTTGCCTGTCCGCTTCTTCCGGATTCGGCGGCGCTTCTGCCGCGGCATCGGCGCCATCATCGACTGGCGCCGGCGCGATCAACTCCGGTGCATCGTTGGTCGCGCGATTGACCGCGTTGGAGACTTCGTAAGCTTCAAGCAAACTCTCGGGCGCAGGCACAAACAACGTCGCGGCGGTCGTTGCATCGACCGCGGCACCATCGAGCCAGAGATTGAAAGCCTCCGGCGGCACGATCACCGGCATGCGGTCATGAATGGGCGCGAGCGTGCGGTTCGCCCGCGTGGTGATGATCGCCGCAGTATCGACCTCTTCGCCGTTCGGTCCGGTCCAGGTCTCCCACAAGCCCGCAAAAGCCATCGGACCGCCGGCCTTGGAGCGCACGAAAAAGGGGCGTCGCGGACGCGTGTCGCTCCATTCGTAAAAGCCGTCGGCCGGGATCAGGCAACGCCGCCGTCGCATCGCGTTGCGGAAGGCGGGTTTCTCGACGACGGATTCGCCGCGCGCGTTGACCAGTAGCGAGAAGCTGCGCGGATCCTTGACCCAGGAGGGCAAAAACCCCCAGCGGACCAGCCAAAATGCCGGCTTGCCGGCGTCGAGCCGCACGATGGGGATGGGCTGTGTCGGCGCCACATTGTAGCGCGGCGGGAACGTGGGCCGGTCGTCATAGCCAAACAGCGCCCTGATCGCGTCGGCCGGCGAGGTTATGACGTAGCGTGCGCACATTACCTATAAGTTCCCGGGCTGGAAGGGTCTTGGCTACAAGGTTTCTTGGGCCATAAGGCTATTGGGGTATAAGGCTTTCGGCTCCAACGCACGACAGGCGCCTTGCCCGCATCATAGCCAAATGGGACCGGCCCTTGACCGACACCATCGCGGATTCGCGAAGATATCCCACGCGGCCTTATCTGGCGGTCAGTGCGGCCATTTTCCGCGCCGGGCGAGTGCTGATCGTGCGCCGGGCCACGCCGCCGCTGCAGGGGATCTATACGTTGCCGGGCGGCGGCGTCGAGTTGGGCGAGACGCTGGCGGCGGCGATCGCCCGTGAGGTGCGTGAAGAAACCGGGCTCACCATCGAGCCGCTCGCACTCGCGGGCTATCGCGAGGTCATCCTCCGTGATGCTGAGGGCAAGACCGAGCGCCATTTTGTCATTCTGCCGTTTGCCGCGCGCTATCTTGCCGGCGAGATTGCGCTGAACGCGGAACTCGCCGAAGCCCTATGGCTGCTTCCGGCGGAACTCCCCGCGTTGAAAACGACCGAAGGCCTCGCCGAGATCGTTGTCGCGGCCGCCCAGCAGATCGCCATGCAGTCGTGACGACGACCTCCGCCGACCGCGAGCCTCACCGTCGAGGTCTCGGCGTGACATTCGCCGCAGTCGTGATATTTGCCACCGGGGTGTCGCCTTCTCATATGCGGGCTACCGCACCCGCAGCCGCCATATTTTGATCCGCTCCTATGCCTCGAACCTCGGTCGTTCTTTTCCTGAGTTTATGGCTCGCCGCCGGCGCAGCGCATGGCCAAGGTTTTTGGGGTCAACAGGGCGGTCAAAGCTCTGGTCAAGGCTCCTGGGGCCGTGGTTGGGGCGATCAGCAGCCACAGCAGCGGCGCTTTTACCGGCCGCCGGCCAAAGCTGCTCCGGCGCCGGCGCCGGAGAAACAGGAAGCACAGCCCCAGCCACAAAACCGGCCCGTGCCCTACGACCGCGATTTGCAGCGGCTCGCCGAGATCCTCGGTTCGCTGCATTTCCTGCGCGGCATTTGCGGCTCGAGCGAGGGGCAGAAATGGCGTGACGAGGCGCAAATGCTGATCGACACCGAGGCGCCGGGTGGCGAGCGCCACGAACAGATGATCGCAAGCTTCAACCGCGGCTATCGGGCCTTCCAACAGAGCTATCGCGCCTGCACGCCGGCGGCCGACTTCGCCATCCGCCGCTACTTGGCCGAAGGCGCCAAGATCGCCCGCGAGATCACGGCCCGCTACGCCAATTAGAACTCTCACCGCGCGCCCGTGGCGGACACCGGCGCGACCTCCGATGGGTTCTCCGGGTTCGCGTGATCGAATTAACCCTTCTTCAAGGTTCGGCTTAAGCCGCTCCGGCAACGTGCTAATTTCCGGCCGTCAGGGGCGCCGCTGGGCTGCGGCGATTAAAAATACAATGACTATTGCGTCGCAAGTTTCGGCGGCACACGAAGCTGTCGCCGATCATGAACAAAAGCGGCTGGCGCTCGGCTATCTGCAAGAAGCCTGGGTGCATGCGCGCCACGACGGGATCGATGGGGATTGCCTCGCGCAAACCGCGCTCTTCCTGGCGCTTGCCGAGTTGATCTCCACCTACGGCGAGGAGGCAACGGCACGCTACGCCGAAAAGCTCGCCGGGCGCATCCATAACGGCGAATTCTCCGTCGAAATATCGCGCCAGTAAGGCCGCGCCGGCTTGGAGCATGTCCCGGAAAAGCATGCCCTCGGGCTTGACCCGATGGGTGGAAACCGGTTTTCCGAAAAGGACATGCGATAACAAATGAATTTAGAGCATATCCCGATTCAACTTCATCGGGATAAGCTCTAGGCGCGCTCGGCATCGGCCGCAAACAGTGGGCGAAATTGAGCGCGCGCGGGATTGACCGCGCGCAGTCCGCAGAAACGGCAAAGGATCCGCTCGAGATCAGCTGGATAGAACGGCTTCTTGAGAAAGACGACGCCCTGCGCTCGCGCTTTTTCGGCCAGCGCCGCATCGTCTGCCGAGGTCATCAAGACGAACGCAGGATAACGCCGCGCCCGCCGCAATTCGGCGATCGCCTCCAGCCCGCTCAAGCCCGGCAGATTGTGATCGAAAAGAACGAAATCGAAGTCATGGGAACGCGCCAGAGCCAGCGCCTCTCCGCCTTGATCCGCCTCTGTGACTTCGAGTGGAAAGCGCGTTGCCAGCAGAACCTTGCGCACGATACCGCGCATGGTCGGCGAATCGTCCACCAAGAGAACGCGGCTCGGCAGCCGAAGCCGGATTGCGCCGGCGAGCAGACGCTGTGCGTCATGTTGGTCCAAGGGCTTCGCGGCCAGAGCGTCAGTGGCAAAGGCGGTGGCATCGCCGGACGCGGAAAGCAAGACGGTAAAGGGCGGGATCGGAGCGGCACGGGCGGCTGCGGCCAAACGCGCGACCGCCTCACCGCCGAGCGCCAAATCGAAAAACGCGAGATCGGCGCCGGCAGCGATCGACTTGACAGCCGCGGCCTCGCGATCGTTCGCCACAAGTTCGATCGGCAGCCGCACGGCCGTCGCCGCCTCGCGGAACATTTCGCGATGGCTGAGCGATTGCGAAACAGCGATGATCCGCAGCGAAAGCAATTCGTCGCTCATCCGTCTGCTCTGTAAAGGCGGGCCTTGAATAAATGCGTGAGAACGGCAATGGCGGCATTGTCGACGGCGCTTAAGTCTCGATCACGTCGTTATCGTTTCGGCGACGTGAAAATGGGCGCAGCGCCGACCGCGCAAGGCCGCGGCTTGATCAACGATTGCGCTTCGCGGCTGTTCCCTTCATCGTTGCAGCGCGGGACGCCCCTTGAGAGGACCCGAACGGCGGCTTAGCTTTGGCAAACGGCCGTATCGATGGAGAAGAGGAGCCAAGGCTTTGACCGAAGCCGCCTTACTTGCGGACCGCGGCGTGGTGAAAATCGCCGGGGAGGAGGCGCGGAGCTTTCTCCATGGGCTTGTCAGTAACGATATTCTAGAGCTCAAGCCCGGCGCGGCACGTTTTTGCGCTTTGCTGACGCCGCAAGGAAAGATCATCGCCGACTTCATCGCCACCGAAGCACCAGCGCAGGATGGCGGCGGCTTTTTTCTCGACGTGCCGCGCGAGCGGGTCAAGACGCTGGTCGATAGGCTCAATCTCTACAAGTTGCGCTCGCATGTGATGGTTGAGGATTTGTCCGAAATTCTCGCCGTGCTGGCGGTCTGGGGCGGCACGGTCACCACGGCCTTCGCCGGCCTCGCTTACCCCGATCCGCGCCTGCCGGCGCTGGGCATGCGCGTCATGTTGCCACCCCATCGCGCCGGCGCAGCGGCGGCCGATCTTGGCGCCGTCCTTGTGGAAGCTGGCGCCTACGAAGCGCATCGGATCGCGCTCGGCGTCCCACGCGGCGGCGTTGATTTCGGCTATGGCGAGGCCTTTCCGCATGAAGCGGACATGGATCAGCTCGGCGGCATCGATTTCGCCAAGGGCTGCTATGTCGGCCAGGAGGTGGTATCTCGCATGCAACATCGCGGCAGCGCACGCACCCGCACCGTGGCAATCGGCTATGCCGGCGCGGCGCCGCAAACCGGGATCGCGATCACCGCCGGTGAACGGCAGGTCGGCACCATGGGCTCAGCCGCCGGCGGCCGCGGGCTTGCGCTGTTGCGCCTCGACCGCGTTGCCGAGGCGTTTTCGCGGGGCGAAGAATTATTCGCCGGCACCGTCCCGGTGCGCCCGATCAAGCCGGACTGGGCGAGTTTTGCCTTTCCGGACAGCGCCAATTCCGAAACCGCCAATCCCCATCATGCCAAGGCTGCGGAATGACACTCGCCGCTGACGCAGCTTTGGTCCGCTGCCCCTGGCCCAAGGATGACGCCCTCTACGTCGCCTATCACGACGAGGAATGGGGCGTTCCCGAATACGACGATCGCGCCTTGTACGAGAAGCTCGTGCTCGACGGCTTCCAGGCCGGACTGTCGTGGATCACGATCCTGCGCAAGCGCGACAATTTCCGCCGCGCTTTCGATGGCTTCGTGCCGGAAAAGATCGCCCGCTACACGCCGAAAAAGATCGAGCGGCTGATGCAGGATGCCGGCATCGTGCGTAACCGCGCCAAAATCGAAGGCACCGTGCTTTCGGCCCGCGGTTGGCTCGAGGTGATGGACAAAGGACCGGGATTTTCGGCGTTGCTGTGGGACTTTGTCGACGGCGCTCCGAAGGTCAACCGCTTCAAGACCATGCGGCAGATTCCGGCCGATACCGCCGTCTCGCGAGCGATATCGAAGGAGCTGGCGCAACGCGGTTTCAAGTTCGTGGGACCGACGATCGTCTATGCGTTCATGCAAGCGGTCGGTATGGTCAACGATCATCTGATCACCTGCCATCGCCACGAAGCGGTGCAGAAACTAGCGCGGAAGGCATAGCCCGCTCGTCCCCGCGCAGGCGGGGACCCAGTTTATCCTCACGCGCGTCTGGATTCCCGCTTTCGCGGGAATGAGCGGCAAATCTACCCGCTTGCCGCCCGCCGCCGCGCCAGGCTGAAGAAGATCGCCGCGATCAATGTCAGCGTGCCGATCACGGTGTAGTGCACCGAGGAATTGGCATCGATATAGGATGAGGCGCTTGACGTCGCCTGCACCAGGGCCGCGCCCAGAAGCGTGGCGATGAAAGAACCGCGCCCTCCGGTGACACTGGCGCCACCCAAAACCACGACCGTGATGCTCATGAGCGTATAATCGGAGCCGGTCGTGGGCGAACCGATGCCGACTTGCCCGGCCAGCATCAGTCCGCCTACCCCCGTCAGCAAGCCCGAAATGACGAAAGCGATCCAGGTCAGGCGCTGGCTGTCGATGCCGAGCCGATAGCTCGCAAGTGGGCTCGAGCCGACCGCGCGGAAGCGTCGGCCGAAGCCGGTGCGGAACAGAAGCCATTCGGCGACCGCCACCATCGCCAGCGTCAGCACCAGTCCGGCCGGCAGGAAGCCGATCGGAAACTGCGCGGCGTCGGATATCGCGTCGTCGATCTGGCCGGCCGCGGTCGGCCGCAACAACAACGACAGCCCCTGTAGACCGATGAAAGTCGCGATCGTCACGACAATCGCCGGCAGGCGCAGCGACGTGATCAACAAGCCCTGCAATAAGCCAAACAGCGTCGTGAACATGAGGATCGCGATCACGCCGGCCGCGAGCGGAAGGGCTTCGACGCCGTCGGGCGCCAGAAACGAGGCCAGCACGACGCAAAGCCCGGCAAGCGGCCCGATCGACAGATCTATGGCCCCGACCAGGACAGTCGCGAGCTGCGCGCTCGACAGGAAAGCCAGGATGCTGAAGAACGACAGAATGCTTTTGATGCTGAACGCCGAAAGGAAATATCCGTTCAAGGCTTGCGTGCCGCCGAGAATGATCACGGTGAGCAGCGCCAGCACCAAAGCCGGGAAGTGATCGCTGGCAGCGAAATCGCGCCAACGCCGCACTGGCGCGCCGGCCGGCGCCTTGCTCGTGCGCGAAACCGTCGCCGTCAGATTGGCTTCGGTGATGGCGGCGTCGGTGACCTCGCCGCCGGTCAATTCGCGCACGATCCGGCCGCGGGCGAAGATCAGCACGCGATCGCAAAGACCTTCGAGCTCAATGCCGTCCGACGATGAAACCAGCACCGCCAGGCCCTGGTCGGCGATGGTGCGAAGCCGCTGGTAGATCTCGCTGCGCGCCCCGATATCGACGCCCTTGGTGGGTTCGTCCACCAGCAACACGCTGGGCTTTGCCGATATCTCGCGGCCGAACAGCGCTTTTTGCTGATTGCCGCCGGATAATTCAAATAATTTGGTCTCCGCCGATGGGGCGCGGATGCGCAAGTCCTTGACGATCGTCTTGCTGCGATCGGCTTCGGTAGCTCGGTCGACCATGCCGAAACGGGAAATGGAATCGAGAAAGCCAAGGCTGAAATTCTCGCGCAGCGTCAAATTGAGGAAGACGCCCTCGGCATGGCGGTCGTCAGGAATGAAGCCGATGCCGGCGCGGCGGAAGGCGCCCGGGCTGTCTCCTTGGATCTCGGCATCCTTGACCCGCACTGCGCCGGCGGTGCGACGATCGATGCCGGCGGCGGCACGGATGAATTCGCGCTGGCCCTCGCCCTCGATGCCGGCAAGGCCAACGATTTCGCCGGCATGCGCCGCCAGATCGACGTGATCAAATCCCCGGCCGCTCAAACCCTTGACCGAAAACACCGCCGGCCCGACGCCTTGCGTCTTGGCAGGGAAAACCTGGCCGAGCGGACGCCCGGCAATCAGCGCCACGATCTCGCTCGATGTGATCGCCTCGGCTGGCCGGCTGTCGATGACTTCGCCGTCGCGCATCACCGAAACGCGGTCGGCAAGCTCGTCGACTTCGTGCAGCCGGTGGGAGACGTACACAATGGCGACGCCTTCGCGCTTGAGCGCGCCGATAAGTTCGAACAGCTTGCGCACATCGCCCACCTGCAGCGGCTCGGTGGGCTCGTCGAGAAACAGCACCTTCGGCCGGGTGACGAGCGCACGCGCGATCTCGACCACGTGGCGCTGTGCCAACGACAATTCGGCAACGCGCTTGTTGACCGTCACGCGCAGCTCGTCGGTCGCGATCCGCGCGATCAAACATACGGCTTCGGCGGTGCCGGCGGCCCCCACGAGCGAGGGCGCCGCAAGCTGAAGATTCTCCAGAACAGTCAGGTCGGGCGCCAGCGCCGGGTGCTGGTATACGACCGACACGCCGGCTTCGCGCATCCGCCGCGGATCGGGAGCGCTCACATACTGGCCGTCGTAATAAATGGCGCCGGCATCGGCGCGCAACACGCCGGCGGCAACGCCGATCAGTGTCGATTTGCCGGCGCCGTTCTCGCCGACGATGGCCTGAACCTCGCCTGGATAAATCAGGACGTCGACGCCCTTGAGCGCGCGCACCGGACCAAAGCTCTTGCGGACGCCCGCGAGCGTCATCACCGGAATGTGCGCGGTCGTAGGTATGGCCTTCGCGTTCGAGGCTCCGTGCACGGCGACGTCATGCATAACGCAGCCGCCGCGTTATTTCGGGAAGCGCCACGCCACCCAGGACGATGAGCGCGTCGGCCAGGTCCTCCGCCGAGGTGCCGAAACCAAGCGCCGTCACCAATTGCGCCAGGTAGGTGAGAAAGAACGCGCCGATGACGGTAGCCACCACGCTGCCCTTGGTGAGCCCGCCGAGCGGATTGCCGCCGACCACCACCGCGGCGATGGTGCCGAGCAAATAAGGTAGCCCGCACAGCACCGTGGGCGATACCAGATAGCCGGACAGCATCAGCGCCGCGATGGCATAGAGCAGGCCCGCGAGCGTGTAAGTCATGATGCTGTATGTGTTCAGCGGCACGCCGACCACGTGCGCAGCCGCCGGGTTGACGCTCACCGCAATGAAACGGCGCCCGACGGTCGTCAAGGTCAGTATGAAGACCGTCACCCCGGCGACCAGGATCAGCAACCAGACTAGGGTGGGCACGTAGAACAGGCTGGCGGTGAAAAACTTCACCATCATCGGCGGCGATTGCACCGACGCACCGGTCGAAACGAAATAAGTAAGCCCGAACAGAATGGCGTTGACGCCGATGGTGGTAACAAGCGGCGGTACGTGCAACAAGGTCACGATCAATCCGGTGATGGCGCCGATCAGCGCGCCGATCGCGAGCGCCGCGAAGATCCAGAAAATCACCACGCCGGTATCGGTGCTGCCGTCGGGCAGCTTGGTCACAACCACGGCGCAGAACGACATGACGCCGGCGGTGGAGAGATCGAGTCCGCGCTGCTGAATGACCAGATGCTGACCGATCGAAGCGACCGCCAAAATAGCGAAATACGGCAGCGTCGACAGAATCCCTGCGGTAGAGATCGTGCTCGGCGCGACGATCGCACCGATCAGCACCAGGATGGCCGCCGCGACGAACGCCTTGGCTGCCAACGGCAATTCGCTCAGGTCGATGCCGAACGTCGGCGTGCGCAGACGGTTCGTCCGTTCGTCCGCCATCCTGTGATCCGGCCCCCGCGGTCGACAGCTTGCTCCGCGCCTCTCCCGTAGCGAGAGAGGCGCGGTTTTAGAAGAATTCAGGCATTCAACAACGCTTCGTGCCTGAAGTGCATTGCTGACATCGGCTTATTTGCCGAGCGCCTTCTTCTGCTGGTCGTTGGTCAGCATCGAGCCTGGGATCGAGTCCATCGGCATCGACTTGTCGCACTTCAAAGCGAGCTTTGGATCCTTCGAGGTCGTATCCTCGATGATCGGCAGTGTGATCAGGCTCGGCTCATCGTTGTCGATGCCCTGCGTCGCGGCCACGGCCTTGCGCAAGGCAAGCCGCACCATCCAGGTGTGCGCATCGATGGTCATTATTTTCATTTCCGGATGTTCGGCGGCGGCGCAGCTCACATCCATCAAGGCCTGCCCCACATAGGCGGGAAGCGGCCGGCCGGCGGCGACGAAGGCACGGATCGGACCCACGGTTTCGCTGTAGATGCCGTCGATCTGGGGATATTTGGCGATCAGCGCAGCGGTCTTCTGCTGCGCGACGGCCGGATCCCACATGGTCGGCACCGGCTCCTGCTCCAGCACCTTGATGCCGGGATATTTGGCGAAGGCCGGACGCCAGCCGTGCGTTTGCGCTTCCGTCATCGGGTTGCCCGGCGTGCCGCCGAACATGATGATGTTGCCCTTGCCGCCCAGCGTCTTCGCCAGCCATTCGGCGGCTTGCTCGCCGACTTCGCTTTGGCTTTCGGTGGCGCGATCGAGATAGTCCTTGCCGATGACCCCGGGGAATTTGTCGCCGGTGTCGTAGGGCACAACCGCGACGCCAGCGCTGGTGGCCTCGCGCGTCGCCTTGAGGATGGCCGGACCGCCGTCCATGAAGGCGACGATCACGTCATATTTCTGCGCGATCAGGCCTTCGATGTCGGCGATATGCTTTTCCGGCTTGAACTCGGCGTCGGTGTAACGCGCGTCGGTGATGTTCTTGCACTTCGAGGCTTCGTCCTCGAATTCGGCGCGGGTGATATGGCGCCAATAATTGCCGCCCCATCCGTCCGCCAACGCCACCTTGATCGGCTTGGTGCCGCAGAATTTGGACATCGGTTGCAGATCCGCCACCGTGCCCTTCTTGTCGGGATAAAGTTTGACTTGCTTAATATCCGCATATCCGATCGTGGCAATGGCTGCCGCCAAAGCCAACGCCGATATGCCGACAGCTAGACCGCGAGCTGACAACATCCGTTCCTCCCATGTGCATCTGTTTCTTTGATCCCGATCGATGCGAGTAATCGGTGATTCACAGACGATTTTTATGCTTGGCGAGCATACTCTTTTTGCAGCCGCTGCCAAGCACTGTGACATGAGCAAGACCTTCATCAGTTGCGAGGAAGGTTACCGTGGGACCGGGCCCTTCTTTTGGTGGGCAGGACCCTCGCGTGTGTTGCGGGTGACGCGCATCCGATCGGCGACGGCGGGCAATCATGCGCTCCCCCGCGCAAGGCACACGCATGTAACCGGCGTGGCCGATAAGGCGAACGGCTAATCCCTTGCGCGCCGTGGCCGGCGGCTGGCATAATCCCTACACACTTGGCAGCTAACCAACTTAGCGCCCCATCAGAAATTTAAAATCGGAGGAAACGTATGCGCAAAAGCACCGAACACATTTTGACGACGCACACCGGCAGCCTGCCACGCGGCGCCGAGCTCAACGATCTCTTGATTGCCGACGAAGCCGGCGAAAAGGTCGATCAGGCCAAGCTCACCGACCGGATCGAGAAGCGCGTCGCCTACGTGATGGAGAAGCAACGCTGGGCCGGCGTCAGCGTCGCCAATGACGGCGAACAGGGACGCGTCGGCTTTCAGACCTATGTGCCGAAGCGCATGCACGGCTTCGGCGGCGAATCGAAGCGTCCGTTCGGCAAGGAATGGCTGGAAAATCCGCTCTACACCGAGAAGTTTTCCGCGCGTATTCCCAAGACCGGCAAGGTGTTCGGCTGCCCGGAATGCGTCAGCGAGCTGAAATATCACGACAAGGAAGCCATCAAGATCGAGCTCGAGCGTTACAAGAAGGCGGCCGCGACCATCAAGCCGCCGTTCGAGGAAATGTTCTTCGCCGAGCCGTCACCGGGCATCATCGCAACCACGATGCTGAACGCGCACTATTCGACCTACGAGGGCTATCTCGACGCCATCGCGCGCGAGATGCACTACGAATACAAGGCGGTGGTCGATGCCGGATTGATCCTGCAGATCGATGCGCCCGACCTGGCGATGGAACGCGTGCTTTTGTTCCAGGACAAGACCGAGGCGGAGTACGTCAAGATCGTCGAGCTGCACATCGCCACCCTCAACAAGGCGCTGCACGACATTCCGCGCGATCGCGTGCGGCTGCATATTTGTTGGGGCAACTGGGAAGGCCCGCACATCTACGACATCGGGCTCGAGCCGCTGTTGCAGGCGTTCTACCAGGCCAATGTCGGCGCACTCAGCATCGAATTCGCCAATGCACGCCGCCAGCACGAATATGCGGCGCTGAAAGTCCACAAATTTCCCGACAACATGATCCTCGTTCCCGGCGTGATCGATTCCAAGATCAATCTGGTCGAGCACCCGGAAGTGGTGGCGCAGCGCATCGAAGCTGCGGTGGCGGCGGTCGGCGACCGCGAGCGCGTCATCGCCGGCGTCGATTGCGGCTTCGGCACGTTCGCGGGCTGGGAATGGGTCGCCGAAGACGTGGTGTGGCTCAAGCTCAAGACCCTGCGCGAGGGCGCCGATCTCGCCACCAAGCGTCTTTGGGGCAAGAAGGCCGCAGCGTAAACGTTCGCTCGATTTTAGCCCTCTCGTGAAAAAGCTCTCCTCCTTGGTGAGGAGAGTCCGTCCTCTGATTTGCTGATCCTATTTGCCGGTGCGATTGCCAAATGGCGGCAGAAAGCTACTTTCTGCCGCCATGAACCCGCAAACCTCCGCCCCGCGCGCCTGGCAGCGCATGCTTTCCGGCCGGCGCCTCGACTTGCTCGATCCCTCCGCGCTCGACATCGAGGTCGAAGATATCGCGCACGGCCTCGCCCGGGTGGCGCGCTGGAATGGACAGACCAACGGCGCGCATATTTTCTCGGTGGCGCAACACTCGCTGCTGGTGGAAGCGCTGGCGCACAAGCGCGTTCCCGGATTGGATCGCGGCCGCCGCCTCGCCGTGCTGCTGCACGACGCACCCGAATATGTCATCGGCGACATGATCTCGCCGTTCAAAGCCGTGATCGGCGACGCCTACAAGACGATCGAGCGGAGGCTCTTGGCGGCGATCCATCGGCGCTTCGGCTTGCCGGCGGAATCGCCGCTGGAGCTTGAGAAGCTGATCAAGACCGCCGACCACCAGGCGGCTTTTCTGGAGGCGACCCGGCTCGCCGGCTTCGACATTGCTGAAGCCCGCAGATTTTTCGGCCGGCCGCCGCTTGTCTCCGTCTCGCTCGAACGCGATTACCTCAAGCCATGGCCGGCCGAGACAGCCCAGACCCGCTATCTGGAGCGTTTCGCCAAGCTTTTTGTCGAAGACGAGGAAATCCGCCCGAACGAATAGCGGATGTTCCGGCTTCTGCTCGTCGCCTCCTCTCGTAGAATCGCGTACGCTGGTCGGCGCAGTGGGGGCTGCGATGGACGATTTTTTCTTTGCGTTGCTGCTCGTGGCGCTGGCGACCCCGCTGATTGCCTTCGCGGCGCTGGTCGTGGCGATCCGGCAAGCACGGGCCATTCGCCGCCTAGAGACGCGCCTGCGCGGGCTCGAGCTCCTGCGCGCGCAAGAACCGCCAACGCGCGCGGTAGCGGCGCCTGCGCCGCGGCCACCGGCCGCCGCCGCGCCACCAGCTGCGCCTTTGATCGCGACGCCTGAACCGACGCCCGCACCGGCCATTGAGACTCCCGCCGGCACAGCACCGCAATCGATCGCACCGCCGCCCCCGTTACCGTCATCGGTACCGCCGGTGCCTCCGATCGCCACAGCGCCACGCGGGTCGCCACGCGCGGCCGGCTTTGAAGAGCGATTCGGCACCCGCTGGGTAGTCTGGGTGGGCGGCATTGCGCTCGCGCTCGGCGGTATCTTTTTGGTGCGCTACACGATCCAGCAAGGGCTGATCGGCCCGAGCGTGCGTGTTGCGCTCGGCGCGCTATTGGCCGTCGCGCTTGTCGCCGCCGGTGATTGGTTGCGCCGTACTGCCCGGCTTGCCGGCATGCCCGGCCTACCCTCCGCGGATATTCCGAGCATCCTCACTGCCGCGGGTACCGTGGTGGCATATGCGACGGTCTACGCCGCCTATGCGCTTTATCACTTCCTGCCGCCGGGAGCCGCATTCATCCTGCTCGGCATCGTCGCGCTGTTGACTCTTGGGGCGGCGCTCCTTCATGGGCCGGCGCTAGCCGGGCTGGGCGTCGTCGGCGCCTTCGTGACGCCGCTGCTTGTTGCTTCCGACAAGCCAGATTATTGGTCGCTCTACATTTACATCGCCATCGTTACGGCCGCGGCGTTCGCGCTGGCGCGGGCGCGTTTGTGGCTGTGGCTCGCGGTCACCGCGATCGTGCTCGGCGCCTTGTGGACGCTTCCGGGCATCGACGAGTTTCCGGTCGCAGCCCTTGGTGCGCATGTTTTCAATGCGGTCGCCGGCTTCGTCCTCGCCGCGGTCTTTTTGGTGTGCGGATTGTTGTACGGACCGCCGGCAAGGTCGGGAGAGGTGGAGTGGATCTCGACGCTTTCGTTGTCGGTTTATCTGTTGGTCGCGGCCCTTCTCGCTATTGAGACCAACGAAGACATCGTTCCTTTGGCGGCCTTCGTCGTCCTTACCGCGGCGACCGTCGCCATCGCCTTCCGCGCGGAATCAGCGACCGGTGCGGTGCCGGTGGCGGCGATCCTGGTCTTCGCCGTGATGGCCGAATGGACAGTGCCGAGAAGCCTGAACAATCTGATTGCGCCGGCTGGGCCTGCGGCGCCCGCGATCGCCGATCCGCAGCGCTACGATTATGGCGCACACTTTTTGCTCGCGGCCGCCTGGGCGGCGATGTTCGGTGTCGCGGGCTTTCTGGCGCAGGGCCGTTCGACGCGAGCGCTGGCGCCGATCCTGTGGGCGGCAAGCGCGGTGGCGGTGCCGCTCGGCATGTTGATCGCGCTTTACTACCGTGTTGCAGGGCTCGACCGCTCGCTGCCGTTCGCCGGGCTCGCGTTGTTGCTCGCGGCAATTTTTGCGGTCGCCACCGAAGCGCTGGTGCGGCGCGCGTCACGGCCGGGGTCGCCGGCGGCGAGCGCCATTTTCGCAACCGGCACGTTGGCGGCGCTCGCTCTGGCGCTCACCTTCGCGTTGGAAAAAGGCTGGCTCACCATCGCGCTGGCGCTGATGGCGCCAGCGGCGGCCTGGGTCAACGAAAAACGACCGCTGCCGGCATTGCGCTGGCTCGCGGCCGCCATGGTGATTGTGACGCTTGCGCGCGTCGGCCACGAGCCGCGTATCGTCGGCAACGATCTCGGCAACACGCCGATCTTCAACTGGCTGCTTTACGGCTACGGCGTTCCAGCACTGTCTTTTTGGGCGGCCGGATGGCTGTTGCGGCGGCGCGCCGACGACGTGCCCGCGCGCATCGCCGATGCGGGCGCCATTCTGTTCACCGTGCTGCTCGTGATCTTGCAGATTCGTCATTATCTCACCGGCGGCGACATCTACCGGCCGGTCAATGCCTTTACCGAAACGGCGCTTGACGTGAACGCCGGGTTGGCGCTCACCATCGCACTCGAACATATTCGCGGGCGAAGCCGCAGCATCGTGCACAATATCGGCGCGCTCGTCGTCGCCGCGCTGACACTGTGCGCCATCGTGATCGGCCTGATCATACCTGCCGTACTACACTTCAACAGCACGCCGCTGTTTGGCGGCCTATTCTTCAATGCGATCCTGCTCGCCTACTGCTTGCCGGCCGTACTCGCGATCATCTTGGCTCTGATCGCCCGTACCACGCGGCCGCTCCCTTATCGCACCGTCGCGGCCAGCACCGCCGTGGTGCTGGCTTTGTTTTATTTGACGTTCGAGGTGCGGCGTTTCTTTCACGGCGAGATTCCCGCTGGGGCGACGAGCGATGCCGAGCAGTATGCTTATTCCTCGGCGTGGCTCATCTTCGGTATCGCGCTCCTCGCAGTTGGTTTCCTTCTACGCTCGCAACCCGCAAGACTTCTCGCGCTTGGCGTCATCATGCTGACCATCGCCAAGGTCTTCATCGTCGACACCGCAAGTATCAGCGGCATCTACCGCGCACTGTCGGTGATCGGTCTGGGCGTGGTGCTGCTGGGGATCGGCTTTCTCTACCAGCGGGTGTTGTTTCCGCGCACGGCGGACGGCAGGGAAGCCGCGGCGGGCGGCGAATAGGCCTGCAGAAGGCACTTTGATAAGGTCCGGAACATCGATAAACCCGTCGCCGTGTGCCTTGAGGCGTCACACTTGTGCCGCCTCGCGCCTATATGAGATTCCAGCAAACAATCGTTTGATTCTATGGTCGATTTGGTCCCATGATTCACGTCTGTTCCCTCGCCCGCCTGCATGCCACCGTCGAAGACACCGGCGCGCGGCACGTCATATCGCTGCTTGGCGACGAGGCGCCGATCGACCGGCCGAGCGTGATCGTCGAGGAAAATCACCTTTGGCTGCGGGTGCACGACATATCCTCCCCGCTGGACGGCCACATCCTGCCCGACGAAGACCACGTGACCGGACTGTTGAGCTTTGTGCGCAGTTGGGATCGGCGCACGCCGCTGGTCGTGCATTGCTATGCCGGCATCAGCCGCTCGACCGCCAGCGCCTTCACCGCCGTCTGCGCGCTCAATCCGCACCGCGATGAGGTCGGCATTGCGCAAGCGCTGAGGCTTGCTTCGCCGACGGCGACGCCGAACATCCGCATCGTGTCGCTCGCCGATCAGCTCCTCGGCCGAGACGGCCGCATGATCGCAGCCATCGAAACGATCGGGCGCGGCGAGATTGCCGACGAAGGCACACCGTTCCGGCTGGATCTGGAATGAACGGATAAGCAAACAGCGGACGACGTTAGAGCATAATCTGGAAAAGCACGCCCTCGGACTTGATCCGATGGGTGGATGCCGGTTTTCCGAAAAAGATCATGCTCCACCAAAGATTTGGAGCGCGATGTCGATTCCACCTAAAGTGATCGCGCTCTAGGTTCGCCGTTCCGCCGCGTTATTTGCTATTCGCTCGCTCAATCCGCGATGGCGGGCCGCAGTGTTGCGGTCGCAGGCGGCGGCTCGGCCGCAGCCGGCTTCGCCACCTCAGTGGCCGCGGGTTTCGCCGCTTCGCTTATGGCCGGCTGCGCCGGTTGCTGAGGCGGCGCGGGTTTAGCGGCTTCAGCTGCCGCGGGCTGCGGCGGGCGCGCCGATTTGGCACCATCAGGAGCGGCGGGCTGCGGTGCGGGCTTTGCCGCTTCGATCGTCAGCCCCGGCTGCAGCGCAGGCTTTGCCGCCTCGACGGCCGCCGGCTGCTGCGGCTGTGGAGGCGCCATCGGGGCGGACTGCACCGAGACGACCGGTGCGGGCTGCGCGGGTGCCGGTGGCGCCGCCGCTGGAACCCGGCTGGTCATGCGCGTGCGCGGCAGATCCGGCGCACGGCTGACCATCTCGGCGCGCGCGTTGTGCTGATAGAAATCGCAATAGGCGAAGCCGAGGCCGGAAAGCGATCCGCGAAACCTGCGATAATCGATCTTCTCGACCCGGAAGCACGGCGTGATCATCATTCCCGTCAAATGCGCGCACATTGAGCCGCCTTCGACGCGCAACGTTCCGGGCGGCAGGTTCGCGAACCGCATTTCGCCGCGACCACCGGGCCGAATGGTGCCGATGACCGAGCCGTCGGCAAAGATGCGGCCCATGCCGGCGGTCCCATCGAAGCAGGTATAGGAGAACAGTTTGCCGACCACGAAGGCCTTGGCCTGCTCGGGGTTAAGCTCCTCGGCCCCGGCCGCGGCCGCGCCCAATACGCACGCCCCGGCAATGACAGCAACGCGCACCAACATCGGCGACTCCACTCTCAACGCGAAGGCCATGCTAACAGCATTTCTTAACTGTCCCCTTACCATAAGGGCCAGCACCATATCGGAAATTGCTGCGGCTTTCCCGGGCAAAATTCGCGGCGGCTTACCGAATTTTTACCACAATGCGGCCGCGCACTTCTCCGGCAAGGATGCGCGGCGCGGCCTCGATCACGTCGGCTAGGCCGATCTCGCTGATCATGCTTTCGATCTTGCCACGGTCGAGATCGGTCTCGAGCCGCCGCCAGGCTTCTTGCCGAGGCGCCAGCGGACACATCACCGAGTCGATGCCGACGAGCGATACACCGCGCAGGATAAAAGGCGCCACCGAGGTCGGCAAATCCATACCTCCGGCAAGCCCGCAGGCGGTGACGACGCCGCCGTAGCGTGTCATTGACAGTACATTCGCCAGCGTCGTCGACCCGACCGCGTCGATGGCACCGGCCCAGCGCTCCTTGCCGAGCGAGCGCGGCGTACCGGCCAGCTCCTTGCGCTCGATGATGTCGGCCGCGCCCAGCCCCTTGAGATAGTCCGCCTCCGATGACCGCCCGGTGGAAGCGACCACGTGATAGCCGAGCTTGGAGAGGAGCGCGATCGCGACCGAGCCGACGCCCCCGGCCGCACCGGTGACGATGATGCTTCCGCGCCCCGGCGTGATGCCGCCGCGCTCAAGCGCCAGGACGGACAGCATGGCCGTGTATCCGGCGGTGCCGATGGCCATCGCCGCGCGCGCGCTCATGCTGACCGGCAGCCGCACCAGCCAGTCGCCTTTGACCCGCGCCTTATGCGCGTAGGCGCCGAGGTGGGTTTCGCCGAGGCCCCAGCCATTGAGCACGACCTGATCGCCCGGCTTCCAGGCCGGATGCGACGATTGCTCCACCGTCCCGGCAAAATCGACGCCGGCGATCATCGGAAAGCGCCGCACCACAGGCGACTTGCCGGTGATCGCAAGCCCGTCTTTGTAGTTGATCGTCGAATATTCGACCGCGACCGTGACGTCGCCGTCCATCAGATCCTTGTCGTCGAAATCGGTGAGCCTAACGGTTTGTCCAGCTTCCACCTTCTCGATAACGACCGCCTCAAATGTCGCCATTGCCCCGTCCCGGTCAGGCCGGCAACGGCGCCATCCGCGCTACCGGCTTCTCCACGATCGGCAGATTGATCAGCGCGGAGAGCACGCCGAACAGGATCGCCAACCACCAGACCGGATCGTATGAACCCGTGCGCTCGAACACAATGCCGCCGAGCCAGACGCCGAGGAAGCCGCCGACCTGGTGGCTGAAAAAGGTGACACCCGAGAGCATCGCCAGCCAGCGCGTGCCGAACATCACCACGATAAGGCCGTTGGTCGGCGGCACCGTCGAAAGCCACATCAGGCCCATCGCCGCGCCGAACGCGATGCAGCTGAAGGCCGTAATCGGAAACATGATGAAGGCGAGGATCGCGGCCGCGCGGCCGAAATAGAGAAGCGACAGCAGATAACGCTTGGGCATGCGCTCGCCGAGCCAACCGGCACCGAGGGCGCCGACGATATTGAACAGCCCGATCGCCGCCAGCGTCCAGCCGCCGACATCGGACGAAAGGCCGCGATCTGCCAGATAAGCCGGCAAGTGCACGGTGATGAAGGCAAGCTGAAAGCCGCAGGTGAAGAAGCCGAGCATCAACAGCACGTACGAACGATGCCCGAATGCTTCGCCGAGTGCCTCACGCATCGATTGTGAAGCCGCCGTCGTCGTTGCTGCCCCGGACCGCGGCGAAGCCAGCGCCAGCGCGGCCGGCAACACGACGAGGATGACGATGCCGAAGACAAGGAGCGCGTTCTGCCAGCCGAGCGCATCCATCAGGAACACGGCAAGCGGGGAAAACAAGAACTGGCCGAACGAGCCGGCCGCCGTTCCCAGGCCGAAGGCGATCGAGCGCCATTCCGCCGGCAGTATCTTGCCGAACGCCGCCAGCACGATCGGGAACGTGGTGCCGGAGAGACCGAAGCCAATCAGCACGCCAGCCGACAGATCGAGGAGTGCCGCGCTGGTCGCGTGCGCCATCAGCGCCAGCCCGAGGGCATAAAGAACGGCACCGGCACAGAGCACGCGCCGTGCGCCGAACCGATCGGCAATCGCGCCGGCAACGGGCTGCGCGGCGCCCCACAAGAGATTCTGCAGTGCCAACGCCAAAGCGAAGACGTCGCGCCCCCAATGGTTCGCGCTCGACATCGGCGTGAGAAAAAAGCCGAGCGTGGAGCGCGGGCCGAACGCGAGCGCCGCGATCAAACAACCGCAAGCGATGACGACTGCTGGCGTTCTCCAGGTCGCGGGCGATTGCGCAGAAGCCATCGCGCCTTCACGCGGTGTTACGGCGGACACAGTGGAGCGCAACAGACGGTCTGACATGGCGGTCCCGGGGCAAATCGCGAAGCCGTCAAAATAGGCCGGTCGCCCAACCCGCCCAACTGAATCTTTCTCGTTCGGAGGTGAGCGCATGGCAGCCCCGCGCCGGAGGAAAGATCACAGCGGCGCGCTTGCCGCTCCGGCCTCCGGCCCCGGCGACGCCGCCGCCTGCGGGACCTTGGTGACGGCCTCAGGGGTCTTCTCGGGGGCTGGCGGCTCCTTGGTATCCGGATTTTCCACGGACGGCGCAGCGGACTTCGTCGGAATAGGCACGCTGGACCAGACCGGGCCTTCGGGAACATCGGCCCAGGCGCGCGGGCGATAGAAGGTGTGCACGCCGAGCCGATACATCTTTTTCATTTCATGCACCCAGCTCGGGTGCACCCAATAGGCGTGATAGTGGGTGGCGTGGCCCACTTCGCTGAGCCAGATCTTGCCGTCGAGCATATCCTTGGCGATGGTTTTTGCCTGCTCCCACATGTCGAGTTCGTCGACCTTGCTCAAATCCTTGCCCTCGCAGGCGAAGGTAAATTGGCAACGCAGGTGCCGGTTGGCGTTCTGATAAACCACGCCGCAAACGTTGTTTGGATAATAGCCGGAGAACACGCGGTTCATGACCACTTGCGCAACCGCCATCTGGCCGCGCAGTTCCTCGCCGCGCGCTTCGAAATAGACCGCATCGGCGAGGCACTTCTCGGCCTTGGCGCGCTCCCTGCCCTCGAGACCGAGCCGTTCCGCGGGCGAACCCTGCGGTGCCGCCGCGTCGTCCTTGCCGGCGACGCTCTCGCCGCCGGGACCTGGGTCCAGCGGCGCCTCAAGAGCCGATTGCTTGATCTCCGCATCAGGGGTGCGCGCGACCACGACGGGCGCAGCGCCGAGCGGCCACTGCTCTAAGCCGCCGCGTGCGCCCATGACACCGCCGCCGAAATAAATTTGCGCATTCCGCTCGGCGGGATTCTCATTCAAGAATGACTGCGATGAGAACCCTGCGTGCGCGGATTCACTCTCCCCGCTTTCGCCCGACGACGGAATTTCCGGAGGCTTGTCGGCCAGGAACGCGTCGTCGTCAGTGTCGACCTCGCGCGCGGCGTCGCGCTCAGGCGTCGCGGCCGCCGCCGGCGGCAGGCTACCGGTCACATCCTCGCTTGCCGAAAGGCCGGGGGGCAGGCTTCCGAACGCGTCCAGCGGAAGGTCGAGGCTGCCATCGCGCTGCCCGGCACTCTTCGGCCGCGGCCCCACGCTCGGCGACGAGGTCGGCGCGGCAGGCGGTGACGCCGGCTGTACCGCAGGCGCGATCGGCTGCAACGGTGCGGCATCGGTCCCGCTCGACGTCGAAGCCGGCACCGGCGCCGGCATGCGATCGCCCTTGAGCTGGCGGTTGACACTCGGAAAGGCGACCTGCAGCGGCGGGCGCACAAGCGGCGAGCTGTTGTTGCCGAACCAAACTTTCACGTCGAGCGAATGCGGATCGAAATTGATGGTTTGCGCGCTGCCGCCCGTATCAGAGACAGTGGTGCCGATCGGACGTGAAAAACTGAACGTCGCGGCGTGGATGGTGCCGAACGGCGACGCGATCAGGTGATCGCGCCAACGCTCCGACACGCCGGGCTGGCGTGCGAGATAAGCAGCGAGATCCTGATAACCGATTGATGTCGGCGCGAGCGCTGCGCAAAGTGCGCTGAGCCAGAACGAAACGGAAAACACGGCCAACGGCCGATCACGCAACGCCACCATCACCCACCACGCGCACGCGCGACACGCGTCGCTTCCCTCGCCAACAACAAACGCGCACGCAGTGGCGCGAATGCGACAGGTTTCGATATTGTCGGGTTAACCTTGCGGAGGTGTTAACCGGCCACTGTTCGGAGATTGCGCGGTGCGCGAGCAAAATTGACCGTCGCGTTTGTGGCAGTTCATCCGACGTTGCCGCTGACACATCGGCCTCATCGGTGACTCTTTGTTTACCAAACCGCATAGTCGTACGCGTCGTTCCGGGGCGCGCGTAGCGCGAGCCCGGAATCCATCCCCCCGCGTGCGCGGCTCTCATGCTCCGCGACCTATTCTGGGAGTCAGCGAATATGGATTCCGGGCGCGCGACTTCGTCACGCCCCGGAATGACAAAGCCTACGCAGTCGAGCTGGCGCTCTTGCCGAGTGCCGCCTGCGCGGCGGCGAGGCGCGCGATCGGCACCCGAAACGGCGAGCACGACACGTAATCGAGTCCGACCTCGTTGCAGAAGGCGACCGAGGCGGGGTCGCCACCATGCTCGCCGCAGATGCCGAGCTTGATGTTTTTGCGCACCTTGCGACCGCGCTCGGCAGCGATACGCACCAATTCGCCGACGCCGTCACGGTCGATCGACACGAACGGGTCGTTGGGCAGAATGCCTTTCGCAGTGTAGAAGCCGAGGAAGCTCGCGGCATCGTCGCGGCTGATGCCGAAGGTCGTCTGTGTCAGGTCGTTGGTGCCGAAGGAGAAGAACTCCGCCGTCTGGGCGATCTCGTTTGCTTTGAGCGCCGCGCGCGGCAATTCGATCATGGTGCCGACCTGGTATTCGACCGACGACTTGGTCTCGGCCGCGACGGTCGCGGCCGTCGCGTCGATCCGCTCCTTGATCAGATCGAGCTCGGCTTTGCTGGCGATCAGCGGCACCATGATTTCCGGCTCGACCGGCTTGCCGCTGGTGCGGGTGACCTCGACGGCAGCCTCGAAAATCGCGCGCGCCTGCATCTCGGCGATTTCCGGATAGGCGATGGCGAGGCGGCAGCCGCGGAAACCGAGCATCGGATTGAACTCGTGCAGTTCGCGCGCACGGTCGGCGAGCTTGCGCGCATCGGCGCCCATGGCTGCCGCGACTTCGGCAATCTCGCGCTCGGTGTGCGGCAGAAACTCATGCAGAGGCGGATCGAGCAGCCGGATCGTTACCGGCAGGCCATCCATGATGGCGAACAGCTCGACAAAGTCGGCGCGCTGCATCGGCAGAAGCTTCGCCAGCGCCGCGCGACGCGACTTCTCATCCTCGGCGAGAATCATCTCGCGCACCGCGCGGATGCGGTCCTCTTCGAAGAACATATGCTCGGTGCGGCAGAGCCCGATGCCTTCGGCGCCGAATTTGAGGGCGGCGCGCGCGTCGGCCGGCGTGTCGGCATTGGCGCGCACTTTCAGCTTGCGCACGGCGTCGGCCCATTGCATCAGCGCGCCGAACTCACCGGAAAGCTCCGGCTCGCGCATCGCCACCTTGCCGGCCAGTACCTGCCCGGTGGCGCCGTCGATGGTGACGACGTCGCCTTTCTTCATGGTGACGCCGCCGGCGCTCATGGTCTGCGCCTGATAATCGACCCGCAGGCTGCCGGCGCCGGCGACGCAGGGCTTGCCCATGCCGCGCGCCACGACTGCCGCATGCGAGGTCATGCCGCCGCGCGTGGTGAGAATGCCTTCCGCCGCATGCATGCCGTGAATGTCCTCGGGCGAGGTCTCGACCCGCACCAGCACCACCTTGTGGCCCTGGCTCTTAAGCAGCTCGGCGTCTTCCGACGAGAACACGATCTCACCGCAAGCGGCGCCGGGCGAAGCCGGCAAGCCCGTGGCGATGATCTTGCGCTCGGCGTCCGGATCGATGGTCGGATGCAGCAACTGATCGAGCGAGGCCGGCTCGATGCGGCCGACTGCCTCTTCCTTGGAAATCAATTTTTCCTGCGCGAGCTCGACCGCAATCCGCAGCGCCGCCTTGGCGGTGCGCTTGCCGTTGCGGGTCTGCAGCATCCAAAGCTTGCCCTGCTCGACGGTGAATTCCAGATCCTGCATGTCGCGGTAGTGCTTTTCCAGCACGCCGTGAATACGCTTGAGCTCGGCGAAAGCCGCTGGCATCGCACTTTCCATCGACGGCTTGTTGGAGCCTGCGTCGCTACGCGCCTCTTCGGTGATCTCCTGCGGGGTGCGAATGCCGGCGACAACATCCTCGCCTTGCGCATTGATGAGAAACTCGCCGTACAGCTTCTTCTCGCCGGTCGAGGGATTGCGGGTAAACGCAACGCCGGTCGCCGAGGTATCGCCCATGTTCCCGAACACCATCGCCTGCACGTTCACCGCCGTGCCCCAGCTTTCCGGAATGGCGTGCAGACGCCGATAGGTGATGGCGCGCTGGTTCATCCACGAACTGAACACCGCCCCGATGGCGCCCCACAATTGCGCGTGCGGGTCCTGCGGGAACGGCCGGCCGCTCTCGTTCTCTACCCGCTCCTTGAAGGCGCCGACGAGCTCTTCCCAATCGCCGGCTTCCAGATCGGTGTCGAGCGTGTAGCCGTTGCGGTCTTTGTGCTCGTCGAGAATGTCTTCGAAGTGATGATGCGCGATACCGAGTACGACATCCGAATACATGGTGATGAAACGCCGGTAGCTGTCATAGGCGAAACGCTTGTCACCGGATTTCTGCGCCAGCGCCGCGACGGTGACGTCGTTGAGCCCGAGATTGAGAACCGTATCCATCATGCCGGGCATCGACGCGCGCCCCCCCGAGCGCACGGAAACCAGCAGCGGATTTTCGCCGTCGCCGAACGTCTTGCCGGTGATGCGGCCGACCTGCGCGAGCGCCGCCTCGACCTGCGGCTTCAAATCCTTCGGGTAGGTTTTGTCGTGATCGTAGAAATAGGTGCAGACCTCGGTGGTGATGGTGAAGCCAGGCGGTACCGGGAGGCCGAGATGCGCCATCTCGGCAAGACCCGCCCCCTTGCCGCCTAGAAGATTGCGCATGTTGGCGCGACCCTCGGCCTTGCCGCCACCGAAAGCATAGACCCACTGGCCTTTTTTGGCGATGGACTTTGCGGCAACCTTGCTGGACGAGGCCGCCTTGTTGGTCGCCGCCGATTTCACGGCCTTCGGAGCCGCCTTCATCTTGGTTGGCTTGGCGACCGATTTGGGCGCAGGCTTGCGCGCAGCCCCCGATTTGGCGCCGTGGGCGGGACGCGCTTTCGCGGCGCTCTTTCGCGCCGGCGCCTTGGTAGAAGTCTTGCGCGAAGCCGTTTTGCGCGAAGCAGTCTTTGAACGCGATTTCGCCATCGGACTTGTCTTGTTTCTACGGGACCAAAACTACGGCCCTAAGCGGCGGGGGCGCCTTCTTAAGGCAGATGCAGACGGCGAATGCAACGCCGACGCCATAACGCCGAGCGCGGCATATCGTTTCCCTGAGCGGGCACCGCAGATCGGTTTAGTGCCAGTTGAAGAAGTGATGCACGCTGTTCAGCCCCATGATGCCGACGAAAATGAGGTAGATCGCGACGATGTAGTTGAGCAGTCGCGGGATGATCAAAATCAAGATGCCGGCGAGAAGCGCGACCAGCGGCGTGATGTGGGCAGCGGTAATGACCATGATCCGAACCTTTTGGTTGACCTATCGGACTGTTGAACTATTCGGCTTGAGCGAACGGATTGGCTGGGGCCGGCAAATCCCGGCAGCATAGACAACGCGGAACGCGACACTCGGTTCTAGCAGGATTCGCAAATTTCGGAACTGTCGCGCCGGGTAATCGGGACGTTTCAACTCTGCGTCATGGCCGGGCTTGTCCCGGCCATCCCGATGACAAATATGCGCCGTGCCCGCCTAAGCGAGATGCCCGGCACAAGGCCGGGCATGACGAAATCGGGCTAGCATCGGAGCTACCCCTCGATCTTGGAAAAATCCGCGACCGCGCGCGTGGCGGCGCGAATTTCGTTCAGCAGCTTCAGCCGGTTCTCGCGCAGCGCCTTGTCGTCGACATTGACAGTGACCTTGTCGAAGAAGGCATCGACATGCGGACGGAGCTTTGCCATCGCCCGCATGGCCGTCTCGAAGTCATCTCGCTCCACGGCCTCTTTTGCTAAGTATTTCGCGAGGTCAAGGGCCTGCACCAGATCTTTTTCCTCATCCTGCCGATAAAGTGTCGCGTCGGGTGCGCCAGTATACTCGCGGCTATCCTTCTTTTCCTCGATGCGAATGATGTTGGCTGCGCGCTTATAACCGGCCAACAGATTTTTGCCATCGTCAGTGTCGAGGAATTTGCCTAATGCCTCGACACGACGGACGATGAGCAAAAGATCATCTTCCAAATCGATAGCCATCGCGGCTTTTATTAGGTCATGTCTCGCACCCGTTGCGCGAAACTGAACTTCCAATCGATCAATATGGAAGTCGAGAAGACCGAACACCCGATCCTTAGCGGTCTTTGCTTCTTCTTGAACTATTTTGTCGGAAAAAACGGCGTCTACCAGTCTATGCCAAACGCGCTGAACGTTGTTGGGAGAGAGGCCGCCCTCGTCTTCCAGACGGGCGAGCGCAATCCTCTGACGATCCAGCCGGGCACTCTTTATATCGAGGAAAACCTCGATGTCAGCCAACAGTAAAATATCGGCCAACGGAAGCTTAATCTTGTTATCCAGGATAAGCCGGATCACTCCCAACGCCGCACGTCGCAGCGCATAAGGATCTTTGCTCCCCGTCGGTTTCTCATCGATCGCCCAGAACCCGACCAGCGTATCGATCTTGTCGGCGAGCGCGACCGCGATCGACACCGGATCGGCCGGAACGACATCGTCCGGCCCCTTCGGGCTGTAGTGATCCTCGATCGCATGCGCGACGGCTTCATCCTCGCCCTGCTCTTCCGCGTAGTATTTCCCCATCAAGCCTTGCAGCTCGGGAAATTCGCCGACCACTTCGGTGAGCAGATCGGCCTTGGCGAGCCGCGCCGCGCGCTTGGCTTTTTCCACGTCGGCGCCGACGAGCGGCGCCAGTTCGCCAGCGAGCCGCTCGATGCGCGCGATGCGCTCCGCCTGAGTGCCGAGCTTCTCGTGGAAAACAATATGCTCGAATTTCGGCAGCCGATCTTCCAAGCGCGTTTTAAGATCGGTCTCGTAGAAGAATTTCGCGTCCGAGAGCCGCGCGCGAATGACGCGCTCGTTGCCGGCGACGATCGCGGCGCCGCCGTCTTCGGCCTCGATATTGGAGACGAGGATGAATTTGTTGACGAGCTTGGCGTGCGCGCCGTGGCGCAGCACGAAGCATTTCTGGTTGTTGCGGATGGTGGCGCGGATCACTTCTTCGGGGATGTGCAGAAAGCTCTGATCGAACGAGCCCATCAGCACCACCGGCCATTCGACCAGGCCCGACACTTCCGCCAACAGCGCCTCGTCTTCCACCAGATCAAGCCCCTGCGCAAACGCAAGCTGCTTGGCTTCGGTGAGGATGATGTCGCGGCGGCGCTCGGCGTCCGGCACGACCTTGGCTTTGTCGAGCTTGTGCAGATAATCGTCGAGCCGGCGCACCGTGAAAGGAGCCGGCGCCATGAAGCGATGGCCGCGCGTCTCGTTGCCGACGGCAACGCCGTCGATCGTCAGCGGCACGATGTCCGGCTCCTCGGTCTCCGGCCCGAACGTGGCAACGATCGAATGCAGCGGCCGCACCCAATTGAGCGCGCCCGGTTCTTTCGACTCCTCGCCCCAGCGCATCGATTTCGGCCACGGGAACGTCTTGATCACCTGACTCAGAATTTCGGCGATCACCTCGATGGCGGCGCGGCCCGGTTTTTCGATCACCGCAACGTAAAAATCGCCCTTCTTGTCGGGCTGAACCTTGGCTTCGCTGATGGACTTGAGCCCAGCGGCCTTGAGGAAGCCCGCGATCGCATTCTCAGGCGCACCGACGCGCGGACCTTTTTTCTCCTCGCGCACATCGGCCTGCCGGTTCGGCACGCCGTGCACCGCCAGTGCTAAGCGCCGCGGTGTGACGAACGTCTTGGCGCCCTCGTAGACAAGACCGGCATCGACTAGCCGGTCAGTCACGGCCTTGCGCAAATCCTCCGCCGCCCGCGCCTGCATGCGCGCGGGAATTTCCTCGGAGAACAATTCAAATAAGAGATCTGGCATAGCTCTAAAGCGCGCTTTCTTTCCCCTTCCCCTTGTGGGGAGGGATCAGATCGTCCGTTATCAACATCAAAACGCCTCTGTCAGGTCGACAGCCGTTTGTGGCTGCCGTCGCACATTGGCTTCTTGGCCGAGCGCTTGCAGGCACAAAACCAGACCTTCTCGGACGTGGAGGGCTTGAACTCGACCGGCGTAAAGCTCGTCGTCTTGTGCGAGCCATCGCAGAAGGGCTGCCGCTTCGACAATCCGCAAGCGCACCACCAGTAGGTCTTACCGGCCTCGACATCGATTGTGATCGGCACTCGGCCGCCGATCGCCGGCATGTCGCTCGTCATATCGCTCATTGCCTTCGTCCTCCGCCTTCGGTGGCGAGCCACGCCTCGCCGCAGGCCTTGGCAAGTTCGCGTACCCGCAGGATGTAGCTCTGACGCTCGGTCACCGAAATGACTCCGCGCGCATCGAGCAGATTGAAAACGTGACTGGCCTTGATGCACTGATCGTAGGCAGGCAGCGCCATCAGATGGCGGCCGCGATTGTCGCCCGCGTCATCGTCGCTCCAGCCGGCGCCGAGATATTTCTTGCACGCCTCCTCCGCCATGCGGAATTGCGCGAATAGCATGTCGGTGTCGGCGTATTCGAAATTGTGCCGCGAATATTCCTGCTCGGCCTGCAAAAACACGTCGCCGTAGGTCACTTTCTCAGCGCCATCGCGACCGTTGAAGTTGAGCTGGAAAACGTTCTCGACGCCTTGCACGTACATCGCCAGTCGCTCGAGGCCGTAGGTGAGCTCGCCGGCGACCGGCGCGCATTCGAATCCCGCCACCTGCTGGAAGTAGGTGAATTGCGACACTTCCATGCCGTCGCACCAGCATTCCCAGCCGAGCCCCCAGGCGCCGAGCGTCGGGCTTTCCCAATCGTCCTCGACAAAGCGGATGTCGTGGATTTTCGGATCGATGCCGATCGCATAGAGCGATTTCAGATAAAGCTCCTGCAGGTCTTCGGGCGACGGCTTGAGGATCACTTGCAGCTGGTAATAGTGCTGCAAGCGGTTCGGGTTCTCGCCGTAGCGGCCGTCCTTCGGCCGCCGCGAGGGCTGCACGTAAGCCGCGTTCCAGGGCTTCGGCCCAAGCGCGCGCAGGGTAGTCGCCGGATGGAACGTGCCGGCGCCGACCTCCATGTCATAGGGCTGCAAAATAACGCAGCCCCAATCGGCCCAATAGCGCTGCAGCGCCAGGATCAGGCCCTGGAACGAACGTTCCGGCCGCATGTAGGGCGGCAAATCGGTGATTGCGGTCGAATTCATCGGGACGTTGTTGGTGGAACGCCCGCCCGCGGTCAAGGGCGTTCACTGCCGCTCGTCCCCGCGAAAGTGGGGACCCAGCAAAGCTTGGGAAAAATAGACTGGATTCCCGCTTACGCGGGAATGAGCGGAGAATCTCGGAGGTGACTGCAAAAGGCGTTGCATGCTGATTGCGACCGCGATCATTTCCGGGCTCGGCCTCGGCAGCATGTACGGATTGTTGGCGCTTGGTTTCCACGTCACCCACGCCGTTTCGCGGACGGTGAATTTCGCGCAAGGCAGCACCATGATGCTGGGCGCCGTCCTGTGCTTCACCTTCTGGGTCACGTT
>Ga0209006_10000656_pt1 | contig 32280 bp, 20 predicted proteins | sample JacPin_JW_Ref_O2_FD_188567 | JGI IMG/M metagenome (GOLD analysis project Ga0209006, IMG submission 188567) | Forest soil microbial communities from Algoma, Ontario, Canada - Jack Pine, Ontario site 1_JW_Ref_O2 (SPAdes) (version 2) | ecosystem: Environmental > Terrestrial > Soil > Boreal... | reverse complement strand
GGCGGTGACGAAGAGGTCGATCAGTTTGATGCCGATGAACGGCACGATGATCCCGCCGATTCCGTAGATGAGCAGGTTGCGGCGCAGGATCGCCGCGGCGCCCACCGGTCGATAGGTGACCCCGCGCAGCGCCAACGGGATCAGCACGATGATGATCAGCGCATTGAAGATGATCGCCGACAGAATCGCGCTTTGCGGCGTCGCCAAATGCATGACGTTGAGCGCCTCGAGCTGCGGATAGAACGTCAGGAACAGCGCCGGGATGATCGCGAAATACTTGGCGACGTCGTTGGCGATCGAGAAAGTGGTCAGCGCACCGCGGGTCATCAGCAGCTGCTTGCCGATCTCGACGATCTCGATGAGCTTGGTCGGGTCGCTGTCGAGGTCGACCATGTTGCCGGCCTCGCGCGCCGCCATCGTGCCGGTGTTCATCGCCACGCCGACATCGGCCTGGGCCAGCGCCGGTGCGTCGTTGGTGCCGTCGCCGCACATCGCGACGAGCTTGCCCTGGCCCTGCTCGTCACGGATCAGCTTCAGCTTCATCTCGGGCGTCGCCTGCGCGAGGAAATCGTCGACCCCTGCCTCGGCGGCGATCGCCGCCGCCGTCATCGGGTTGTCGCCGGTGATCATCACGGTACGGATGCCCATCTTGCGCAACGCCGCGAAGCGCTCGCGGATGCCGCCCTTGACGATGTCCTTCAAATGGATCACGCCCAACAGCCGGCCGTCCTTGGCGACGCCGAGCGGCGTGCCGCCGGTCTTGGCGATGCGCTCGGCGATGGCATTGAGTTCGTCCACCCCGGGAGCGCGCCGCACCGCGATCGCGACATTGCCGCGGGTCGGCGACACGAAGCCGGCTTCGACATAATTGAGCACCGCATCGACCGCGCCCTTGCGGATCGACGAGCCCTCGAGATCGATGCCGCTGATTCGGGTCTGCGCGGTGAACGGGATGAAATGCGCGTTGAGTGGCGCCATGTCGCGGCCGCGGATGCCGTATTTCTCTTTCGCGAGCACGACGATCGACCGGCCTTCCGGCGTCTCGTCGGAGAGCGAGGCGAGCTGCGCCGCGTCGGCGAGATCGCGCTCGTCGATGCCCGCCAGCGCGATGAACTCGGTCGCCTGACGGTTGCCGAGGGTGATCGTCCCGGTCTTGTCGAGGAGCAGCGTGTCGACGTCGCCCGCCGCCTCGACCGCGCGGCCTGACATCGCCAGCACATTGAAGCGCACCAGCCGGTCCATCCCGGCGATGCCGATCGCCGAGAGAAGGGCGCCAATCGTCGTCGGGATCAGGCACACGAACAGCGCCACCAGTACGAGGATCGTTATGCTGCCGCCGGCGTAGGAGGCGAAGCTCGGGATTGTCGCGACGGCGAACACGAAGATGATCGTCAACCCGGCGAGAAGGATGTTCAGCGCGATCTCGTTCGGCGTCTTCTGCCGCTCGGCGCCTTCGACGAGCGCGATCATGCGATCGAGGAAGGTCGAGCCCTGCGCCGCGGTGATGCGCACCTTGAGCCAGTCGGAGATCACCTGCGTGCCGCCGGTGACGGCAGAGCGGTCGCCGCCGCTTTCGCGGATGACGGGCGCCGACTCGCCGGTGATCGCGGCTTCGTTGACCGAGGCGACGCCCTCAATGACCTCACCGTCGGAGGGGATCATGTCGCCGGCTTCGACCAGCACGACGTCGCCCGGCTTCAGCGACGTACCGGCGACCTCCTGCCACTCGACACCCTTGCCAGTCAGCAGCTTGGCCATCGTGTCGGTCTTGGCGCGCCGCAAGGTCGCGGCCTGCGCCTTGCCGCGACCTTCGGCGACCGCCTCGGCGAAATTGGCGAAGAGGACGGTGAACCACAGCCAGATGATGATTTGCGCGGCAAAGCCGTAATGCTCGCCGCTGCCGATCACCAGGTCGCGCACGAACAACACGGTTGTCAGCAGCGCGACGACCTCGACGACGAACATCACCGGGTTGCGGATCATCACCCGGGGATGAAGCTTCTTGAAGGATTCGCCAATCGCCGGAATGACGATGTTGGCGTCGGTCAGCGTCGTGACCGACGACCGCATGCGGGTTTCAACAAGGGCCATCGGAAGCGCCTTTCAAGCTCAATAGAGGGTGCCGGCGTGCATCGCCAGGTGTTCGACGACCGGGCCGAGCGAGACCGCCGGGAAATAGATAAGGCCGCCGGTGATGACGATGACGCCGATCAGCAGTCCGACGAACAATCCGCCATCGGTGGGGAACGTGCCCGCCGAGGACGGCACGATCTTCTTCGCCGCGAGCGAGCCCGCGACGGCCAGCATCGGTACAATCATCAGGAAGCGCCCCATGAACATCGCGAGGCCCAGGGTCGTGTTGTAGAACGGCGTGTTCGCGGTGAGGCCGGCAAAGGCGCTGCCGTTGTTTCCAGTCGCCGAAACAAAGGCATAGAGGATCTCGCTAAATCCGTGCGGGCCCTGGTTCGCCGGGCCGGCGAGGCCGTCCGGCAGTACCGTTGCGAGCGCGCTGAAACCGAGCATCGACAGCGGTAGGATCAGGATGGCGAGCATCGCCATCTTTACCTCTTTCGACTCGATCTTCTTGCCGAGGTACTCGGGCGTCCGGCCGACCATCAGCCCGGCAATGAACACCGCTAGCACGGCAAAGAGGAGCATCCCGTAGAGGCCGGAGCCGACGCCGCCGAAGATGATTTCGCCGAGCATGATGTTGACCATCGGCACCATGCCGCCCAATGGCATCAGGCTGTCATGCATGTTGTTGACCGCACCGCACGACGCGTCGGTCGTCACCGTGGTGAAGAGTGACGAGTCGGCGATGCCGAACCGCACGTCCTTGCCTTCCATATTGCCGCCGGCCTGAAGATCGGACGGCGTCTGGTCGACATGGAGCGCGGCAAACTGCGGATTGCCCGGCGCCTCGGCCGGGTAGACGATCGCGACGCCGGCAAGGAACAACAACCCCATCACCGAGAAGATCGCCCAGCCTTGACGCTGACTGCCGACCATGCGGCCGAAGACATTGGTAAGGCCCGCGCCGATCGAGAAGATCAGCACCAGTTGCACGAAATTGGTCAGGGGGTTCGGGTTCTCGAAGGGGTGCGCCGAGTTGGTGTTGAAAAAGCCGCCGCCATTGGTGCCCAGCATCTTGATGACCTCTTGCGAAGCCACCGGGCCTTGCGCGATCACCTGTTTGGCGCCTTCGAGCGTCGTCGCCTCGGTATAGGCGTTGAGGTTCTGCGGCATGCCTTGCCACACGAAGAACAGGCCGACGACGATCGAGATCGGCAGCAGGATGTAGAGCGTGCAGCGCGTCAGATCGGCCCAGAAATTGCCGACCGTCTGCGCCGAGCGGCGCGCGAAGCCCCGGATCAAGGCGATCGCCAGCGCAATGCCGGTCGCCGCGGAGACGAAATTGTGCACGGTGAGTCCGGCCATCTGGGTCAGGTAGCTCATCGTCGTCTCGGGGACGTAGGACTGCCAGTTGGTGTTGGTGACGAAGCTGACCGAGGTGTTGAAGGCAAGGCTCTGCTCGACCCCGGACTGGCCCGCCGGATTGAACGGCAACACCGCCTGCAATCGCTGCAGCGCATAGAGCGTCACAAAGCCCGCGGCACTGAAGAACAGCATCGCGACCGCATAGGTCACCCAATGCTGCTCCTGCTTGGGGTCGACGCCGCACAGCCGGTAGATGCCGCGTTCCAGCGGCCCCAGCACCGGCGACAGCAAGTTCCGTTCGCCGGCGAAGACCTTCGTCATATAAGCGCCGAACGGCTTCGCCAGGAGCGTGATGACCACGCAATAGAGCGCGATCTGGAGCCAGCCATTAAGAGTCATCGGAAGGGTTCCTTGGAAGCGCCCGAGCTAGAATTTTCGACCTAGAATTTTTCCGGACGCGTCAGCGCGTAGACGAGGTAGATCAGCAGCCCGAACGTCACCGCGCCGCCGAGGGCATAGTCGAAGATCATCGAAGCCTCCTCAGAGACGGTCGCAGGTGACGACGTAAAGGACGGCAATGCCGAGAAAGCCGAAGCCGATCGCCAGATACATCGCGTCGAGCATGACAAATCTCCATCGGGAAGCGCACGCGGCGCCCCGTGTCGTTTCGAAAGATCGGCCCGGCCGCATAGGTTTTCGATGTCGCTCGCGGGGCTCAGGAAATAAAAATTCCATATAGAATGGCACCGTCGTACGGGTAACGCATGCGAACGCGATGGTTGCGCTGACACATGTCTTTTGCCGTGCGATCGCGATAAAGAGGCGCCAACTCACTACTGAATCAGTGCGTGACGGGCCTGTTCGGTCGGTCGTCAATCGGTCTTCTTGCGTCGTGGCGGTGTCTTCACCATCGCCTCCAGCCGCAAGCGAAGGAAGGCGGTGACCGCCGCTTCCTCGGCGCTCATCCCGGCGACGTTACGCTTTAGATAGGAGCGCGTGCGCTCGGCCAACGTGCGCGCCAGCGTCCCATCGAGATAACCTTCGAAGATCGCTGGGTGGATATAGCATTTGCGGCAGACCGCGACGGTGTTGCCGAGGTGCTTTGCGACCTGCTCGACGGCCGTCACGATCGCCGATTTCGACGGAAGCTCGATCTCGAGTTCGGCGAATTGCGCGAGCGCCATCGCGGCGAGCTGGGTCCCCGCCCAAGTGCGAAAATCTTTCGCGGTGATGTCCTCGCCGCTCGCCTCGCGCAGGTAGTCGTTGACGTCGGCCGAATCGACGGCGTGACGGTTGCCGTCATCGTCGAGGTACTGGAACAGCTCGTAACCCGGCAGATCGCGGCAATTCTTGATGATGCGCGCGAGCCGCGGATCGGCGAGCCGGCCCTCGTGCCGCACCCCGCTCTTGCCGCGAAAGCTGAAGCGGATTTGGCTGCCATCGACCGCGACGTGGCGATTGCGCAGCGTCGTCAGACCGAAGCTCTTGTTGCTCTTTGAATACTCACTGTTGCCGATGCGAAACAGGGTCAGCTCGAGCAGGCGGACGATCGCCGCCAGCACCTTTTCGCGTGGCAGTCCGCGCCGCCGCAAGTCGGCCTCGACGCGCGCCCGGATGCGCGGCAAGGCGCGGCTGAACACCAGCATGCGCCCGTATTTCGTCTCGTCGCGGGTTTGCCGCCAGCGCGGGTGATAGCGGTATTGCTTGCGTCCGCACGCATCGCGGCCAGTCGCCTGGATGTGGCCGTTCGGCGCGGGGCAGATCCACACACCGATCCAGGCCGGTGGGATCGCGAGCGACTTGATGCGGCCGAGTGTTTCCGTGTCGGCGATCAGCTCGCCATGGACATCGCGGTAGCTGAAGCCGTGGCGGGCCTTGTGGCGCGTGATGCCGGGCGCCTCGTCGCTGACATGGCGCAGCCGGGCGGCGCTGGCTGCCGCAACCGGGTCGAGCATCGCGACTTCTATTGAACCATCGCGTGGCACGGCGACCTCCCTGGTGAGCTTCCAGCTAACCAGGGTCGGGCGCTTCGGTTCCAGAACCCGGCTTTGAGGGTCGCGAGCGCCAGCCTTCAGCCGCGGGAGGTGGCCAGCGCGCCGAGTTCTTCGACAAGGACGCGGGTGTTTTCCGAATAGTCGACTGGCACCGCGACAAGCTGCACGCCTCCGGCGTTGAACGCCGTCTCCAGCGCCGGCGCCAGACCCTCGGCCGTCGTCACCCGTGAGCCGCCGGCGCCGTACGACGCGGCATAGGCGACGAAGTCGGGGTTGCCGAAGGTCAAACCCCAATCGGCAAACCCGTCTGCCTGCTGCTTCCAGCGGATCATGCCGTAGGCATTGTCCTGCAGGATCAGCACGACAAGGTTGAGCTTGAGCCGAACCGCAGTCTCCATCTCCTGCGAGTTCATCATGAACCCGCCGTCGCCGCACACCGCCAGCACGCGCCGTTCGGGGTGGACGAGCGCCGCGCTGATCGCGGCGGGCAGCCCAGCGCCCATCGTCGCCAGCGCATTGTCAAGCAGGAGCGTGTTGGCGACATGGGTGCGGTAGTTGCGCGCGAACCAAATCTTGAACATGCCGTTGTCGAGACAGACGATGCCGTCGTCCGGCACCGCGCAACGAACGTCGTGGACGATGCGCTGTGGCGTCAGCGGAAACCGGCTTTCGGTGCAGCGGTCGATGAGGCGGGCGAGGATTTCCTCGCGCAAGGGCAGCAGCGCCGAGGCGTGCTTGAGCCTGCCGTCGAGCCGGTCGGCGAGCAGTGCCAGGCTCGGCCCAACATCGCCGACGATCTCGGCATGCGGGAAAAAGACCTCCTCGACCGTCGCCGGCACATAGCCGACATGGATCACCTTGGGCCCATGCGGCCCCATGATAAAGGGCGGCTTCTCGACCGTATCGTGGCCGATCGACAGGATGAGGTCGGCCTGGTCGATCGCCTGGTGGACGTAGTCGCGCTCGGAGAGCGCCGCGGTGCCCATGTAAAGGTGCGAGCCGCCATCGACCGCGCCTTTGCCCATCTGCGTGTTGAAGAACGGGATGTGGACGCGGCGGATGAATTCCGAAAGCGGCGCCGACAGGCGCGGCCGGCTCGCCGCGGCGCCGAACATGATTAGCGGCCGCTCGGCCTTGATGATCATCGAAGCGGCGCGGTCGAGCGCCGCCGCCGGGGCGATCGGGATGTCGATCGGGTGCGGCGGGATCGGGTCGAGATCGCCGGCCACCTCGGCGGCGATGTCCTCCGGCAATTCGAGATGCACCGGGCCGGGGCGTTCCTGCTGGGCGACGCGAAACGCTTCGCGCACGAGCGTCGGGATCGTCGCCGGGCTGACGATCTGTCGCGCCATCTTGGTCAGCGGGGTCATGGTGGCGACGATGTCGACAAGCTGAAAATGGCCCTGCTTGCTGTGCAGGATCCCCTTTTGCCCGGTCAGGAGGATCATCGGCATCGCGCCCAACAGCGCAAAGGCAGCCCCAGTGCAAAGGTTCAGCGCGCCGGGCCCGAGCGTGCTGAGGCACACGCCGGGCTTGCCGGTCAGTCGCCCATAGGTTGCTGCCATGAACGCCGCGGCCTGTTCGTGGCGGGTCAGGATAAGCTCGATCTTCGATCCGCGCAGCGCCTCGACCACGGCGAGGTTCTCTTCGCCGGGAATGCCGAAAATCCGCTCGACGCCCTCGTTTTCCAGTGCGGCGACCAAAAGGTCCGCGCCTGTGCGCATGCACGCCTCCTCGGCCTGGCTGATAATTTGCGGCCTTCGACAGCAAACATGGGGGCGGCGACGGCAATTTCACCTATGCCGTGCGCGACGATAGAAAGGGCAGGAAGCTCGCCTAATCCGCGGCGGGCTCGGGCACCGGGCACATCGTCTTCTGCCGGTAGTCGGCTGCCAGAGACGAGATCAGATCGCCCAATTCCTGCTGCCGGTAGGGCTTTGCGAGCCGCGGCAATTGGGGATCGGAGCCGTTGGGTAGATCGGCATAGCCGGTGACCAGTACGACCGGGAGCTCCGGCCAGGTTTGGCGGATGTAGCTCGCAAGTTCGCTGCCGTTCATGCCGGGCATGGCGTGATCGGTGACGACGATGTCGATCGCCCGATTGGCTCCGAGGATTTCGAGCGCGATCGCCGCGGAATTGGCCTCGATCGCGTTGTGGCCGAGGTCTTCGAGCATCGCCAAGGTCCCGGCGGCGACCATCTCGTCGTCCTCGACCAGCAGCACCTGGTAGGAGCGCGGGTGCGTTCCGCGACGCCGCACTGGCGCCTCGACCGCCTTCGTGTCCTGTCCGCGCCAGATCGGCAGCCACAATTCGACGGTGGTGCCGACCCCGAGCCGGCTCTTGATGCGCATCGCGCCACCCGATTGGGCGACGAGACCATCGACCATCGACAGGCCGAGCCCGGTGCCGGCTCCCGCGTCCTTGGTCGTGAAAAACGGTTCGGACGCGCGCGCCATGGTGGCCTCGTCCATGCCGGCGCCGTTATCGCATTCGCTGATGCAGATGTAGTCGCCGGCCGAGAGACCGGGGACGTCGCCGGCCTCGACCCGTTCGCGGCGGGCGGAGATCACCAGCTTCCCGCCATTCGGCATCGCGTCGCGCGCGTTGAGCGCAAGATTCAGCAGCGCGAGTTCGAGCTGGTTCGGGTCGACCCGCGTCGTAAGCAGCTCGGAGCGAAACTCGGTGACGATCTCGGTTTCCGGCCCCAGCGAATGGCGCAGCATGTCGACCATGCCGCCGACCAGCTTAGGCACGTCGACAATTTCGGGCTTCAGCTCCTGCCGTCGCGCGAAGGCCAGCATGCGCTTCGTCAAATTCGCGCCGCGCTCGGCCGCCCTAATCGCGGCATCGACGAGCCGGGCGATCTTTGGATTGTCCCCGGTGTATTTGCTGACCAACCCGAGATTGCCGAGAACCGCCATCAGCAGATTGTTGAAGTCGTGGGCGACGCCGCCGGTCAATTGGCCGAGGCTTTCGACCTTCTGCATCTCGTGGATCTGGGCAAGCGCCGCCTCGCGCTCCCTGGTGCGCTGCTCGACCCGCAGTTCCAGCTCGGCATTGGTTTGAGCGAGCTCGGCGGTGCGTTCGGCCACCCGCCGTTCGAGCTCTGCGTTGAGGCTTTCGAGCTGCCGCGTCTTGCGGAAAAGCTCGGCGAAGACACGGACCTTGGCGCGCAGCAATTCGGCAACGACCGGCACCGGCACGTAATCGACGGCGCCGCATTCATAGCCTCGCAACAGGTCGAGGTCGGTCACCTGCACCGCCGACACGAAGATGATCGACAGGGTCTGGAAGCGCGGGTGCTCGCGGATCATCGCCGCCAGCTCGAACCCGTCGAGCTCCGGCATGCAGACGTCGATCAGCACGACGGCCACCTCGGTCTTGAGCAGATGCTCAAGCGCCTCTCGCGCCGAGCTGGCCTTCAATAGATTCTCACCCAACTCGCCCAAGATCGCCTCGTAGCTCAGCAATTTGGCGGGCTGGTCGTCGACCAGCAAGATGTTGACCTTTTCCTCGGCACCCACAGCGGATCTCCTAACCGGGGGTCTTCTAGCGATGGAGCCACATGCGCAAAGCCGAAAGCAGCTGCTCGGTGTTCACCGGCTTTGCGAGATAGTCCGAGGCGCCCGCTTCGAGGCACTTCTCGCGGTCGCCTTTCATCGCCTTCGCGGTCAGCGCGATGATCGGCAGGCGGCGGAATTCCGGCTTTTCGCGAATCACCTGCATCGTCTGATACCCATCCATTTCCGGCATCATGATGTCCATCAGCACAATGGCAAGACCCGGCGTGGCGTTGAGCAGTTCGATCGCCTCGTTGCCGGTCGTCGCCGACAGGACGTGCATCCCACGCCGCTCCAATACGCTCGACAGCGCGAAGATGTTGCGAGCGTCGTCGTCGACCAGCAGCACGGTCTTGCCGACGAGGTCTTCATCCGAGCTGTGCAGCCGCTCGATCATCTGCTGCTTGTCGGCGGGCAGATCGGCGACCACGCGGTGCAGGAAGAGCGCCGTCTCGTCGAGCAGCCGCTCGGGCGATTCGACGCCCTTGACGACGACGCTGCGCGCCATCGTGTGGAGCTGGGCGTCCTCGTCGGGCGACAGTTCCCGCCCGGTAAAGACGACGACCGGCAGGTCGGAGAGGGTGTCGTCGTCGCGGATGCTTTCCAAGAGGTCGAACCCCGACATGTCGGGCAGCCGCAAATCGAGCACGACGCAATCGGGCGGATCCTCGCGCATCACGTCGAGCGCCGCATTGCCGGTGCCGACCGCCACCACATGGATGTCGTCGTGGCCCAGCAGCTCGGTGATGCTCATCTGCTCGGCGGGATTGTCCTCGACCACGAGCAGCCGCTTGCGGCGCGGCTGCGCGTAGTCCTTGATCCGTGTCAGTGCCGCCTGCAGATCCACGGTATTGGTCGGCTTCACGACGAACGAGAACGCGCCGCGCGCCAGGCCGTGCTGACGATCCTCGTCCAAGGTCAGGACCTGGACCGGAATATGGCGTGTCGCCGGGTTCTGCTTCAATTGGCTCAGCACCGTCCAGCCGAGCATGTCGGGGAGGAACACGTCGAGCGAGACGGCTGACGGCTGGTACTCGCGGGCGAGCGCCAGCGCGTCGGCCCCACGCATCGCAACCAGTACCTTCAACCCGGCGTCGTGCGCGAGATCGGCGAGGATGCGCGCGTAATGCGGGTCGTCCTCGACGATCAGCAGCGTCGCGTCGCCCGGCTGCAACGTCTTGCGGTCGTCCGGCACCTGATCGGCCGTGAGTTCCGGCTGCTTGATCGCGGCGAGCGCGGCGCCGTTCATCGATGGCGCGGAAATGACCGGCCGCGGTGCGCCGGGGATACCGACATAACGCAGCGGCAAATAGAGCGTGAACGTGCTGCCGACGCCCGGCGTGCTGCGCAGCTGGATTTCGCCGCCGAGCAGGTTCGACAGCTCGCGGCTGATCGCGAGGCCGAGGCCGGTGCCGCCGTATTTGCGGTTGGTGCTCGCATCGGCCTGCTGGAACGCCTCGAAGATGATGCGCTGCTTTTCGGGAACGATGCCGATGCCAGTATCGGAGACCTCGAAGGCGGCCACGGCGGGCGCGCTCTTCAGCACGGGGTGATCCGGGCTCCAGCCGCTCGACGCGGCATAGACGCTGAGCTTGACGCCGCCCTGCTCGGTGAACTTGAAGGCGTTCGACAACAGGTTCTTCAGCACCTGCTGCAAGCGCTTCGAGTCGGTGGTAATGCTACGCTCGAGCTTCGGATCGATCAGCACATCGAACGAGAGTCGCCGGCTTTCCGCTTCGTGGCGGAATGGCCGCACCACCATGTCCTGCAGGTTGGTGAAGAAGATCTCCTCGGCCTCGACCGACACCGTGCCCGACTCGATCTTCGACAGATCGAGAATGTCGCTGATCAGGTTCAACAGGTCGGTGCCGGCGCTGTGGATCGTACGGGCGAATTCGACCTGCTTCGGCACCAAATTGCCGTCCGGGTTGTCAGCGAGCTGCTGCCCGAGGATCAGGATGCTGTTGAGCGGCGTGCGCAGCTCGTGCGACATGTTGGCGAGGAATTCGGACTTGTACTTCGAGGTCAGGGCCAGCTCGGTCGCCTTTTCCTCGAGCGCGCCGCGCGCCTGCTCGATCTCCTGGTTCTTGCGTTCGACCTCGACATTGCGCTCGGCGAGCTGTTGCGCCTTCTGCTCGAGCTGCTCGTTGGTCTGCTGCAATTCGCGCTGCTGGCTTTGCAGCTCGGTGGCGAGCTGCTGCGATTGCGTCAGCAGCCCCTCGGTCTGCATCGTCGCCTCAATGCTGTTCAGCACGATGCCGATGCTCGCCATCAGCTGTTCGAGGAACGAGATCTGCAGCTCCGTGAAGCTGCCGAGCGACGCCAGCTCGATGACCGCCTTGACCTGGCCTTCGAACAGCACCGGCAGAACGATGACGTTTCTCGGCGGAGCTCTGAACAGGCCCGAGGTGATCGGCACCACGGTGCTGGGGATATCGCTGATCAGCATGCGGCGAGCGTCCGCCGCGCACTGGCCGACGAGCCCGGTGCCCGATTGCAGGCGCTGGGGGTGAGACAACGGCTCGCCGTCGGCATAGGCCGAAAGCAGCCGCAGTCCGGATTCAGGCTCGACCAGGTAGATGACGCCGTTCTGCGCCCCGACCACCGGCGACAGTTCCGACAGCAGCATATGGCCGACCGCCGCGAGGTCGCGCTGGCCCTGCAGCATGTTGGTGAAGCGGGCGAGGTTGGTTTTCAGCCAATCCTGCTCGGTGTTGGTGTCGGTCGTCAGGCGCAGATTGTCGATCATCGTGTTGAGGTTGTCTTTGAGCTCGGCCACCTCGCCAAGCGCCTCGACCTGGATCGACCGGGTTAGATCGCCCTTGGTGACGGCGGTCGCCACCTCGGCGATCGCGCGCACCTGGGTCGTCAAGTTTGCCGCCAGCAGGTTGACGTTGCCGGTCAGGTCTTTCCAGGTGCCGGCCGCGCCCGGCACATTGGCCTGGCCGCCAAGCCGGCCTTCGACGCCGACCTCGCGGGCGACTGTCGTCACCTGATCGGCGAAGGTCGCGAGCGTGTTGGTCATGTTGTTGATGGTCTCAGCGAGCGCCGCGACCTCACCCATCGATTTGACGGTCAGGTTCTGCTTCAGGTCGCCGTTGGCGACCGCGGTCACCACCTTGACGATACCGCGCACCTGCTCGGTCAAATTGGCGGCCATGACGTTGACCGTGTCGGTCAAATCCTTCCAGGTGCCAGCGACGCCGGGCACCGCCGCCTGGCCGCCGAGCTTGCCTTCGGTGCCGACCTCGCGCGCGACGCGCGTCACTTCACCAGCGAAAGCGTTGAGCTGGTCGACCATCGTGTTGATGGTGTCTTTCAGCTGCAGAATTTCACCCGAGACGTTGACCGTGATCTTGCGCGACAGGTCGCCGCGCGCCACGGCAGTCGTCACCTCGGCGATATTGCGCACCTGCGTTGTCAGATTGGCGGCGAGCAGGTTGACGTTGTCGGTCAGGTCCTTCCAGGTGCCGGCGACATCGGGCACGACGGCCTGTCCGCCCAAGCGCCCTTCGGTGCCGACCTCGCGCGCCACGCGCGTCACCTCGGCCGCGAACGAGCGGAGCTGTTCGACCATCGTGTTCAGCGTTTCCTTGAGCTGAAGGATTTCGCCGCGCACGTCGACCGTGATCTTCTTCGACAGATCGCCGTTGGCGATCGCGGTCGCCACTTCGGCAATGTTGCGGACCTGGCCGGTCAGGTTCGAGGCCATGAAATTGACGTTGTCGGTCAAGTCTTTCCAGGTGCCGGCGACACCGGGCACGGTGGCCTGGCCGCCGAGCTTGCCTTCGGTGCCGACCTCGCGGGCGACGCGGGTGACCTCCGAGGCGAAGGCGTTCAACTGATCGACCATCGTGTTGATGGTGTTCTTGAGCTCGAGGATTTCACCCTTCACGTCGACGGTGATCTTGCGCGACAGGTCACCGCGCGCCACGGCGGTCGTCACTTCGGCGATGTTGCGCACCTGTGCGGTCAGATTACCGGCCATCGAGTTGACCGAGTCGGTCAAGTCCTTCCAGGTGCCGGCGACGCCCGGCACCTGCGCCTGACCGCCCAATCGCCCTTCGGTGCCGACCTCGCGCGCGACGCGCGTCACCTCGCCGGCGAAGCGATTGAGCTGATCGACCATCGTGTTCAGCGTTTCCTTGAGCTCAAGGATTTCGCCGCGCACGTCGACGGTGATCTTGCGCGACAGGTCGCCGTTGGCAATCGCGGTCGCGACCTCAGCGATATTGCGCACCTGGCCGGTGAGGTTGCCGGCCATCGAATTGACGTTGTCGGTGAGGTCCTTCCAAGTACCGGCGACGCCGGGCACCAGCGCCTGGCCGCCGAGGCGCCCTTCGGTGCCGACCTCACGGGCGACGCGCGTCACCTCGCCGGCGAAGCCATTGAGCTGATCGACCATCGTGTTGATGGTATCCTTCAGCTGCAGGATTTCGCCCGAGACGTTGACCGTGATCTTCTTCGACAGATCGCCGCGCGCGACGGCGGTCGCGACCTCGGCGATGTTGCGCACCTGGTCGGTCAGATTGCCGGCCATGTAGTTGACGCTGTCGGTCAAATCCTTCCAGGTGCCGGCGACACCCTTCACCTGCGCCTGGCCGCCAAGCTTGCCTTCGGTGCCGACCTCGCGGGCGACGCGCGTCACCTCGCCGGCGAAGGCGTTCAGCTGGTCCACCATCGTGTTGATGGTGTCTTTCAGCTGGAGGATTTCGCCCGAGACGTTGACGGTGATCTTCTTCGACAGATCGCCGTTGGCGACCGCGGTGGTCACCTCGGCGATGTTGCGCACCTGGCCGGTCAAATTGTTGGCCATCGAGTTGACCGACTCGGTCAGATCCTTCCAGGTGCCGGCAACGCCGAGCACGTTGGCCTGGCCGCCCAAGCGCCCGTCGGTGCCGACCTCGCGGGCGACGCGCGTCACCTCACCAGCGAAGGCGTTGAGCTGATCGACCATCGTGTTGATGGTCTCCTTCAGCTGAAGGATTTCGCCGGAGACGTTGACGGTGATCTTCTTCGACAGATCGCCGCCGGCGATCGCGGTGGCGACCTCGGCGATGTTGCGGACCTGCGCGGTCAAATTGCCGGCCATCGAATTGACGTTGTCGGTGAGGTCCTTCCAGGTGCCGGCAACGCCGGGCACCTGCGCCTGGCCGCCCAGGCGACCTTCGGTGCCGACCTCGCGCGCGACGCGGGTCACTTCCGAGGCGAACGCGTTGAGCTGATCGACCATTGTATTGATGGTGTCTTTGAGCTCGAGGATTTCGCCGCGCACATCGACGGTGATCTTGCGTGACAGGTCGCCGCGCGCGACAGCGGTGGTGACTTGCGCGATGTTGCGCACCTGGTCGGTCAGGTTGCCGCACATCGCGTTGACCGAGTCGGTCAAATCCTTCCAGGTGCCGGCGACACCGGGCACCAGCGCCTGGCCGCCGAGCTTTCCTTCGGTGCCGACTTCGCGCGCCACGCGGGTCACTTCGGATGCGAACGAGCGCAGCTGGTCGACCATCGTGTTGATGGCTTCCTTGAGCTGCAGAATCTCGCCGCGCACGTCGACCGTGATCTTTTTCGATAGATCGCCATTGGCGACCGCGATCGTCACGTCGGCGATGTTGCGGACCTGCGCCGTCAGGTTCGACGCCATCGAGTTGACGCTTTCGGTCAAGTCCTTCCACACGCCAGTGACTTCGCGCACCTGCGCCTGGCCGCCGAGCTTGCCGTCGGTCCCGACCTCGCGCGCGACGCGCGTCACCTCAGAGGTGAAGACGTTGAGCTGCTTGATCATCCGGTTGACGATCGTCGCCGAGCGCAGAAACTCGCCCTTCAGCGGACGGCCGTCGACATCGAGCTGAACGGTTTGCAACAGGTCGCCGCGCGCCACCGCGGTGATCGCGTGCGTGACCGCCGTCGTCGGCCACAATAGATCGTCGATGAGCGTATTGACCGAGCTTTCCATCTCGCCCCAGGCGCCGTGCGCCAGCGCGAACTTCACCCGACGGCGCGTCTTACCTTCGCGGCCGACGACCTGGCCGACCTGTTCGAGCTGGTGGGCCATGCGCTCGTTGGCGGCGATGATCTCGTTGAAGACATCGGCGATCTTGCCGGTGAGCCCGGTATGGTCATCGGGCAGGCGGACCGAAAAATCCCCCAATCGCATCGCCTGCATCGCGTGCAGCAGCTCGTGCAAGTCGTCGGCGTGCACCTCGGTCGCGCCATTGGCGTGCCCATTCGTTTTGACGTGACCGTTGGTCTTGGCGTGGCCGTTCTTCTTGGCCACTGCGGCGGCGGGAAGATCGCCGGAAGTCGGCTTGACCAAGCTTTCCGCATTCGACGCCATGAGTGGCTCCTTCGGCTTACGCGCGAGAGATTAAGGGGGGAATTGAACGAACAGATGGTTTACGCCAACCGGCGCAGAAACGCCGGAGCGGGAACGAGCGAGCGTCGATGTTGCTCGGCTTGGCGGAATGGGCCCTGCGTCACCGACCAAGAGCATTGGGGGATCCCACTCCGAAGCCTCTCGATTTCCCTAGCTATTTGCCCAGAACCTAGTAATCGAGGCTGATTTTTACTAATCATCGGAGCTGTGGATGCTCACTTAGCAGCTTTTAGTGACGGTCGCAAATGTATTGGAGCTTTTGGGGTCTTGCAGCAGTTTGTGTGTAACATTCTGTAAAATTAAGTAACAATATTGTAACGCAGACCGTGCCGAGCAACGGCGGAGCCGAAGGCGAGACAAATGAGCAATCCGGCATTCAAGTTCGATCATGTTCACATCATCAGCGAAAATCCGCGCGCCTCGGCCGAATGGTATGTCGAGATGTTCGGCGCCACGATCGCCGCCGACACCGTCGCTCGTGGCGCGCCACAGGTCTTTGTCGAGCTTGGCGGCATGACGATCCTAATCCGTGGCCGACGGCCAGGCGAAGACCCGGCGGCGCCCCGGCCGATCCGGCCCTACGCCGATTTCTCCAGCCACAACGCCTGGGGAACCGACCATTTCGGGTTTCTGTACCGCGGTGATCTCGCCGCGTTTTGCGCCGGGTTGCGCGCCAAGGGCGTCGGTTTTCCGGTCGAGCTGAAGGCCGGCGTCAACGGCAGCCTATTATGCTACGTCGCGGCGCCCGACGGAGTCAGCATCGAGATCATGCAGTGCTGAGCGCGAGAGTGCGTCAGTCGCAGGATCGGCCGAAAGCGTCGAGCGCGGCGCCGAGATATTCCGGCAGCGCGGCGTCGCCGATCATGTAGTCGGGGTCGCGGTCGGCGATGCGCGCCGACGCCTCACGCACCGCGTCGAGCCAGTCGCCAAAATCGAAATCGCCGCGCCCGACATAGATCATCGCGAGCAGATCGACTTGTTCGTCGATATTGAGGCCGCTGATGAACTCTTCCATCTGGCCCCGCCTGTCGTCCTCGCCCGGATAATCCTCGATCGTCACCAGCTTGCTGTCATCGCCGGTTGTAGTGCGGTCGCCGGTCGTCGGTTCGATCTTGCCCGCAACCTCGCGGGCCGCCTCGATAAAGTCGCAGACCTTCTGCGCGCTGATACGCAATTCCGGCATCGGGATATTCCTTAGGCGGTGGCTTTTGCCCTGCAAGCTGGCCAACGGTCCGGCTTCTGGCTGGGTTCCGACGCCGTTTGGGGCGCGCACTAATTGTCCAACGCGTTTGGTTTACCGGCCGGCTTTGACGCGAGCTTGCGTGGTCGCGGCTCGACCAGCCTTAGGCAGCTAACCAACGCAGCCATCAGCGCGATGCCGGCGGCGATCGCGAGCGCGACGGTGGTGCCCGCCTGGCCCACGAGCCCGAAGATCAGCGCGACGAAGGCCGCGCCCATCGTCTGGCCGAGGAGCCGGGCCGTGCCGAGCATACCGCTGGCGCCGCCGCTGCGCTCGCGCGGCGCGGCATTGATGATCGCCCGGTTGTTTGGCGACTGGAACAGCCCGAAGCCGAGGCCGCAGACCGCCATGCGCCAGGCGATGTCCGTCGCCGTCGGCGCGCTCGGCAGCAGCGCGAGGAGCCCAACGCCGGTGCCGAATACGGCGAGCCCGATGCCACCCAGCACGCCGGCCGAGTGCCGGTCGGCCAGGCGGCCGGCGATGGGCGCGGTCACCGCCGTCATCAGCGGCCACGGCGTCATCAAGAGCCCCGTCTCGACCGCCGAGCGGCCGAGGCTGTGCTGCAGGAAAAATGGCAGCGACACGTACGCCATCATCTGCGCGACAAATGAGCAGACCGAGGTCGCGACCGACAGCGAGAACAGGCGAATGCGTAGCAGATCGACCGGAAGCAACGGCCAGGCGCGATGCGACTCGCGCCACACCAGCACGGTTCCAACCGTGACGGCCGCCACCCCCTCGGCGGCGATCAGCGCCAGCGGCTGGTGATGGCCGAGGCCGTCGATCGTGGTGATGAGCAGCCCGAACGTCGCCGCGCTCAGCAGGGCGCCGACAATGTCGAAGCGGTGCTTGCCGCGCGGCGTCGCCGGCAGCGAGCCGACGCCGAGCAGGGCAAGGAGTCCGATCGGCACGTTGATCGCGAACAGCCACTCCCAGGAACCGAGGGACAGCACGATCGCCGCAACCGTCGGCCCGATCGCGGCGGCGATCGAAACCGTCACCGCGTTGATGCCGATCGCGCGGCCGAGTTGCGCACGCGGGTAGACGAAGCGCACGAGCGCGGTGTTGACGCTGAGAATGCCGGCGGCGCCGAGCCCCTGGAGAACCCGCGCGGCAGTCAGGGCGAGGATCGAGTGGGACAGCGCACAGGCGAGCGAGGCCGCGGTGAACACCGCCAGCCCGACCCGGTAGACGCGCCGGTATTCATAGATGTCGCCGAGCGCGGCAAGCGGCAGCAAGGTCATTGTGATCGTCAGCTGGTAGGCGTTGACGATCCAGATTGCGGTCGCGGGGCTCGCCGACATGTCCCCGGCGATGGTCGGCAGCGCGACATTGGCGATCGAGCTGTCGAGCACCGACATGGTGATTGCGAGCCCGATCGTGACCATCGCCCAGAGCCGCTGCGGCATCGGCAAGCCATCTTCGGAATGGCGCTGCTGCGTCGCCAAATCACCCTCCGCGTCATTCCGCGAAGTGCCGACCGAGCGGGTGTGGGGTGGGCCTTCGAGCTGCACGGTCATCAAACGATCAATGGTCGGGAGAACCGAAAGTTCACTCGAGTTGAGGCGTGCATGTGGGGCTGCGCGGAAAAGGCGCAACCGGAACTCCGTCGCGCGCCCTCGGTTTGAGGATGCGATGAACCGACAAGCCCGGCACACCCGCGCGCGGGTGTGCCGATCGGAGGCCGGTCACCCTCCTTTGGCCCGTTTTACGATATCGATGATCTGCTGGCCGCTAAGCTTCTCCGGACAATACGGGGTCAGCGCCCCGCCGAGTATTTTGTCTTCGATCTTGGCAATAGCCGAGGGAGGGTCGGTGACGTCGACGTCGTCTAGATCCAGATAATTGTAATTCCACCATTGCAGCGACATCAGCTTCTCGATCATCGCGTCGGCGAAGCGGTATTTGATGATCGTGGCGGGGCTGCCACCGACGATCGCGAAGGGCGGGACGTCGCGGGTGACGACGGCGCGTCCGGCGACGATCGCGCCATCGCCGATCGAGACGCCACCGCGAATAAAGGCGCCTTCGCCGATCCACACGTCGTTGCCGATACTGACAGGGCGCCAGTTCTGAAAGCGTCGGGCGCGAAATCGATCGTCGCCGCGCCCGGCCAATCGCGGAAATTTGCCGAACATCTCCCACGTGTCATTGAAGAAGAACAGGCTGGTGCCCAACCACGCCGCCGGATGCTCGCCCGGGTCGGCATTGACGTTCGTGGCGATCGAACAGTATCGGCCGATCTTGCGGATCGTCCCAAAACCCGACATCGAATAGGAGAAAGCGCCGATTTCCAATGCATCAAACCGCGCGAATCCCGACGTCAGAACCGGCGGCTCGAACAGCGTGTTGGGGTTGATGAAGTAGTTGCCGTTATGAAGCAGGTATATCCCGGCATTTTCCAGCGCCAGCCGGGCGTTGTTGTCGATCGCTACATGGGTCATTTAGTCGCCTCATCGGCTTTCAGAGCAGCCGGGGCCGCAAACGGGTTTGCCGCAATGCAACCGAGGCGCAACGGCGTCGCTAGCGGAGCGCCGGCAGCCACGAGCCCGGAAGGTGCGCCAGCGCCACGCACAGCGCGAGGCCGAGCACCACCAACTGCGACCACCGGTCCCGCGCGGCGTAGACGATCGGATCGTCGTGCATCTCGCCATGATTGGTGGCGAGCCACAGCCGACACTGCCAGAACAGCATCAGCGGGACAAAACCCCAAAGGACGCGCGGGTTGGCGTAAACCTTGGCACCGATGCCGTTCGATACATAAAGAGCCAGAACCACCGCCGAGGCAAAGGTGGACCCGACCCCCAGCATCTGCAGCAGCAACACATCGTTCGCCCGGTAGCCGCGCCGCGCTACTTGCCCCTCGGTTCCCGCGGGAAGCTGGATGAGCTCCGACACGCGCTTGACCAGCGCCAGGCTCAAGAACAGGAACGAGGCGAACCCCAGGAGCCACACCGAAACCGGATTTCCCGTCGCGTCGCCGCCCGCCATCATTCGTGCATCGTAAAGCGAGGTCAGCAGAAAGATGTCGACCAGCGGCAACTCCTTCAGCTTTGCCGTGTAGGCGAAGGCGATTGCTGCATAGATCAGCAGCCATAGAAGGCCGCCGGCGACCGCCGCCAAACCCAACGCGGCGAGAGCCAACCCGACGGACAGAACGAGCCCGATCGCCACCGGCAAATCGCCGGCTGCCAAGGCGCGCCGCCGCTTGTTGCGGTGTGCGCGATCGGCATCAAGGTCGGAGATGTCGTTCAGCAGATAGGTCGCCGAGGCAAAAAGGCTGAAGGCAAGCATCACCATCAGGCCGTTGCCAAAGGCGCCGTGGCTCTCAGGACCCCCTGCGGCGGCGTAGGGGAGCAGGCACAATATGTTTTTCAGCCATTGATGGGGGCGCATCGCACGCAGCGCGGACCACACCACCGGTCGGCGAGCCGTATGCAGGATCTCCGCGCCGAAGCGGCGTTTCGCCGTCTGTTCGACCGACCACCCGCCATCGACGACGATGGCGGCGGCGGCCTCGGCAAACACATGAAGATCGGCCCGGTCATTGCCCATATAGACAAAGCCCCGAGAGCCGAAGCGGTGTACGAGAGCATCCGCCTTCGCGACACCCTTGAGGTTGTTGCGTCCGTCCGACGCGATAACTTCATCGAAGAGCGCTAGATGATCGGCGATCGGCTCGGCGATGGCGCGATCGGCCGCGGTGACCAATACCAGGCGGCGCCCGGCGGCTTTCTCCGTGCGCAGCCGCTCGACCACCTCTGATTTGTAGGGAAGCCGCGCCGGATCAAAGCGCCAAAGCAGTGCCAGCTCGCGCTTCAGCACTGCCTTGCCGCGCGCGAGCCAGAACGGGATCTTGAACGCAACCCGAGGGTCCGCCACAGTCGCCGCGACCGCGGCTTCGTGCAGAGTGTCAACCCGCAACAAAGTGCCGTCGAGGTCGACGCATAATGGCAGCGACTGCGCATCTTGCGTCACCGCTCCGACCGGTCGCTCGGATAGACTCGACACGCTCACCGTCACGCACTCCAGCACCGTGAGTAGCGAGGCTCACGGGCGTCGAAACACCGCTAGATCGTGCGCATACCATAGCATGTCGATACGCCGCCGGGATACCAGCGCGAGGCCGTTTTCGCGGCCCCACTCTTCAATCTTTGCAGCCGCGGTATAGCGCGGCCGTTGTTGGCTCAACAGCAGATCGTGCAGGGTATTGGCAAGAGCGCGCCAGCGCGGAACGGGCGCGATGTCCTTGTAGATCATCATGCCGCCGGGAGCGATGCAACCGGCCGCCCGCGCGAAGACATCGCGCTGCACGGGAGGCGGAATATGGTGCATCACATCGATGAACGACACGACGTCGTACAACTCGTGGGGCCAGGGAGCTTCCGCCGCATGCTGTCGGAATTCGACGTCATGCCCGGCCGGAAGCTGCTTCGCCATTGTCCGCGCCACCTCGATCGCCGAGAAGCTGACATCGACGCCAAGCCCGCCGGCAACCCGTCCGGTTGCGCCGAGCAGGCCGAGGAAGAGCCCGCTGCCGCAGCCAATGTCGAAAACGCGCGCATCTTGCGGAACCAGGGCGACGAGCGTCCCGAAGGGGCAGATATAAGGCCGCCAGCGGGCGAGCGTCCGCGCCAGCGCGGGCGCCTCACCGTAGAGCCGTTTCGCAACGTCCGCGGTCTGCCCGGACGTCATCTCGCTCGGCCGACCGGAATCCGTGGCGGCATTGGCAGCCGGATCGGGAAATAGACCCGCTGTCACCTTCATCGACGCTCCTATACCAGGGATTTATAGACAACCCGATCAGTCTTGGATTGATAAATCGGCAGGTCGATCACCTCGGCAAAGGCAAATTCGATGCCTTCGCCGTCATGGTTCAATGTCGCGCCGATCGCCAGGCGATTAGCCGAATTGCTGCCCTCAAACATCAGGGACAAGGCCAAATACGACCAGCCAGGTGTGACGCCGTATCGATCGACATATTGAACCTGCTCGACCTGTTCGGTCTTCGTCGGCACAAAATCGAACGCATGCGCATTCAACGCAGCCTCGCCGATCGAGCGTACTTTTGCCACGATCGATATCGGGTGGTGACGGCCGACTTCACCGCGCACCCAATAGATCAGCGCCAGGTGCTTTGTGCCGTCCGTCCCGGTGATCCGGAGTACGGTGTCGCCGGACGTGTCCCGCGTGATCTCGGCGGCATGGCCCTTATCCGAATAGATCTGCCATCCCTCGCTGATGGCGTTGCCGCTATGGGCGGCCGACAACCCCGTCGTGTCGCGCAGGTCGTCGAGCAGCGTCTCATCCAACGGAAGCCATGACGGCAATGTCTTTACAAAGAGGCGCTCTTCCGGCGGCCCAAAATCCACGATCCCCAGGCCAATCCGGATCAATCCGTCGCGGACCAGTAGGCTCGCTCCGTCTGGTATGAGCTTGGAGTCCCCGGGCTCGTCGACAAGCGGCGGGCGCTCATCAAAATTATGTGCTGTAGCCGCGCGCGCCTCGAAAACGCTAAAGCCCTTGTCGGTGGCACGCGGCACGAAGCCCGCTTTGCCGGCGTCCGTGACCAGCTGCTGCGTCATCGCGTCGAAGGCCTCGGTCGGTTTGAGCGGTCGGACGCAGATGATCAGCCCCGGCCGCCACCCCGATTTTTCGAGACGACCGAGAGACGCCATCGGCCCGGACCGCACCGAATGCTGATATCGCCTACCCGCCACGAGTAAATGCGAGTGCAGGCTTCGTTCGGCCTGATCCGCCGTCTTGATCTCGGTGACGAGAAAGACGTTCGTCGCCGGCGCTTCGGCGATCTCGGCCAACAACCCGGAAAGCTGTCGCTGCCACCAGACCGGGTTGCCGGCGGCGACCTTGGGGATCCAGAAGATGCCGGCGACCACGCAGACCAGCCCGACCAAGAATGCCAGGTAGGGCAGCGTCAGCCCGAGCCCACAGAAAACCACCAGACCGGCCGCGCATGTCTGATAATAGCGTCGCCACTGCCGGATATTGACGCTGCACACGGCATATGCCGGGACGAGCCGCAAGCCGGCATCCGCCACAACGAGCGCGGCGAGACCATAGCTGACCAGGGGCGACAGCAGCGACGCCGCCGCCACCATGGCAACGATCGCCACCGTTATCACCCCAAGGGCGTATCTGGCGGAATGCAATCGGTTGAGATGAAACAGGTCTCCGGCCGTTTCCCAGCTCGATGCCGAGCCGTAGGTGCCGAGGTAGCTGACGATGCCCGCCGCGGCCGATGTGGCGACCGCCCAGATCGTCACCGCCGAGCCGGGCACGGTATCGGGCGCGACCACCAGTAAAACGGCTCCAGCCAGCGCCATGAGCGGTACCAGCGCGCTGGCCACGAGCGCGACCAGCCCGATCGGCCATAACCGACCTGTGGGGAATTGATGCTTTCCTACAAGCATCGCCGCAGTCCGGGCGCGGGTTGCGCGATCTTTCAGCGCCTCGATGATCGACGTGCCGTCGATCTTGGCATAGCCCGCCAGCTGCAGTCCGAGGAGCTTTATCTGCACCGGGTACAGCGGATTACCAAACCGGACGAGATTTTTGACATAGAAATGCCCGGAAAATACCCCCGCCGCGACGATCGGAAGCACCAGCAACGGCCACTGCGCGGCCGCGCCGGAGACCCCTAGTCGCGCCACGTCCGCCAGTGCAAACGCGGCGATCATCGCCGGTACCAACAAAGCCGCCAGGTATTTTACCAGGACAAACGAAAGCCCGGCGCAGATGCACAGCATCGCCAGGGTTTCCTGCTTCTCATTCGTCGCCAGAACCAGGCCGAGGACGGCTGTGACGATGCCGGCATTGTAGATTATGTCGTTCTTGAGGTTGGGGAGACCGACCGGAGCGGCCCAGTAGTGATAGGCGCAGATTGCGTGAAGCGCGAGTACGGCGCCGACGATCTCGTCTCCGATCAGTGTGACGGCAAGGACATAGGTGGCTACCGCGAGGATCAGCAGTGCCTCGGCCTGCGGCACGACGATCAGGCCCTCGGCATCGCCAAAGACCCGCTGCACGAGGACGGGGACGGCGAGCCTGCATTCCCACAGGCTGGAATATTCAAACGGCATTTTGTACGGCGAGGTGCGGTTCTCGATCCAATCCAGGACAGCGTTGAACGAGAACAGCGAATCCCATTCATGGATGGCAGACACGTTGTTGAGAAACAACGGCCCGAGCGCGAGCACCGCAAAAGCGATGGACGCCAAGGCCACCATCCCGGTTGTCGATTGGCCGGAGGCCAATACCTGCAATACGTCGGCGCGAATGTCGTCGAAAAACCATAACGAGCCGACAATGAAAACCGCGGCCACCACCGCCAACGCCGTGACGGTCAATTGCCGCGCGAAAGCGAGAAGCATCGGCAGCACGGCCCCAATCAACGCCCGGACCAGCAGGATGCAAAGCAGCCATAGGCCGAGACTGGGCGGCTGCACGCCATCGAGTTTATCTGCGAAGGCAACAACTGCCAAAGCAACAAGCGTCAGCGAGAATTCAAAACCAAGGAATAAAACCATTCGTAGAGGATCCTGCGTCTGAATTGCCGGAGCTTACAAAAGTTCTCCTGTGTGCCGGTAGCGCCTTTGTACCCGATCTTGACCCGAAGCGATCGCCTTTAGCATGAACATCGACCGCGATATAACCTGCCATCCCTGGGATTTAGCTATGATCGGGCACCACTTGGGGGTGCTCCCGATAAAGCGCGTTGCGAGCCGGCCTGACGCCGGAACGGTCGCGCTTGCGCGTCTGAGTACTATCGTAGTCACCTTCCCTTAGGCCTAACCGATCAGTTGCATTGCGTCTACCGCAGTCCGGAGAACATCCGCCAGCCCCAGCGCCGACAGAAACTGGCGCATGCAGATCGCCGGCCTTCGCGACGGTGCCGGCAGGGCGAAGGCCGACACACGCATTACTCCGCCGCTTACTCCGCCGCGAAGCCGTGGCCTCGGGCTGTGGTCCGCGCCGGCGCCTCCCCTGGTTCGCGCCTGTTGTCCGTCAAGATCGGCCGCTCGCGGTGCTGGCATGAAACTTGAAGCCGCTTATTCAGGGGAGGGCGCCGCTCTCGACTTACAGGAGCGCCGTTCCGTTTATGGCGGCAATACAAGTCGACACCGCGTCCGCTTCCGCGTACCGCTCGCGCGACGGGCGGCGCCGAGCGAACCTCGGGCGGCTGGTCCCGGCCTCGCTCCTGCTGCCGTCGCTGGTGTTTCTGGCGATCTTCTTCGCCCTGCCGGCGCTGGGTCTTGTAGGCTACAGCGGCTTTGTCACGCATCTTCACATGCGCCTGCCGAACGGCGATCCATTGCTGGCCTTTCTACGAAACGGTTCCGGATTGGACGGGTTGCCGGTCGGTCCGAGCATGCGGGTGATTGCGCACTGGGCGGACGAGGCGCTTCAGATCGTGCGCGACGCGATCGATTGATGACGATACCATTCTACAGCGATTGCAAATAGGTAGCTCGATGAACTTGATGTTGAGCGGCCGTGTCGCGGTCATCACCGGCCCGGCGAAGGGTATGGGAGCCGCCGTGACCCGCGGCTTTGCCGAGGAAGGCTGCCGGCTGATGCTGCTGGCACGCGATGTCGGCGCGGTCGAGCCGCTCGCCGATGAGCTGCGCGGCGCCGGGACTGCGTGCCTCGTGGCGCAGGTCGACGTGACCCGGCCGAGTGACTGCACTCACGCCGCTGAATCGACGCTCGACGCGTTCGGGCAGATCGACATCCTGGTCAATGTCGCGGGCGGCACCGGCACGATCGGCAAGAGCGGCGTCGAGACCGACCCCGCCGAGTTCGACGCGACAGTCGCGCTCAACATGGGCGGCTGCTTTAACATGATCCGCGCCGTGCTGCCGGCGATGATGGCGGCGCGCTACGGCAAGATCGTCAATGTCGGGGGGACGTTCGGGATGCGCGGACGCGCCGGCCGGCTCGCCTATTCGGCCTCCAAATGGGGATTGCGCGGCATCACCAAGTCCTTCGCGCTCGAAGCGGGCCCTTACAACATCAACGTCAATTGCGTGGCGCCGGGCATGGTCGACGGCCCGCGGTTTCGCGACAAGGTCTGCGCCGACATGGCGAGCCGCCTCGGCATTTCGGTCGAGGAAGCGGCGCAGCGCCACGCCGAGGAATACGCGCTGAAGCGCATCACCACCGATCGCGACGTTGCCAATGCCTGCCTCTTTCTGGCAAGCGATGTCTCGCGCCAGATGACCGGCGTCGATTTGCCGGTCGATGGCGGCTGGGCGGCGCTATGACCGCCGGTTCGGGAGAACGCCGATGCAGATGACCGCCGATCTGGTGATCTTGGGTGGCACCATCGTGACCGAGAACGCCGCCTTCCCGGCGAGCCTGGCAATCGCCGAAGGCCGCATCGCCGCGATCGGCGAGGAGAGCGCGATGCCGCCGGCTGCCGAACGGCTCGACGTAACCGGCCTCCACATCCTGCCTGGCGCGATCGACGTGCACGTGCATATTCGCGAACCCGGCTACACGCACAAGGAGGATTGGGCGACCGGCACCGCGGCCGCGGCCTGCGGCGGGGTCACGACGATCTTCGACATGCCGAACGTCAACCCGCCGACCGGCACGCCGGAAGCGCTGGCCATGAAGCTGGCGGCGGCGGAGAAAGCGTTCGTCGATTTCGGCATCTACGGCCTCCTCGACGAGCACAACATCGACGGCCTCGAGGCATTGATCGAAGGCGGCGTCGCCGCGTTCAAGTGCTTTATGGGCAACACGTTCGGCAATCTGCCGGCGCCGTCCGACGGCGCGATGCTCGAAGGGTTCGAGATCCTGGCGCGGCACGGGATCCGCTGCACGGTGCACGCCGAGACCGCCTCGATCCTCGCCCGCCGCGAAATGCGGATGCGCGAAGCCGGCCGCCATGACCCGCTCGCGCATCTGGCGGCGCGGCCGCCGGTCGCGGCCATGGAGGCGGTGCAGCGCGCCGCGCTCTACGCCGAATGGACCGGCGCTAGGCTGCACATCGCCCATGTCAGCTCGGCCGACGAGTTGCGGCCGCTGCGCGAAGCCAAGGCGCGCGGCGTCGACGTCACCGCCGAGACCTGCCCGCATTATCTGATGCTCGATACCGAGGACTACGTGCGCTGCGGCAGCCTCATCCGGGTCAACCCGCCGGTGCGCGAGCCGCATCACAAGGCTTTGCTGTGGGCGGCGGTGCGCGACGGCACGATCGACATGATCTCGACCGACCACGCCCCGCACACGCCGGAGGAGAAGCGGCGCGACGACATCTGGACGGCCGATTGCGGCTTTCCCGGTGTCGAAAGCCAGATGCCGCTGATGCTGACCGCGGTGGCGCGTGGCGAGATTTCCATCACCGATTACGCGCGGCTGTCGAGCGCCGCGCCGGCGCGCGCCTTTGGTCTCTACCCGCGCAAAGGCGCGCTCGTCCCCGGCGCCGACGCCGACCTCGCGCTGGTCGATCTCCGCGCGAGTTCACAGATCGACCAGGCGATGCTGCACTCGCTGCGCGCCCGCATCACGCCGTTTCATGGCCACGCGCTGAAAGGTGTGCCGATCCACACGCTGGTCCGCGGCCGGTTCGTGATGCGCGAGCGAACCCTTGTCGAGGAGGCGCGCGGTTGGGGCAAATCAGTAAAGCGCATCCAAGAGATGCCGGCGCCGGCGCCGCGCAATGTCGAGCACACGATGGCGGCGATCGTGCGGAGGCCGAGTTAGCCGCAGACATCGTTTCACTCGGCGGGCACGACCTCGTCGTGGGTTGACACCGCCACTGACGCCATCGTTTGGAATACGCCGTCGCGGCGGACCAGCGCATGGAACAGCGCCGCCGCGACATGCATCAGGACCAGGCCGAAAAACGCGAAAGCCAGGTAGAAATGCGCGGCCCATAGCCAGGTATGCAGAGCGTCGCTCTGCGGCAGGATCGCCGGAAGGTATACGCCCCCGAACACCACGACCGGATAGGCGGCGGCCGACAGCATCGCCCAGCCCAGGAGCGGCATGCCAATCATCAGAGCGTACAGCGCGTAATGCGACAGGTACGCCGCGAGCTTCATCGGCTCGGGCAGGTCAGCCGGCAACGCTGGCGCGCCGTAGCGCAGGCGCACGATCAAGCGGATCAGCGCGAGCACCAGAATCGTGATGCCGAGCGATTTGTGAATCGAAACGAGAGGCAGGTATTTCGGCATGACGGTGGCCACCATGCCGACGCCGATAAAGAGCATAGCCAGGATGCAGACGGCCATGAGCCAGTGCAACAGGCGCTGGAGCGGGGTGAAGCGGTGGCGGACGCCGGTCATGGCTTGGTGCCCGTTTCGGTTCGAGGGTAGTCCTTGGCCTCCGCCGTACGGAGATCATACGACTTCGCATAGGCGGCCGACCGTGCGGCCGGGAACGGGTCGTCCGACGTCTGTATGCCGGTCGGCAGAACGGTCGGATCAAAGTTGATGTCGCGGCACGGGCCGTCCCGCTCGGCCTCGATCTTTTGTACGACGAGCGTGCCGACCTCGACGGTGCGACGGTCCGCCGGCCAGGCCTTGGTGGGGTCTGCGGTTGGGTCGCCCGGGTTGGCGATCGTCACCGCCATGGTCCAGCGTTGCGGGGCGCCGGCGACGCGCTGCGCGATCTCCTGTTCAAGGTAATCAGGGCCACGCTTGGCGAGATCGTCAGGCGAGACGGAGACCGGCTGCGCCGCCGGCAGCAGCGACCAGCGCACCGCGTGCTGCGCACCGGAATTGTCCACGAAGACGAAGCTGTTGAGGCTGTTGAACCGATCTTCCGCGTAACTGCCGGTCCACGGCGCGTTCTTGGCCCAATCGCCGAACGCCGCGAACTCAGGATGCGCCGCGACGAAATTCTTCATCGCATCCGGATCCTTGCTCCCCGATGCGAGCAGCAGCTCGTAGAAGTTTTGCGGCGTCGAGGCCGCGAAGACCGGGGGATCGATCATGGCGCTACGCCATTCCTCGCCATCCGGCGTCGCGATTCGCACTCCCAGGCCCCGCACCCGGACCGTCGCGTCCGGCGCGTCTGCTTTGGGGGTGGCTAGATTGAAGCGCCCGAGCACCGGATACTGTCCGCGCGCGAAAACCCGGGCCTTAGACAGCTCGGATCCGGCGCCGTTCGCTTCGAACTCGCCGGTAAAACAGATGCCCTTGGCATGGTTGCGGCGATGGCCGAGCGACGGCCCGGTGGGTGGCGCCAGCGCCGCCACCAGCTTTCCCGGCGTGAGACGCTGAGGGGAAAACCATCCTGCCGTATAGGCAAAGGCAGCGGCGCCGACACCAATGACAATGGCGATCAGCGCCAGCGACCCTAGCGCGGGTCGGTGGGGCTCCGGCATTCGAACCCTTTCCGTTACGGTCGACGGGGTTTCAAGGCCATCGGAAACCTTTATCGAGCAACGACTGCGTTGCTGCGGCTGCATACCAAAGGGGGGCGCCGCAATCTTCCAAGATCGGATACGCGATGTCGAAGATGCACGATTTGAGCGGGTTTCGGTGTTACCCCACCGCTGCTGAAATCAGCTGCGCAAATTCTCGCGCATCGTGGCGCCCGTGTATTCGGTGCGCAGCAGACCGCGGCGCTGCAATTCTGGCGTCAGCATGCGGGCGAATTCCTCCCACATCAGCGGCGAGATCGTCGGCGTCAGCACAAACCCATCGCAAGCTTCGGCCTCGAACAAATCCTGCATGTGGTCGGCGACCATCGCCGGCGTGCCGACGATCATGCTGCGCGGCCGGCGGATCGCCTCGGCGAAGCTGATGCCTTCGGCGCGCATGGTCTGGCGCAGGCGTTCCTCCAAGCCGCCATGCCCTTGGTGGCCCTTGTTCTGGACCAGCTCGACCTCGTCCTTGGTCTTGCTGAGATCGGCGCCGAGCATCGCCGAATTGGTCGCCAGCACCATTTCGAGCGGCACCAGCGACAACAGGTATTCCGCCTTCTCGCGCGCGATCGCCTCGGTTTCGCCGAGCACGACGGTCATCGACGTGCAAAGCGCGCAGTCGTGGGGCGAGCGCCCGAACCGCGGCATCCGCCCCTTGATGTCGTTGTAGAACTCGACGGCGTCCGTCTTGGAACCGGCCGTCGAGAAGATCGCCTCGGCCCAGCGCGCGGCAAAGTCGCGGCCGCGCGGCGAGGCGCCGGCCTGCATCAGCACCGGGCGACCTTGCGGGGAGCGCGGGATCGTCAGCGGACCGCGGGTGCGCACGTAACGGCCCTCGTAATCGGCGTAGCCCACTTTCTGCGGGTCGATGAAGAGGCCGCTTTCCTTGTCCATGACCAGCGCGTCGTCTTCCCAGCAATCCCACAGCGCGCAGCACGCCTCGACCACCTCGTCGGCTTGATCGTAACGTGCCTCTTTTTCAGGCAGTCCGCCGAGGCCGAAATTCCGCGCCTCGAAATCCATCGTCGAGGTCACGACGTTCCAGCAGGCGCGGCCGTGCGACAAATGGTCGAGCGAGGCCAGCGTGCGCGCCAGGTGGTAGGCGTTGAAAAACGTCGTCGAGAGCGTCGCGCCGAGCCCCAGATGCCGCGTCGCCCGCGCCATCACCGGCAGCACGATCATCGGATCGAGATAGGAAAGCTGCCCGCCATGGCGCAGATACGTGTCGAAGCTGCCCTTGTAGACGTCGGGGAGGCCCAGCGTATCGGCGAAGAAGCAGCCGTCGAAACGGGCCGCCTCGAGCACGCGCGCCATGTGCTCATAGCGCTCCGGCGTGAAGATGTCGTCGACGGGGGCCTCGGGATGGCGCCACGCGCCGGCGAGCTGCGCGGTCGGGCCGGTCTTGACATAGGCCAAGAGGTGCATCTTGCGGTCGCGCATTGCTCGTTTCCACTCGCCGATAACCGGCGAAAGATGATCGCCGATAAGTCATCGCGCAACCGCTGTGCCAGCGCCGCGCGGCGGCGGGTTGGCCCACATATTGCCAGAGGCCTCACAAGTCACCGGCCCTCCCGGCCGGCAATCAAGGGTTTCTGCATGCACGTTATCTCCCCCGCCGCGCTCGATTTTCGGCGCTTGCTTTCAGGATTTGTCAGCATCGCGCTGCTCGCGCTCGTCATCGTGGCGAGCACGCCGGAACCCGCCGCGGCCGGCAGCGTGCTGCGCGTCGCGATGACCGCCGGCGACATTCCGGTCACCACCGGCAACCCCGACCAAGGGTTCGAAGGCTACCGCTTTGTCGGCTACAATTTGTACGACGCGCTGCTGCTGTGGGATTTGTCAAAGTCGGACAAGCCGTCCGATATCAAGCCGGGCCTCGCAACCGACTACGAGATCGACCCGAACAACAACAAGCGCTGGATCGTGCATCTGCGCCAAGGCGTTACCTGGCACGATGGCTGCAAATTTTCTGCCGACGATGTCGTCTGGAATTTCCAGATGCGCACTGACCAGAAGGCGCCCTATTTCTCGACGCAGCAATTCACCTATACGCGCGCGTTTTTGACGAATGTGAAATCGGTCACCAAGGTCGACGATTACACCGTCGCTTTTGAGAACAATTTCGTCGAATCGCTGTTCCCATACACCCTCAGCTACGTGCTGATGGTGAGCCCGTGCCGAGCAAAGGAGGTCAATTACGACTGGGCGCAGTATGCGCTGCACCCGTCGGGCACTGGGCCGTACAAATTCGACCAGTTCGTGCCGCACGAGCGGCTCGAATTGATCCCGAACAAGGACTATTGGGACAAGGACCGCGTCCCGAAGCAGGATCGGCTGGTTCTGATGCCGATGCCGGAGGCCTCGACGCGCACCGCGGCGCTCTTGACCGGCCAGGTCGATTGGATCGAAGCGCCCTCGCCCGACGCGATCCCGCGTCTCAAATCGGGCGGCATGCAGGTCGTCACCAACGTCTACCCGCACGACTGGCCCTACATGCTCAACTACACTAAGGGCCCGTTCAAGGACCTGAAGGTGCGGCAAGCCGCCAATTACGCGATCAATCGGCAGGATATGGTCGATCTGCTGGGCGGCACGGCGATCCCCGAATACGACGTTGTGCCGCCGTCGGTGCCCTATTATGGCAACCCGGTCAAATACGAGTACGACCCGAAAAAGGCGCGCGCTCTGCTGACGGAAGCCGGCTGCATGCCGTGCAAGATCAACGTCGGCATCTCAACTTCCGGTTCCGGCCAGATGCAGCCGCTGCCGATGAACGAGTTGGTGAAATCGCAGCTCGACGAGGCGGGATTTCAGGTCACCCTGCAGACGATGGACTGGAACGCGCTGCTTACCGTCTATCGCGGCGGCGCCGACAAGAGCCCCGATATCGACGCGATCAATTTCTCGCGTGGCTTGCTCGACCCGGTCAACGCGATCATCAAGCTGGTCGGCAAGGCCTATTGGGCGCCGGCCGGCTCCAACTGGGGCCACTATGAAAACCCCGAGACCGAGACACTGATCAGCCAGATCTTCAACGAGTTCGACGGCGAAAAGCGCCTCCAACTACTGACCCAGCTGCACGAGCTCGAGGGTCAGCAAGCAGTGATGCTGTTCATCGTGCACGACCTCAATCCGCGGGCGATGTCGCCGAAGGTTCAAGGCTTCATCCAGGCGCAAAGCTGGTTCCAGGACCTGACCAGGGTCACGGTCGCGCAATGATGTGGCGGGTTTGCTTTGCGCGGCTGGCGGCGGGCGCCACCGCGGCGCTGCT
>Ga0209006_10000655_pt1 | contig 32290 bp, 26 predicted proteins | sample JacPin_JW_Ref_O2_FD_188567 | JGI IMG/M metagenome (GOLD analysis project Ga0209006, IMG submission 188567) | Forest soil microbial communities from Algoma, Ontario, Canada - Jack Pine, Ontario site 1_JW_Ref_O2 (SPAdes) (version 2) | ecosystem: Environmental > Terrestrial > Soil > Boreal... | reverse complement strand
GGCTCCAGAATCTGCCCCTGCAGCGAATCGGAGTTCGTCAAAAAACTCAAGGAAAAGATGTGTGCATCGAATAGCCGCTTCGCGGGGCGAAGGGTACGCGCACCCCTTCTCCCCGCATAGCGGGGAGAAGGTGGCGCGAAGCGCCGGATGAGGGGCGGCGCGACATTTGACGCTCTTCTCTCTACCCTCAAAAACTGTTGCGGTCATGATAGGTCTGCAGGAACTGGCGCACGCGCGGCTCCTGGCTTTCATGAAAGACCTGGCGCGGCGGGCCGCTCTCGACGATGCGGCCACCATCGAGGAAGGCTATGCGGTCGGCGACCTTGGCGGCAAAGCCCATTTCATGGGTGACGATCAGCATCGTCATGCCTTCCGAGGCGAGGCTGCGCATCACTTCCAGCACTTCGCCGACGAGTTCGGGATCGAGCGCCGAAGTCGGCTCGTCGAACAGCATCAGGCGCGGCTGCATCGCCAGCGCCCGCGCGATGGCGACGCGCTGCTGCTGGCCGCCCGAGAGATGGCCGGGATAAGACGCCGCCTTGTCGGCGAGGCCGACGCGGGCCAGCACCTGCTTGGCCCGTTCGGCCGCCGCCGGCGCCGACAAGCCGCGCACCCGGCGCAGCGGTTCGGCGACATTTTGCAGCGCGCTCATATGCGGCCACAAATTGAAATGTTGGAACACCATGCCGATTTCGCAGCGCATCTCGCGCAACGCGCGCTGGCGCATCAGACGGCGCGTTCCGTCGGGTCGGTCTTCGTAGCCGATCAACCGGCCTTCGATGCGGATTTCGCCGGAATCGTAGCTTTCGAGAAAATTGACGCAACGCAGCAGCGTGCTTTTGCCCGAACCGCTTGGCCCGATCAGGCAGACGACTTCGGACTTGCCGACCGCCAAGTCGACGGCGCGCAGCACCGGCGCGGCGCCGAAACTCTTGCTGACGGCGCTGAGTTCGATCATCGCCGCGCTCATGAGGCCCGCGCCTCCGGCGAGAGATAGGCGGTCACGCGCCGCTCGAGCCGATAGCCGAGGCGCGAAACCGTCTCGACCAGCAGCCAATAGAAGATCGCCATCGCGAAAATGGCGTTGAATGCGGTGAAGGTCTCAGCGGCCATCGTCTGCATCTGATACATCAGTTCGGGCACGGTGATGATCGACAGGATCACGGTTTCCTTCGACAGGACGATCAGCAGATTGACGATCGCCGGCAGCGTCGCCACCAGCATGGTCGGCAGCGCAATGCGCCAGAGGATGTCGAAAGAATTCATGCCGATGCTGGTCGCCGCCTCGATCTGGCCGCGCGGCACAGCGCTGAAGCCGGCGCGGAACGCCTCGGCGAAATAGGCCGAGGAATAGAGGCCGAGCCCGAGCACCCCCGCCGTCGTCGCCTCCAGCCGCAGCCCGATGAACGGGCCGCCGGAATAGAGCAGAAATAATTGCACGAGGAACGGCGTGCCGCGGAGGATTTCGATGTAGACGCGCAACAACCACCGCAGCGGCGCAAACGGCAGCCGGTAGAGCAGCGCGATGGCGAAGCCGACGGCGAGGCCGAGCGCTGAGCCGCCGAGCCAGCACAGGATCGTCACCGCGAAGCCGCTGAGCAGCGAAGGCGCATAACGCCAGAGCACTTCGAAACTCATCGCGCCGACCCCGCCGACAACCGCCGTTCAGCCAGAATGCCGAGGCCGGCCAGGCACAGATTGATCGCCAGGTAGAACAGTCCGGCGCCGGCATAGGCTTCGAGCGGACGATAGGTCGACGACGCGATATTCATGCTGACGCGCGTCAGTTCGGCGATGCCGACCACCGAGACGAGCGAGGACGCTTTCAAAAGCAGCGTGAATTCATTGATCAGCGGCGGCACGCTGATGCGAAGCGCCTGCGGCAGCAGAATGCGTCGCCAGATGTCGATGCGCGAGAAGCCGACGGCGGTCGCCGCCTCGGCCTGGCCACGGGGCACGGCGTTGAGCGCGCCACGCAATATTTCGGCCTGGAAGGCGCCCGACGCCAGGCCGAGGCCGCCGATCGCCGCCGCCATCGCCGGCACGTCGATGCCGAATTCGGCGAGAAAATAGTAGATGAACAGCAATTGCACGAGCACCGGCACGCCGCGAAAAAAACTCACGTAAAAAGCGCCGGCGCGCGTCAGGACCGGATTGCCCGAAACCCGCGCGAGACAGACGGCAAAGCCAAGGCCCATGCCAAGAACGATGCCGGCGACCGAGACATAGATGGTCATTCCCGCGGCAAGGGTCAGATAGGCGAGGGAATGGGCGATGACCTGCGGCTGCATCGGCGCGGCGAACGAGACGCGGGACGGCGGCGCGCCGCCCCGCCGAAGAACCCTAGAGCTGCGGTTCAGGCACCGTCTTGGGCAGGTCGAAGGATTGGCCGAACCAGGCCTTCTGGATTTTCGCCATGCGCCCGTCGCCCTCCGTCGCCAGAATGGCGGCGTTGACCGCGTCGATCAGGCTCTTGTCGTCGAGCCGCCCGACCCAGGAGAAATAGGTCGGCGTGCCGAACGGCGGCGTCACCATCGCGAAAGTATCGGCGCGCTGCGAGGCGGCATAGGCGAGATTGGGGAAGGAATTGACCGACGCGTCGATCCGCCCCGCCGCCAGATCGGCGTAAGACTGGTTGTTGTCGACATATTCCTTGACCTCGACGGGCTTGGGCAATTTGGCGGCGAAAGCCTTGAGCTGCGCCAGTTGCGACGTGCCCTTCTGGCCGCCCACCGCTTTGCCGGCGATGTCCTCAGGCTTGGCGATGCTGGCGTCGTTGGCGCGTTTCATCAGCGCCGCCGTGGCGTCGGCGATCGGCAGGGTGAAGAGATAGCGCTGCATGCGCTCCTTGGTGATGGTGACCGGCGCGATGCAAAGGTCGAATTTCCTCGCCTCGAGGCCGGGCAGGATGCTGGTCCATGGCAGGTCGAGATATTTGACCTTGACGCCGAGCTCCTTGCCGACTTCGTCGATGAGATCACGGTCGACGCCCTTGTAGGTTCCGTTGTCTGAAATATCGAAGGGCGGAAACTGCATTTCGGTGGCGATGACGAGTTCGCCGCGCTTCTTGACATTGGCGAGCGTATCGTCGGCGAAGGCGCCGCGAAGGCCGGCCAGCCAGGCGCCGGCCGAGGCGGCGCCGATCAGCCCCGATTTAAGAGCGTCGCGGCGCGTCATGGAATAGATGGTGGATTTCATCGTCGCCCCCTTTGGGATTATCGTTGCGCATTTCATGCAGCATCGCTCGCGAGACAGGGTCGGCGCGATAAAGCTGCATGCGAAGCTAATATGGTATAACTGAACCCTCGAAGCCTAGACATCACGGTCGGGTTGCGTCAAGCCGAACCAGGAGCCGCCGCGCCGGCAAGACGTTGTTGAGGTAGTCATGTCCAATTCCGCGACGCGGACCGAGTCCGATACATTCGGTCCGATCGAAGTTCCCTCCGATCGCTATTGGGGCGCGCAGACCCAGCGCTCGCTGCAAAACTTTGCGATCGGCGACGAACGCATGCCGAGGCCGATCGTTCATGCGCTCGGCCTCATCAAACAGGCGGCGGCGGGCGTCAATTCCGACCTCGGCCTGATCGAGCCGCGCCTCGCGCAAGCCATTGCGGAGGCTGCCGCCGAAGTCGCCGAGGGCAAGCATGACGCGGAATTCCCGCTGTCGGTCTGGCAGACCGGCTCCGGCACCCAGACCAATATGAACGCCAATGAAGTGATCGCCAATCTCGCCAATGAGAGGCTCGGCGGCCGGCGCGGCGCCAAAGCGCCGGCGCACCCCAACGATCATGTCAATCTTGGCCAATCCTCCAACGACACTTTTCCGACGGCGATGCATATCGCCGCGGTTCGGGAGATTAGCCAGAGGCTGACGCCGGCGCTTGGCCTCCTGCAAGGCGCCCTGGCGGAGAAAGCCGTGGCTTTCGCCGATATTGTCAAGATCGGCCGCACCCATCTCCAGGATGCGGTGCCGGTCACGCTTGGACAGGAATTTTCCGGCTATGCCGCGCAGGTCAGTCTCGGGATGAAGAGAATTGAGGCGGCGATGCCCGGCCTCGCCGCCCTCGCCCAGGGCGGCACGGCGGTCGGCACGGGACTGAACACCCACCCTGATTTCGCTGAAGCCTTTGCGCGACGGGTGGCGGCGCTCACCGGTTTTCCGTTTGTTTCGGCCGCCAACAAGTTCGAGGCGCTCGCCTCGCATGACGCACTGGTCTTCTGTCATGGCGCCCTGGCGAGCCTCGCCGCCGGCCTGTTCAAGATCGCCAATGACATCCGTCTGCTCGGCTCAGGCCCGCGCTCGGGCCTCGGCGAATTGCTGTTGCCGGAAAACGAGCCGGGGTCTTCGATCATGCCCGGCAAGGTCAATCCGACCCAGGCCGAGGCGCTGACGATGGTCTGCGCGCAGGTCATCGGCAATGAGACGACCATAGCTTTCGCCGGCAGTCAGGGCCATTTCGAACTGAATGTCTTCAAACCCCTGATCGCAAACACCGCGCTCCAATCGATTCGGTTGTTGACCGATTCTGCGCAAAGCTTCGCCAAAAATTGCGTCGCCGGCATCGAGCCTAATCGGGAACGCATCCGCGAGCTGGTCGACCGTTCGCTGATGCTGGTGACGGCTCTCGCGCCGACGATCGGCTATGACAAGGCGGCGCTCATCGCCAAATCGGCCCACAAAAACCATACGAATCTGCGCGAAGAGGCCATAAGGCTTGGTTTTGTCACCGGCGCCGAGTTTGACCGGATTGTCCAACCGCGGACGATGCTCGGGCCAGGGCTTTAGGGGGATGAAACGCCCGCTGTACCTCGCCCTGGTCAAAGGGAAGGGCGCCGTAGAGGAGGCATTGTCAGTTCTGGCGAATAGACGTAAATTTCATAATGATTTGGCTTAACGCGTAGCCGGGATCGATGCGGAGGAACAGTCAAGCCGGTTTGGACCGGCAAAGTGGTGGGGAAAGATAGCACCTTAAACGGCAGAACACCGGGCCGAGGATTCCATCAATCGGCACAGCCACGAGGCGATCTATGAAATTGAGTAAAGCGCTTTACTTCGGTGATTTTGTTGCGATCCCTGTCGTCATTCTGTGGCTCGGCGTGGCGGCGGTCCAACAAGAGGGCTTTACCGGCGCGGGGCTGTGGATGATAGCGTTCCTCGCGGGAGTGGCTGTCTGGACTTTCGTCGAATATGCCGTGCATCGCTGGATCTATCACGCCGTGCCGTTTTTCGAAAAATTCCACGACGCCCATCATGAGGATCCCAAGGCACTGATTGGCGTTCCCTCCTTCATCTCGAGCGGGATCATCCTGGCGGTGTTTTTCGTGCCGCTGTGGCTGACGATCGGCATTGTCCTTGCCGGCGGCTTCACCAGCGGTTCATTGCTTGGCTATGCCGGCTATATGCTGGTTCATCATGCCTCGCATCACTGGACGCTCAAGCCGGGCGGCATGCTCTATCGCGCCCGCGTCCAGCACATGGCCCACCATTATCACAACACGCCTGGCAATTACGGCGTCGTGACCTCGTTCTGGGATCATGTTTTCTCCACCAACGTCGACCGCCGACGCCGGGTCGTCGAAACCTGAGTTCAGGCAATTTTGAGACCAATTCCCGCGAGGCCACAACTCTTCACCGCAATGTGATGGTTGGCCTGTGGCAATTCTGCTACAGATGCGCGGCTGCATTGTAGCATGATAGTTCCCCTCGCTGTGACTGAGACGTCCAATCGATGATCGGCATCGTTCGCATCGCGCTAAGCCGACCGTATACATTCGTCGTGCTGGCGCTGCTGATCTTGATCATCGGCCCGTTGGTCGCCCTGAGGACGCCGACCGACATCTTTCCTGACATCCGCATCCCGGTCATCGGCGTCGTCTGGCAATATACCGGCCTGCCGCCGGATCAGATGTCGGGACGCATTACGACGCCATTCGAACGCGCTCTGACGACGACCGTCAACGATATCGAACATATCCAGGCCAATTCTTACAACAGTTTTGGCATCATCAAGATATTCTTCCAGCCCAATGTCGACATACGCACCGCCAACGCCCAGGTCACGGCGATTTCGCAAACGCTGATCAAACAGATGCCGCCGGGCGCGACGCCGCCCCTGATTCTCAACTATAACGCCTCGACGGTGCCGATCCTGCAGGTCGCCTTGTCGGGCGATGGCCTGACCGAACAAAATCTGGCCGACCTCGGCATTAATTCGGTCCGCACGCCGCTGGTGACCATTCCCGGCGCGGCTATTCCCTATCCGTTCGGCGGCAAGACGCGCCAGGTGCAGATCGATCTGAATTCCGAGGCGCTGCAGGCGCGCGGCCTCTCCGGCCAGGACGTCTCCAATGCTTTGGCGGCGCAGAATCTGATCACGCCGGTCGGCACCGAGAAGATCGGCGCTTTCGAATATGCCGTCCAGCTCAACAACGCGCCCTCGAGGCTCGACTCGCTCGGCGATCTGCCGATCAAAACCGTCAACGGCGCGATGGTCTATGTGCGCGACGTCGCGCAGGTGCGCGACGGCAATCCGCCGCAGACCAATATCGTCCATGTCGACGGCAATCGCTCCGTGCTTTTGCAGGTGCTGAAGAATGGCTCGGTGTCGACGCTGGCGATCATCGCGGGCATCAAGCAACGGCTCGAGGACATGAAGTCGGCGCTGCCGCCGAACCTCAAGATCGGGCTGCTCGGAGATCAATCCCTGTTCGTTCGCGGCGCGATCGCCGGCGTTGCGCGCGAAGGCGCGATCGCCGCGGCTTTGACCAGCCTGATGATCCTTCTGTTTCTCGGGAGCTGGCGCTCGACAATCATCATCGCGACTTCCATTCCGCTGGCGATTCTGGGTTCGATCATCGCCCTGTCGGCGATCGGCGAGACGCTGAACATCATGACGCTGGGCGGTCTGGCGCTCGCGGTCGGCATTCTCGTCGACGATGCGACGGTCACGATCGAAAACATCAACTGGCATCTCGAACACGGCAAGGATGTCGAAACATCGATCATGGACGGCGCCCGTCAGATCGTGACGCCGGCCTTCGTTTCGCTGCTGTGCATCTGCATCGTCTTCGTACCGATGTTCTTTCTCGACGGCGTCGCCCGCTTTCTGTTCGTGCCGATGGCCGAAGCGGTGATGTTCGCGATGATCTGCTCGTTCATTCTGTCGCGGACGCTCGTCCCGACAATGGCGAACTACCTTCTGCAACCGCATGCCACGCATGGCGAAGGGGCGACGCGGCCGCGCTCGCGCAATCCCCTTGTTCTGCTGCAGCGCGCCTTCGAGGCCGGCTTCGACCGTATCAGGCTGGGTTACCGCGATCTTCTGGAGCTGGCGATGAGCCGCCGCCCAATATTCGTCGTCGGGTTTCTCGCCTTCGTCGGCGCAACCTTCCTGTTGACGCCCTACCTCGGCAGAAATTTCTTCCCCTCCGTCGATACCGGCCAGATCCTGATGCATGTGCGGCTTCGCGTCGGCACCCGCGTCGAGGAAAGCGCCAGACAATTCGCCGAAATCGAGAAAGCGATCCGCGCGATCATTCCCCAGGAGGAACTCGGCGCGCTGGTCGACAATATCGGCATGCCGATCAGCGGCATCAACATGACCTACAACAATACCGGGGTGATCGGATCGCAGGATGGCGATATTCAAATCAAGCTGACGGAGGGCCACCACCCGACCGCGGGCCACATACGCAGATTGCGAGAAGAGCTGCCGCAGCGGTTTCCCGGCGTCGTTTTTGCGTTCCTGCCGGCGGACATCATTAGCCAGATCCTGAATTTCGGCGCGCCCGCGCCGATCGACCTGCAAGTCCGCGGCGCCAATCTCGCCGCTAATTTCGACTACGCGAATCTGCTGCTGCGCCGCATCCGTCACGTGCCGGGCGTCGCCGACGCCCGCATTCAGCAGTCCCTCGCCAATCCGACGCTGAACGTCGATGTCGACCGCACCCGCGCGCAATATATCGGCCTGACCGAGCGCGACGTCACCAATAGTCTTGTCGTCAATCTGGCCGGCAGCGGCCAGGTCGCGCCGACCTATTGGCTCAATCCGGACAATGGCGTCTCCTACCCTATCGTGATGCAAACGCCGCAATATCAAATCGATTCGCTCAGCGCCTTGCAGACGCTGCCGATCACCGCCGGCGGCTCACGCATTCTGCCGATCCTCGGCGGCGTCGCCAATATCACGCGCACCGTCAGCAACGCCGTGGTGTCGCAATACGATATCAATCCGATCGTGCAGATTTATGCGACGCCGCAGGGGCGCGATCTCGGCGCCGTCGCCGCCGACATCCGCAAGATCGTCGACGAAACCGCCGGCTCGGTTCCCAAAGGCAGTTCGGTCGTTCTGCTCGGCCAGGTGCAAACGATGAACAGCGCCTTCTCCGGCCTGCTGTTCGGGCTGATCGGCGCGATCGGGCTGATCTATCTGTTGATCGTCGTCAATTTCCAATCCTGGTCCGATCCGTTCGTGATCGTGACGGCGTTGCCGGCAGGCCTGGCCGGCATTGTGTGGATGCTGTTCGTCACACAGACGACGCTGTCGGTGCCTGCGCTCACCGGCGCGATCATGTGCATGGGCGTCGCCACCGCCAACAGCGTTCTCGTCATCAGTTTCGCGCGCGAGCGGTTCGCCGAACTTGGCGATCCGATCGCGGCGGCGCTCGAGGCGGGCTTCGTGCGCTTTCGCCCCGTCGTGATGACCGCGCTGGCGATGATCATCGGCATGGCTCCGATGGCTCTCGGCCTCGGCGAGGGGGGCGAGCAGAACGCGCCGCTCGGCCGCGCCGTCGTCGGCGGGCTGCTCTTCGCGACGATCGCCACATTGATATTCGTTCCCGTCGTCTTCAGCCTTGCGCACAAGCGCGAAGCGAAGCCGGCGCCTTCGGAGACCCTCCAGCATGCCTGACGCCATTCCCCCGCGTCGTTCGAGACGCAAACTTGGCATTTTCGGAATCGGCGCTCTCATCGGCGTCGCGGTGCTGGTCTTCACCGGCATCGAATCGCGCGACAGAAGCGCCGCTGAATTACAGCAATGGACGGAGACTCAGGCGATGCCGACGGTCGCCATCGCTTTGCTCAATCCCAAGCCGGTCGTAGCGAGCCTGGATTTGCCCGGCAGGCTCGAAGCCTATGTGCGCGCGCCGATCTACGCGCGGGTCAGCGGTTATGTGAAGAACTGGGCGGTCGATATCGGCGGCGCCGTCAAAGCAGGGCAGACGCTCGCCGAAGTCGAGGCGCCGGACCTCGACCAGCAATTGCTGCAGGCGCGCGCCGATCTCGCCAATTCCCAGGCGAGCGCCAGGCTGGCGGATGTGACGCTCAACCGCGGGCGGGCGCTGCTGACTTCGAACGCCGTTTCCCAACAGGACGTCGACCAGCGGGCTGCCGATCTCGCCAGCAAACAGGCGACCGTTCATTCGAACGAAGCCAATGTCGAGCGCTTGCAGGTGCTGGCGGGCTATAAGAAAATCGCCGCGCCATTCGACGGCCTGGTGACGGAACGCAACACCGATGTCGGCGCGCTGATCAGCGCGGGATCGAGCGCGGGCCTTGCGATGTTCGTCATATCGGACGTGCGCAAATTGCGCGTTTCGATCAATGTCCCGCAAAACTATGCGCCCGCCATCAAGATCGGCGCGCAGGCGAGCCTTTCCGTTCCCGAATATCCCGGGCGGGCGTTCCCGGCGGTCGTGGACGCGTCGGCGCGCTCGGTCGATGTTGGGTCCGGCACCACCCATATGCAGCTCATCGTCGACAACGCCAATGGCGAGCTGATGCCGGGCGCCTACGCCAATGTGCACGCCGATCTTGCGGGCGCGGCCGGGACGTTGCGCATTCCCGTCAGCGCGCTGATTTTCGACCAGAAAGGATTGCGGGTGGCGACGGTCAAGCCCGACGATAGCGTCTTGTTCAAGACGGTGACGATCGCGCGCGATCTTGGTAGCGAGATCGAGATCGGATCGGGGATCACCGCCGACGACAGGGTGATCGCCGCGCCGCCGGATGGCATCGCCGACGGCGATAAGGTTCGCATCGCCGGAGATCGCTCTAAACAGGGCGCGCCGATGGCCGAGAGGACGAAGCCGGAGAACGGCGGCTGACTGACAGGCTTTTCCAAGGAACGCGCCGAAACCCGCATCATCGGCGCGCCGGCGTCGGGGCCGCTGCGAGTTCCGGCTGCCTAATATCAGGCGATCTTGAGCTGGACATCCGAATCGAACATCGCGCGGATATCCTTTTCCGGAATCGCGGGGCTGAACAGGAAGCCTTGAACTTCGGCCACTGACCCGAGACCATCGACGAATTGCATTTGGCGTTCAGTTTCGATGCCCTCGACAAGCACATCCATCCCAAGCATCTTGCACATGCCGGCGACGCTCGCGATCACGATCGACGCCCTCTGGTCCGACCCGAGCGCCATCGTGAACGAGCGATCGATTTTGATCTTGTCCAAGGGGAAGGTGTGGAGATAGCTCAGGCTCGAAAATCCCGTGCCGAAATCGTCGAGGGCGATTCGAACGCCCAACTCCCTGACCAGCCGCAACGTCTGGCGCGTTGAGGGAAGATCATGCAGGATGGTCGATTCCGTGATTTCGACTTCCAGCCGATGCGGAGCAAGGCCCGACGATTCAAGCGCCTCTTTGATCGCATGCGTCACGCGCCCTCCTCTGACTTGGAGGGGCGATAAATTGACCGCGACAAAGATCCGCTCGGGCCAGGAAGCGCAGGCGCTGCACGCGCGCCTTAGGATCGAACGGCCCAGCGCATCCACCAGCCCGAGCTCCTCGGCGATCGGAATGAACTCCGCGGGCGAGATGCGGCCGCGGGTCGGGTGGTCCCATCGCGCCAAAGCCTCGCAGCCCACGATTTCCCGCGTCGCGGAATTGTTGATCGGCTGATAGTAGACGTCGATCGTCTCATTGGCGATCGCGGCTCTCAAGTCGATCTCCAGCGTCCTGCGATTTTGCGCCTTGAGGCCCAATTGCGGTTCGTAGGAGCGCCAGCGATTGCGCCCTTCCCCTTTGGCGGCATAGAGCGCGAGATCGGCGTTGCTCAGCAACGTCTCGATGGTCATGCCGTCGCGCTGGAGCCTTGCGACGCCGACGCTGACGCCGATGACGATTTCATAGCCGTCGATCTCGAAGGGCCGATTGATTTCCGCGATGATGCGTTCGGCCTTGCCGGAAGGCTCGCGCATATCCTCTCTGGCCGGCAGGAGAATGGCGAATTCATCGCCGCCCCAGCGCGCGACGACATCGACGTCCTCCACCGCGGAACGCAGGCGCTCGCCGACTGCGCACAACAGCTTGTCCCCGCGCGCGTGACCCAAACTGTCGTTGACCTGTTTGAAATCATCGAGATCAAGAAACATAATCGCGCCATTCTCGCTGCCGCTTTGGCGAGATAGCAGCGCTTTCGAGAGTTCCTCCTCAAAGCGCCTTCGATTTGGCAAGCCGGTGACCGGGTCGAACCATACCATGCGATAAATAGCCGCTTCGGCGTTCCGGCGTTCGGTAATGTCCTGGATGACGACGACCGTCCCTTCGCTCTTGATGCGTTGGACGGTAACTTCGAGCGCGCGCTGGTCCCTGGTTTCAATCGGCACGACGAAGTCTTGGTCCGTGTTGCGGAACAGCGCCCGCGACAGACGCTTGAATTCGGAACGCGTCAAGACGCCATTGCGCACCAGGTCGCGCAATATCGCCCGCATATCGGCGCCGGCATGCGCCTCTTTTTCGTTGAGGCCGAAGATGCGCAGGACTTGATTGTTCGTCACATTGAGCTTGCCGTCGGCATCGACCATGCAAAGCCCGTGCGACATGTTGTTGAGCGCCGTGTCGAGCCGGGTTGCGAGCATCGCAGCCTTTTGTCTGGCCGCCACTTCGGCGAGAAAGTTCTGTTTCATCCGGCTCGATGAAGCCTTTATCAACAAGAACAGCGGAATGAACAAAACAACGATCGTGGCGGGATACCAGCCGCCGGCGACGATCATCGCAGCGCTTAGCGGAACGAACGCGACGAGGATTTGCGCATTGATCCCCTTGTCGAGCGCAAAGCTTCGCGTCAACATCCCAAAGGCGTAGCTGAGGGTTGTCGACGCGGTGACAAAGCGCGTGAATCCATCGTCGGTCACCCGGAACGCGACAAGGGTCCAGGTCGCCAGAAGGGCCATATAAGCGACAGCGCCGACAATGAAGACCGTCTCACGACTGCGCGCGGCCGCCACGTCGGGGCTCGGCCGGTTGCGCGCATGAAGCGTCATGAGGCGCAGCCGGATCAGATTGACGAGGAGCAAAAGCGCCACGCAAATCCACAGGCCGGCGCTGCCGGCGGCGACCGCGGTGACAACGCCCACCGCCGTAACGGCCACGGTGGACATGATAAGCGCTTTGATCTCGACCAAAAGGCTGTCGACGAACGCTATGTACAAAGCGTCCGGCAGCCTGTTCTCCAGGCTGGAAATTGCGCCGAATCGGCCAACTCGCATTAATCTTTCCATCCGTGAGCCGGGATTTGACGCGACTATCCTCTTTGGCCGTTAAAAAGTTCTTTAGTCTGTTCTGGTAATCCCAATGCCGCTCGGCCGCGAGTTTAGTAAGGAAAGAGGTTTCCCGCGATCTGAACTTCGTGAAAGCCTTACGAGATATCGATGAACGATTTCTTCACCGAACCGGAAATCGCAGTATTCCGGGACCGCCAGACGAATGCAGAGACGGCGATTATTGCGCTGGTGAGCGAACAGGAATTCGCCCGGGCGCGGACCATCGTCCCAGGTTTGAACGCCTATTTCGACTATGAGGACTGGCGGGAATCCCGCGATGGCTTTCAGATGGGTCTCGCAATGGCCGGCGTCGATGTGAAGATGGTCACTGTCGGGCTGACGCCCTTCCTCACCTGGCGCCGTCTCACCGGGGCGCCAGCCAGCGAGGAGGCGCTTGACGCCTTCGCATCAACGATCGGACGCTTCGAAGCGTCGCCCGAGCCGCTCGCGCTGGCGATTGTCGATGAGCGGGAGTTTGAAGCGCATTCGCGCGACGTCGCCGCGTTTTCAGCGCATGGCGGCGATCGACAATGGTCGCGCTGCCCCCGGGCGATCCCGCATTAAGGCCGAAACGTGTCAGGTCAACACGTCGAGAAATTAGCGATTTCTGTCGGTGATTTTTCTGGATGGAGCGACTGCGTCAGTCAAATCTGCGAACCGTCGATCGATCATTGTGCTCAACTCCTGCTCGAACATTTCGTTAATGATCGGGGCGAGCAGGCTGCCAGCGGGCTCCCGGAAGCCGCTCGGATTCAAGGCTTTTTGATGGTTAACCAATCCCGTTAGAATGCCTTTACATTCATTTACCGTTTGTTAACCTCGCTCATCGTTCAACGTTGAGTGAGTTTATCGATGGTTGCGAGCGTCGGCGGCACGGCCTCACGATTTTCGGACCGAGTGCTCCGATTCCTTGAGAGAGTAGAGCATCGTTGCGCGGTTACGCCGGCCGAAAAAGAAGCGGTCTATCGGCTCCGATATGAGGCCTATATCAGGGAGGGGCTCATCGAGCCTCGCGCCGATGGCCAACTTTATGACGAAGCCCTCGATGACGCGCCAAACGCGTGGATCACGACCACATTCATCGATGGCGAGCTCGCCAGCACGGTCAGGGTCCATGTGGCCTCCGACGAGACCGGCGTGCTTCCTGCCCTTGGCTCCTATTCCGATTTGATCATGCCGCACCTGAAAAAGCGTCGGGTGATTATCGATCTGACGCGCTTCGCGGCGCGGCTTGAATTCGCCAGGAGATTTGCGGGACTCCCCTATGTTGCGCTGCGCCCCACGTGGCAAGCGATGGAATATTTCGAAACCGATTTTCCCCTCGCCACCGTTGTCGAACAGCACCAGGCCTTCTATCGGCGCGTGTTCGGCTTCACGCCATGGTGCGAACCGCGCGACTATCCGAAGTTCAACTTCAAGGTCGCGTGCATGGGTCTCGACTTTCGCGCCGTCAAGGAACGCGTCGAGGCGCGATACCCGTTTTTTCGTTCGACACGCGCCGAACGCGAAGCTTTGTTCGGCCGCCGGCCGCGGCGAACGCATAGGTCGGCTCCTCCGGAAGGCTGGCTGCGCGCAATGGCTGGATGAGATTCGGGCCGCGTAAAGAGCGCTTCCTCAGCTCTCGGCCGCCTATCTAAGATCGGCGTCGCGCTTATTCGTTGCGTCAAAGCGAACGCCGCGCGTCATTCGCCGGCAAGGCGATCAGCGACGCTGTCGTCGCGCGCAGGCGAGTAAGACGCCCGTTTTGCTTCATACATCGCGGCGTCGGCGCGGCGGACGACTCTTTCGAGGCGCTCTCCCGGCTGGCTTGTCGCCGCGCCCATGGCGAAGTTCAACGCCAGGCCTGGATAGAATTGATTGTTGAGCTCCAGCAATTTTTCGATATTGGCGATCATCGCCTGACCATCGCGCGGCTCGCGCCCTGGCATCAGGATGACAAATTCATCGCCGCCGATTCGCGCGGCGTGGCTGGGTTTCTCGACCAGCTTGTTCAAGACCTCGCCGGCGCGGCGCAAGAGCTCGTCGCCGACCGCATGCCCGAACTGATCATTGGCGGCCTTCAGATCGTTGACGTCGATGACGATCACGGTGACGATCGCCGGTCCCGTGCGTTCGAGACGATTCAATTCGTCGACATAGAAGGAGCGGTTGTAGAGCTTGGTCAGGACGTCGTGCTTGCCCAGATATTCCAGATAGGCTTCGGCCTTCTTGCGGGCGGTGATGTCGGTCAGGGCGACCTGGACCAACGACCAGTCGCTCTCCCTGCCGGGGAGCACCGAAAATTGCAGGTGAAGGTGCAGAATGGAGCCGTCGAGCTTGTGATTGACGACCTCGCGCTGCTGGAACAGTTTGCCGTTCCACAGATCGATCAATTGCTCGCGGAACGGCTGCACCATTGCGTCGCCAAAAATGTCGCGCAGGCGCTGCAGCAAGGCTGATTTGTCCGGCGCCCCGAACAGTTTCAGCGTATGAGCGTTGACGTCGATCACGCGAATTTCGCTCATGCAGCGCCGGACGAATTCGGGATGCACGTCAGTGAATGTGCGGAAATCGTCGATGCCGCGCTCACGCGCCTCATCCATCAGAAACTTGACCTGGCTGAAATCCTCGACCCATAGCGAAATCGGGGAATGCTGGAACAGGCCGCGCGCGTAATCCTCGCTGAGCGCCAGCAGCCGGCGCGCGCTCTCCCGCTCGGTGACATCTTCGACGGCGATCAGAACGCGTTCCCAGTTCGCCTCGTAGCCCGGCAGCACCGCGCCCTTGAGCTGGATGTCGATCCGACGACCCGACAGGGAATAATTGACGCCGTGACTGATGAATTCCAGCCTGCCGCTCCACAGCTGAGCAAGTTCGTCGATCAGATTGACGAACATTTCGTCGCGGAAGATGGCGCCGAGATTGGCGACAAGGTGAGGCAGATCGTCAACTTCAAACAGCGTCAGCGTCCGGCGATTGACCCTGACGATCCGAATGCACTTGACGCAGGCCTCGACCCGGCCGCGGTCGGCGGCGAGGTAGTCGCGCAAATCCGCGACGCCCGCCCCGCGCCACTCATCGAACAGGGCCTTCAGCGCGCTGTAATCCTCCAGCCAAAGCGAGACCGGCGCGACTTCGAACATGCTGGAATCATCGCCTGCCTCATTAATCGCTTGAGCGGAAACGATTTTGGCCGACACCAGCTTCATCGAAAATCCTTCTCCCACAGGCGCCGCAAGATTGGATTGCCGCGGCAGGATTGGCAACGTTAAACCGCGGGGGCTTACGAAAAAGTAACCAGCCGGCGGCTCTCAACGGCGGCTGAAGCCAAGCCGCCGGCCAGAAGGACATGCTCAGCGGGCTCCGGGAACTTCAGCGCTGCTGCTGCTGCTCCGGCACGAGGATCGCGCGAAAATCATTGACGTTGGTGCGCGTCGGGCCGGTGACGATGAGGTCGTTGAGGTTCGAGAAGAACGCATAGGCGTCATTATTGGCAAGATGCTTGACGGCATCGACGCCGGCCGCCGCCGCGCGCCGCAAACTATCGGGGCCGATGATCGCGCCCGCATTATCTTCGCTGCCGTCGATCCCGTCGGTATCGGCGGCGAGCGCCGAAATTTCGGCGCGCCCGCCAAGTGCGATCGCAAGGCTGAGCAGAAACTCGGCATTGCGCCCGCCGCGGCCTTTGCCCCGCACGGTGACGGTCGTCTCGCCGCCCGAGATGATCGCGCAGGGTGGCGCAATCGGCTGGCCGAATCCGGCCGCCTGCAGGGCGATGCCGGCATGAACGATGCCGCATTCGCGCGCTTCGCCCTCGATCGCATTGCCGAGAATGAGGGGCGCGAAGCCCGCCTCGCGCGCGACCTTCGCCGCCGCCTCCAGCGCGTGCTGTGGCGTCGCGATCAGAATGTTGGAGACATTGGCGAAGGCGGGATTACCGGGCTTGGGCGTCTCGGCGGTCGGGTTCGACAATTGCTTCAGCACGGCGGGCGAGGCTTCGATGTCATATTTGCGCAGCACCGCCAGCGCATCGGCTTGCGTCGTCGCGTCAGGAACGGTTGGACCGGAGGCGATCACCGAGAGATCGTCGCCGGGCACGTCCGAAATGATCAGGCTGACGAGCCGCGCGGGGGCCGCGGCGACTGCGAGGCGCCCTCCTTTGATCGCCGACAAATGTTTGCGCACGCAATTCATCTCGCCGATATGCGCGCCGCTGCGCAGCAGGGCGCGATTGATCGCCTGTTTGTCGGCAAGCGTGATGTCGCCGTCGGGCAGAGCGAGCAGAGCGGAACCGCCGCCGGATATGAGGCAGAGCACGAGATCGTCCGGCCCGACGCCTTTGACCAGCTCCAGAATCGCGCGGGCGGCCTTCGGCCCCGCTTCGTCGGGCACCGGATGGCTGGCCTCGACCACTTTGATGCGCTGCGTCGGCGCGCCATGGCCGTAACGCGTGACGACGAGACCTTCGAGCGGGCCGCGCCAATGCGCCTCGACAGCCGCGGCCATCGCGGCGGCGGCCTTGCCGGCGCCGACGACGATCGTGCGCCCCTTCGGCGGGGTCGGCAGATAGGGCGGCACGCAAAGCGCTGGCGCGGCGGCGTTCACCGCCGCGTCGAACATGGCTCTGAGCAACGCCCCTTGATCGCCAGCCATATATTTCCCCTTTAGGCGCTCTTCTTGCCGATTTCGTGATCGGCCATGATTTCCAACGCGCGCACCATGCCCGAATGATCCCATGCCTTGCCGCCATGGGCGACGCAGGCGCTGAACAATTGCTGCGTGGAAGCGGTGTTGGGCAGCGCGACGCCGAGCGCCCTGCCGCCCTGCAGCGCGAGATTGAGATCCTTCTGGTGCAATTCGATGCGGAAGCCCGGATCGAAAGTGCGCTTGACCATGCGCTCGCCGTGCACTTCAAGGATGCGCGAGGCGGCAAAGCCCCCCATCAAAGCCTGGCGTACCCGCGCGGGATCGGCGCCTGCCTTGGAGGCGAACACCAAAGCCTCTGCGACCGCCTCGATATTGAGGGCGACGATGATCTGGTTGGCGACCTTGGTGGTCTGCCCGTCGCCATTGCCGCCGACCAATGTGATGTTCTTGCCGAGCTTTTCGAAAATCGGCTTCACCACGGCGAAGGCTTCTTCCGAACCGCCGACCATGATCGTCAACGAAGCGGCCTTGGCCCCGACTTCGCCGCCCGAGACCGGCGCATCGAGATAATCGGCGCCGAGCGCCTTGATCTTCTGCGCGAACTCCTTGGTGGCGATCGGCGAGATCGAACTCATGTCGACGACAATCTTGCCCTTGCTCAGGCCTTCGCTGACGCCCGCCTTGCCGAACAGAATGTCTTCGACATCGAGCGTGTCAGGCGCCATCAGGATGATCACTTCCGATTTCTCAGCGACTTCCTTGCCGCTGGCGCAGGCGGCTCCACCCGCCTTGAGCAGCGCCTCGGGAACCGCGCGCCGGGTGCGCAGGAAGAGCTGATGGCCGGCGGCGATCAGATTGGCCGCCATGGGCTGGCCCATCACGCCAAGGCCGATGAAACCGATTTTACTCATGGTCGAGAACTCCTGATGGGCGCAATTAGGATTGATAGGGCTTGATCCAGCCAAGTCCCGCCACAGTGTTGGTGAGCGGCTTGTATTCGCAGCCGATCCAACCGGAATAGCCGATCTTGTCGAGATGCTTGAACAGGAACGGATAATTGATTTCGCCGGTGCCCGGCTCGTTGCGGCCGGGATTGTCGGCAAGCTGGACATGGGCGATGCGGGGCAGGTTCGCCTCCATCGTGCGGGCGAGATCGCCCTCCATGATCTGCATGTGATAGATGTCATATTGGACGAAGAGATTGTCGGAGCCGATTTCGTCGATCAGTGCGCGGGCCTGATCGGTGCGGGTGAGGAAGAAACCCGGAATGTCGCGGGTGTTGATCGGCTCGACCAGCAGTTTGATTTTCGCTTTCGCCATTTCGGCCGCCGCATAACTCAGATTAGCGACGAGAGTCTTGTGCAGCGTTTTGACATCGGCGCCTTTGGGGGCGACGCCGGCGATGCAATTGACGAGGCCGCAGCCGAGCGCGCTGGCGTAGTCGATCGCCTGATGAACGCCGCGGCGGAATTCCTCGACCCGGTCGGGGAAAATTGCAATGCCGCGCTCGCCCGCCGCCCAATTGCCGGCCGGCAGATTATGCAGCGCCTGCGTCAGGCCGTTGTCGCGCAGCCGCGCGACGAGATCGCTCTTCGTCTCCTCATAGGGCGACATATATTCGACGCCCTTGAAGCCGGATTTTGCGGCGGCGGCGAAACGGTCGAGGAGAGGCAGATCGGCGTAGAGGAAGGTCAGATTGGCGGAGAATTTCGGCATGGGGTGGTTCCTGAGATAGTTGATCAATCAGTCAGAGGTTTGCGCCGCCCCTCATCTGTCATGCATGCCACCTTCTCCCCGCTGCGCGGGGCGAAGGGGCGCGCGTTCCCTTCGCCCCGCGCAGCGGGGAGAAGGTGGCGCGAAGCGCCGGATGAGGGGCGGCGCTGACGTTTGCTACGTCCCCGCATTTTCGATGACGCCCATGTCCTGGCTCTCGCGGATCGACAGGTTGGGATCGAGGCAGAGGATTTCCTCGAACTCATTGACGTTGTTGACCTCGGTTCCCATCGCAATATTGGTGACGCGTTCGAGGATGAATTCCAGCACCACCGGCACGCGATGTTCTCTCATCAAGGCCTGCGCCTTGGCGAAAGCGTCCTTGAACTCGTTCGGGCTCTTGACGCGGATCGCCTTGCAGCCGAGGCCTTCGGCGACGGCGACATGGTCGACGCCGTAGCCGGCCGGGGCGTCGCCTTCCGGCGTCGCGTTAATATTGTCGAAGCCGAGCGAGACTTCGAAATCCATCTGGAAGCCGCGCTGCGCCTGACGGATCAGGCCGAGATAGGAATTGTTCACGACGACATGCAGATAGGGCAGTTTGTGCTGCGCGCCGACCGCGAGCTCCTCGATCATGAACTGGAAATCATAATCGCCCGACAGCGCGACGATCGTCTTGTCGGGATGGGCGGCGCGCACGCCGAGCGCAGCGGGCAGGGTCCAGCCGAGCGGCCCTGCCTGGCCGCAGTTGATCCAGTTGCGCGGATTATAGACTTTGAGGAATTGCGCGCCGGCGATCTGCGAAAGGCCAATCGTCGTGACATAGCAGGTGTCGCGTCCGAACGCCTCGTTCATCTCCTCATAGACGCGCTGCGGCTTCAGCGGAACCTGGTCGAAATGGCTCTTGCGCAGCATGTTGTTCTTGCGATGCAGGCATTTGGCCGCCCAGGAATCGCGGTTCTTCAACCGCCCGTCAGCCTTCATTTCGCGCGCGACTTCGATGAACAGCTTCAGCGCCGCCCGCGCGTCGGAGACGATGCCGAAATCGGGACCGAACACGCGGCCGATCTGGGTCGGCTCGATATCGACATGGATGAACTTGCGGCCCTTGGTGTAGACATCGACCGAGCCGGTATGGCGATTGGCGAAACGATTGCCGATGCCGAATACGAAATCGGATTCGAGGAAAGTGGCGTTGCCGTAGCGATGGCTGGTCTGCAGCCCGACCATGCCGGCCATCAGCGGATGATCGTCGGGAATCGTGCCCCAGCCCATCAAGGTCGGGATGACGGGAACGCCGGTCAGTTCGGCAAATTCCACCAGGAGATCGCAGGCGTCAGCGTTGATGACGCCGCCGCCGGCGACGATCAGCGGCCTCTGCGCTTCGTTCAGCATGGCGATGGCGCGCTCCGCCTGTGCGCGCGTGGCGGCGGGCTTGTAGATCGCCAGCGGCTGGTAGGTGGAATCGTCATATTCGATTTCCGCCAATTGCACGTCGATCGGCAGGTCGATCAGCACCGGCCCGGGCCGGCCCGAGCGCATGACATGAAACGCCTGTTGGAAAACCATCGGCACCAGCGCGGGCTCGCGCACGGTGACCGACCATTTGGCGACCGGCTTGGCAATCGTCTCGATGTCGACCGCCTGGAAATCCTCTTTATAAAGCTTGGCGCGCGGCGCCTGGCCGGTGATGCAGAGGATGGGGATGGAATCGGCGATCGCCGCATAGAGCCCGGTGATCATGTCGGTGCCGGCCGGCCCCGACGTGCCGATGCAGACGCCGATATTGCCCGCCTTGGCGCGCGTGTAGCCGTCCGCCATATGCGAAGCGCCCTCGACATGGCGCGCCAGGATATGGCGGATCGAGCCGCGCGCTCTCAGCGCGGCATAAAGCGGATTGATCGCGGCGCCGGGCACGCCGAAGGCGCAGGTCACGCCTTCTTTTTCGAGCACGCGAACGGCGGCCTCGATCGCTTTCATCCTCGCCATGTCAAGCCTCCCGATTACAAAGCCAGAATCGGAGGAGGATGAACTTGTCGCGATACACCGGGCCGTCATTGCGAGCGGCGCCGAAGCAATCCAGACGACGGCTTTCGATAGCTCAGTCTGGATTGCTTCGTCGCTTCGCTCCCTCGCAATGACGTACACGAGAGTCGGTCGAAGGCATCCTGTCCCAATTCTTCAAGGCCCCGTTATCCCCGAGGATAGACCCTTTCTCAACGACGGCGCATTTCTTTTCCATCAGATGGGACGTTTGGGGAAAGGCGCTATGATTCAAGAGCTTAATCGACGCGGCAAGTAGAATTTCCGGCCTTTCAGTCGCCCCGCTACCCGCCGACCGCTCTGATCGTCTGCTCGACGGACGCGCCGGGAATGCGGAACAGGCCAGTGAATGGCTCGTTGAGTTCGAGAATGAGAAACACCGCGCTGCCGACAGCGAACGCGCCAAAAGCGAGCGCGACGACGTTTGTGGAGTTAAAGCGCGAGAGCACGCCAAAACCGCAGAACAACAGCATCGCCCAGGAGACGACGATAACGAGCAATGGCCAGGAAACCGGAGAGGCCAATTGCAGGGACATCAGCAATCGGGTCTGCTCGATAATTCCGGCGTTGACGCCAATCGTGCCGACCAATTGCGTCTGGGCCGGCGTCTTCGGGTTCAGCGAACTGATCGCCTGGTTCATCATCACGAATCCGGGCAGGTAAGATTCGACTTCAAGCTCCTTCGGGTCGGCGTCGCCGCCGCCCCAGATCGTGTGATAGGCCTTCTTGAGCGCGCCTTTAAGTCCGTCGCGCAGCGGCTGCGCCTCCGGCCCGTATTGCACCAGCGCCATATCGAGCTGGATCGAGCGCGCGCCAAGCGTTTCGACATTGGCTTTCTGGACTGCGAAAAATCCGTAGGCCGAGCCGACCAGCGTTCCCAGAACGAGGGCCAGAAGCAGCGTCAGGAGGCCCATGATCGCGCCGATCATCTCCTTCGATCCCGTCGACATATGGCTTTCCGGCAGCAGGCGCTGCAGGTACAGGCCAAAAACGCCGAGGGCGAATGTCACGATGCCGACCCCGGCCGAGATGAAAATGGTTGTCACGTTTCCCCCCAATATGCGCCACCGTCCCATCTCTCGCCGAGAGGCGATCAGGGCGTATTCCAACCCGCCTCAAGCGGGCTCGCTCCACTCCCCGCGCACTTCGGTCCGCAACCAGCCTTCGGCATGCTTGCGCCAGTAATGTTCCTTGAGCCGCAGCGAAAGCGGACCTGGCCGGTCATTGCCGAGGACGCGCGCGCCGACGCGCGCCACCGGCATCACGCCGCCCGCCGTCGTCGCGGCGAACACTTCATCCGCATCCTCGAGCAGAGCGCGCGGGATCGGCGCGATTTCGGCCGGCACACCCAATGCCGCGCAGAGTTCCAATATCGATCGCCGCGTGATCCCGTGCAACGCGCCGCGATCGGGGGTCAGCACGCGGCCGTCCTTGACCACGAAGATGTTGAAGCCGGGGCCTTCCGTCACCATGCCGGCGGCGTCGCAAAGGACGACGGTGTCGAAGCCATTGTCATGCGCCTCGATCAATCCGCTCGTCAGGTCGCTCCATTGATAGTTCTTCACGCTCGGATCGACCGAAGCGTCCGGCACGCGCGGCGTGCTGGCGATCCACAGATGCGCGCCGCGTTCCTGAACATCGGGAGGGACCACATCGATCCAGGGGATCGCGTAGGCGATCAGATGGTTCTGGCAATCGGCGGGGCGGCGCGAACCGAACATGCGCGGGCGGCCGCGACTGGCGACCATCGCGACATAGGAATCGGCAAGGCCGGTCAAAGCGACGCAGCGATGCAGGATCGCCTCGATCGTCGCGCGGTCCTCGGGAACGCTGAGCCGGCGCGCCTGCATGGAGCGGGCGAAGCGATCAAGGTGATCGCCCAGCCGAAAGAAGCCGCCGCGAAAGACATGCACCACGTCATAGACGGCGTCGGATCGCGTGAATCCCCAGTCGAGCACGGATATGCCAGCCTGCGCGATCGGCACGAAGGCGCCGCCGACATAGGCGGCGCCGGATGCATATTCGTTTTGGGCGGACGCGTCGGCCAAGACCGGCGCTCAGCTCGGCCTTCTGGCCAGCGAAAGCCAGACGCCGCCGCCGATGAGGACGGTCCCGGAAAGGCGGCCGAGGAATTTGGCGCGCGCCGGTTTCATGAACCAGGCCCGGCCGAGCCCCGCCGCCACCGCCCAGCTCGAATCCGTCATCGCGGCGAGGATCACCGTGAAGACGCACATTGCGGCGAGCTGGGGCCCGGCCGGCAGATTGGGATCGATGAATTGCGGCAGGAAAGCCGTGAAGAAGACGGTGGTCTTGGGATTGGACAGCGCGACGAGGAGCCCACGCGTGAAATGCACATGGCCGCGCGGCGCCAGCGCCGGCCCGCTCTTGCCGGCATGCCGCCAGGCCTGAAAGCCGAGCCATACGAGATAGGCGGCGCCGCCCCAGCGCAGGACTTCGAACAGGATGACGGCATTGGCGAGAACCCAGTTCAGGCCGAAAGCGATCGCGGTCAGCAGCAGCGCATTGCCGAGCGTCGTCCCCACGACGGTGGTCAAGGCGGCGCGCATGCCTTGCGTCGCGCCGGTCGAGACGACGAGCGTGACGATCGGCCCCGGCATGATGATGAGGACGATGGTGATGAGGATGAAGGCGGTGAACAATTCTACGTTCATAAGGGACCTCGTCGTGTCGCGGCGGGCGCCGAACATTTCACCGAACCGGCCGGAAGGCAATTGCGGGCGGCTTGCCCAATGAGAGCGTCCCATAGAATAGCAATATTGATGTTCTAGACATCACTATCGCGCTATGATACATGCTTATCCACTCTTCTAACCTGAGTCCACCGCATGCTCACCGCTCCCCAATTGCGCGCCGCGCGCGCGCTGCTCGGCATCGACCAGCGCGAATTGTCCCGGCTTTCAGATGTTTCGCTCGCCACGATCCAAAGAATGGAGGCGAGCGAAGGCAATGTGCGCGGCGTCGTCGATAGCCTGATGAAGATCGTCGCGGCGCTCGAGGCGGCAGGCGTCGAGTTGATCGGCGAAAACATGCGCAGCGATGGCGGCGGACGCGGCGTCCGCCTGCGCCAGCCCGGGGCAGCGGGCGGACGATCGCTGAGCGAAAGAGACGCCCCGTGAGCGATCGGACGATACGCAAGCCGGGCTTCGCCGACCTCTATACGCCAAAACTCGTGACATTGCTGCGCGAAGGCTATCGCCTGCGCGACTTGCAGGCGGACGCGATCGCCGGCCTCACCGTAGCGGTTGTCGCCCTGCCTCTGTCGATGGCGATCGCGATCGCCTGCGGCCTCAGTCCCGACCGCGGCCTCTACACTGCGATCGTCGGCGGCTTTTTCGTATCGGCGCTCGGCGGCAGCCGCTTTCAGATCGGCGGCCCCGCTGGCGCCTTCATCGTCCTCATTTTCTCGATCGTCGAGCGTCAAGGCTATGACGGTCTCGTGATCGCAACGATGATGGCCGGCGCGATAATGCTCGTGGTCGGCTTCATGCGCTGGGGAACCTATATCAAATACATCCCCTATCCGGTGACGGTCGGCTTCACCACGGGCATTGCCGTCATCATCTTCGCAAGCCAGATCAAGGAGCTCGTCGGACTCGACCTCGACAGGGAGCCGGCGGCGCTCGTCCCCAAACTGACGGCGTTGGCGGGCGCGATCGGCACAATGCGACCGATGACGCTCGCAATATCGATATTGGCGGCCGCTATCATCCTGATCCTGCGGCGGCTGCGCCCGAATTGGCCTGGCATATTGATCGCGGTGGCTCTTTGCGCGGCGCTCACCGGGCTACTTCACCTGGATGTTGCGACAATCGGCTCGCGCTTCGGCGGCGTGCCGCGCACGCTGCCATCGCCGGCCTTGCCGGCTTTCGATCTCGCCAGAATGTGGACGCTGTTGCCGGACGCTTTCGCGATCGCGCTGCTCGGCGCAATCGAATCGCTGCTCTCGGCGGTCGTGGCCGACGGCATGACCGGCCGGCGACACCGCTCAAATTGCGAACTGGTCGCGCAGGGCGTCGCGAATATCCTCGCGCCGATCTTTGGCGGAATGCCGGTCACCGGCACGGTCGCGCGCACCGCGACCAATGTGCGCTCCGGCGCCAAGGGGCCGATAGCGGGCATGTTGCATGCGCTCTACGTCCTTTTGTTCATGCTCATCGCCGCGCCGCTCGCCGCCTATATCCCGCTTGCCTCGCTCGGCGCCGTGTTGGCGGTGGTCGCCTGGAGCATGGCGGAGAGGGAGGAATTTGTCGCGCTTGTGCGCGCTTTCGGCGGCGACGCGCTTGTTCTGCTGGCGACGTTTCTGCTGACCATTTTCGAGAGCCTGACGCTCGGCATCGGGGTCGGCGTGACGCTCGCCGCCTTCTTGTTCTTGCATCGCATGGCTGAGACGATCGAAGTGCGGGAAGGTCGAACCTCCGTGGATGAGGACGAGGCCGATTCCAGCGAGGCCGCGGCCTTCGCCACGGAAGCGCCACCCAATCCCGACCTGATCGTCTATAAGATCAGCGGCGCCTTCTTCTTCGGCGCTGCCGCCGCGGTGAGCGCCGCGCTCGACCGCGTCGGACGATATCCCAGCACTTTCGTTTTCGATTTCGCCGATGTGTCGCTGATCGACACAACGGCGGCCAAAGCGCTCGCCGTTTTCGTGCGCAAGCTGCGGCGGGCGAACACGCATGTGTCGATCGCGAAGGCGCGGCCGGGGGTTCGCCGCGCGCTGCTGACCGCCGGCTTGCGCGAACCGGAAGTGAGCTATGTCGGAACGATCAGCGAAGCGCGCGAGCGCGCTGCGGCCGATCCTGTGGCGACCGAACTTTCTCTCAGCGCCGCGCGATAAGCGCATGAGCTGTCACGGGAGCCGCCCGCCGAGCGCGAGCGTCAGCTCGCGCGCGGTGTCGCGCACCAGCCGCCCGAGTTCCGGCACGCGCTCCTGCGGCACGCGGCTCGCAAGGCCGGATACCGATATGCCGGCGAGCGCTTCGGCCTGATCGTTGTAGACGACGGCGGCGACGCAGCGCAGGCCCATCAGATATTCCTGATCGTCGATGGCGTAGCCGTCGCGGCGCACCGTTTCCAGCGCATCGCGCAATTCGCCGGCGCGCACGACGGATTTGGGCGTCAGCCTTTTCATGCCGTGACGCTGGATGATCGCGACCACCTCCTCGTCCGCATAGGTCGCCAGAATCGCCTTGCCGATGCCTGATGTCACCATCGGCACGCGGCCGCCGACTTTGGTGATCGCGCGCATGATCTCGCGGCTTTCGACCTGCGTCAGCACGATGACTTCGCCGTCGTCGACAATGCCGAGATTGGCGGTCTCATGGGTGAGATCGCGCAGGCGACGCAGAAAGGGCAGCGCCGGGGCGACGAAATTGCGTCGGCGGATGAAGGCCGAGCCGATCGCGAAACTCTGCCGCCCGATGTGCCACATATTGTCGCTTTGATCGAAGGCGACGAAACGGCGCTTCTCGAGCGTGGTGAGAAGGCGGTGCGCGGTCGAGGGCGACAGGCCCGTGCGGATCGCCAGATCGGTGAGGCGATAGCCTTCCTCGTCCTCGCCGAGCGCCTCGAGCAGCAGCATCGCCCGATCGACCGACTGAACGGCGCCGCTCTTGGCGCTTTCATCGTCCTCGACGAGCTTCGGATGGGGCTTCAGCGCGCGACGCCTGGGGCCGGCTTTCATGGGGTTTAGGATTCCGGTTCAGGCCCGATTGGTAGAATTCCTGGCGCGGGTTGGCAATGCGCTCGTGGAGATGGAAAGCGAACGTCGCGCTGCCCCGCATCCGGCGCTTCGCGCCACCTTCTCCCCGCAATAGGCGGGGAGAAGGGATTGCGTCTGCCGCACCGCCTGTCCGCGGTGTATGCTTTCCCAAGCAACCTCCGGAGGAAACATGTCCCTGTTCGATCTGACTGGCAAAGTCGCAATCGTCACCGGCTCATCGCGCGGCATCGGGCGAGCCATCGCGCATCGGCTCGCCGAGCATGGCGCAAAAGTGGTGATTTCCTCGCGCAAGGCCGAGGCCTGCGCCGCGGTAGTCGCTGAGATCGACGCGCGATATGGCGCGGGCCGCGCTTTGGCGGTTCCGGCCAATATTTCATCGAAAGAGGATCTGCGCCATCTCGCCGACGCCGCCGCCGCGCATTTCGGCAAGATCGACATTCTCATCTGCAACGCGGCGTCCAATCCCTATTACGGCCCGCTCGCCAATATTTCCGACGATCAGTTCCGCAAAATCCTCGACAACAACATCGTCGCCAATCATTGGCTGATTTCGTTCGTCGCGCCGGCGATGGTCGCGCGCAGGGAAGGCTCGATCGTCATCATCTCCTCGGTCGGCGGCCTCAAAGCCTCAACCACGATCGGCGCCTATAACATTTCCAAGGCCGCCGACTTCCAATTGGCGCGCAACCTCGCCGCCGAATTCGGGCCGCATAATGTGCGGGTCAATTGCATCGCGCCCGGCCTGATCCGCACCGATTTTGCGCGCGCGCTTTGGGAGAACCCCGACAATCTGAAGGTCTATAATTCCCGCACGCCGCTGGGGCGGATCGGCGAGCCGGACGAAATCGCCGGGGCCGCGGTCTTCCTCGCCTCGCCGGCGAGCACATTCATGACCGGCCAGGCGATCGTCGTCGACGGCGGCGCGACGATAAGCTGAGGGCCCGCCGCCGGGCCGATGTTGCTTTTATCAGGCCCTTTGCCTAGCTTGAACGCCGGCGTGGACCACAGGTTTGCGCGCCATAAGCCGGGAGGAATCGATGGCGACCAAGCAGCGCGCGAAGGGCCTATCTTGAGTTCGGCGCTCGATGTGAAGCCGCGGGCCGCCGGGGCGCGCACGCCCTTCCCCTGGGAAAAGCACTATCCGCCTGGGGTCGCCTGGGACGCGCCGATCGAGCCCGGCACGGTTCCCGATTTGTTTGCGCGGGGCGTCGCCGCGCACAAGAACCGCACCGCCATTGAATTTCGCGACCGGCCGATCGCCTTCGCCGAACTCGGCCGCGCCGTCGACGCCATGGCGGCGGCCTTCCTTCGGTGCGGCGTCAAGCCGCAAGAGGCGATCGCGATCTATCTGCCCAATACGCCGCTCCATCCGATCACGTTTTTCGGCGGCCTCAAGGCGGGCGCAAAAATCGTCCACCTCAGTCCGCTCGACGCCGAGCGTGAACTGATGCACAAGCTGAAAGACAGCGGCGCGCGCATTTTGGCGACCACCAATTTCGCTTACTTTCTGCCCAACGCCGTCAAATTGCTCGACGCCGGCCTCGTCGATCTCGTCATCGTAGATGATGACGCCTCGTGGGGACCCACGCCGGCGCCCCAGCTTGCGCTGCCGGATCGACCCGATGTCGTCGCCCACAACGCTTTCGTCGCCGACGAGGCGCGCCCGGCGCAATGGCCTGACATCGCGCCCGACGATGTCGCGCTGCTGCAATATACCGGCGGCACCACCGGCGTCCCCAAAGGCGCCATCCTCAGCCATGCCAATCTCACCGCCGCGGTCGCAATCTATAAGGCCTGGGCGGACGGCAATGGCCTGGTGACATTGGAGACCGACAAGGTCGTCACCGTTCTGCCGCTCTTTCACATCTATGCGCTGACTTATATCCTCCTTCGCGCGATCCAGAGCGGCGCCCAAATCCTGCTTCGTTCGCGCTTCGACGTCGAGGGCGTGCTCAGCGACATTGAAGTGAAGCGCGCGACGATCTTTCCCGGCGTGCCGACCATGTGGATCGCCATCGCCAATCATCCCGGCATAGAAAAACGCGATTTCTCCTCGCTGCGCCTGTGCGGCTCGGGCGGCGCGCCGCTTCCCGTCGAGACCGCCAGGAGCATTCTGCAAAGCACCGGCCTGATCCTGCGCAGCGGCTGGGGCATGACCGAGACCTCGCCGGCGGGAACCGGCTTCCTGCTCGACGGGCCGGGACGGATCGGCAGCATCGGCTTTCCCCTGCCGGGCATAGAGCTCGGCATTGTTGCGCTCGATGATCCGCACCGCGTGCTTGGTCCCGGCGAGACCGGCGAATTGCGGGTGAAAGGGCCGAATGTGACGCGCGGCTATTGGAACCGCCCGCAGGAGAGCGCCGCCTCTTTCGCGGACGGCTATTTCCTGACCGGCGACATCGGCTATATGGATGAGGACGGCTATTTCTTCATCGTCGACCGCAAGAAGGACATGATCATTTGCGGCGGCTTCAATGTCTATCCGCAGATGATCGAACAGGCGATCTATGAACATCCCGCCGTGAGCGAAGTCCTGGTGATCGGCGCGCCCGATTCCTATCGCGGCGAGAGCGCCATGGCCTATGTCTCGCTTCGCGCCGGGGCTGAACCGTTCACGCTGGAGGAATTGCGCGCTTTCCTGCGCGACAAGCTCGGCCCGCATGAATTGCCGACCCTGCTGGAATTCCGCGCCGCCCTGCCGCGCACGCCGGTCGGCAAATTGTCGAAAGTCGAATTGCGCGAGGAAGCGCGCAAGGTGAAGTGACGCCCTTCTCCCCTTGCGCATGCCTGTCGGGGGAGACTAAAGCCCGCACCAAAAGCGGGAGGGTTTTGTGATTGCATAATCACCGGTCGTCATGGCCGGGCTTGTCCCGGCCATCCACGCGGCGCGGTTGCAAGAAACTTTTGAGGTTGGCGGCCTCCGCGCGGCGTGGATGCCCGGCACAAGGCCGGGCATGACGTGGTGGGGTTGCAAACGACGAGTATTGCAACCGAATTCTGTTCCCCAGACAGCCCTAACCCTTGCGGGAGAAGGACAGAGAAGAAGGAACGACCATGGACCTGCGATTTACCGACGACGAACTGGCGTTTCGTGAGCAAGTGCGCGGCTTCGTCAAAGCGAACCTGCCCGCCTCGATCCGGCAGAGAATCCTCGAAGGGCGTCATCCCCGCAAGGACGACATCGTGACCTGGACGCGCATTCTCAGCAAGCAAGGCTGGTCGGTGCCGCACTGGCCGAAGGAATGGGGCGGCACGGGCTGGAGCGCGGTGCAATTGCTGATCTTCAACGACGAATTGCAGCAGGCCGGCGCGCCCGAACCGCTCGCCTTCGGCACCAGCATGGTCGGGCCGGTGATCTACACTTTCGGCTCGGACGCGCAGAAGCGCCGCTTCCTGCCGCGCATCGCCAATATCGATGATTGGTGGTGCCAGGGCTTTTCGGAGCCGGGCGCCGGCTCCGATCTCGCCGGATTGAAAACAACCGCCAGGCGCGAGGGCGGCGAATGGGTGATCAACGGACAGAAGACCTGGACGACGCTCGCCCAATATGCCGACTGGATTTTCGTTCTCGCCCGCACCGACGCGAGCGTGAAGAAGCAGGAGGGCATTTCCTTCATCCTCGTCGACATGAAATCGCCCGGCGTGACGGTGCGTCCGATCCAGACGCTCGACGGCGGACATGAGATAAACGAAGTGTTCTTCGACGATGTGCGCGTCCCTCTCGAAAACCTGGTCGGCGAGGAAAACAAGGGCTGGAACTACGCCAAATTCCTGCTCGGCAACGAGCGCAACGGCATCGCCCGCGTCGGCGCCTCGAAGGCGCGCATCAAGCGCATCCGCGAACTGGCTTCCCTGCAAGTCTATGGCGAGAAGCCCAAGATCGAGGACCCGCTGTTTCGCATGAAGCTGGCGGCCGTCGAGGTGGAGCTGAAGGCTTTGGAAATGACCCAGCTTCGCGTCATCGCGGGCGAGCGCAAGCGCGAAAAAGGCAAGCCCGATCCGACCTCCTCCGTGCTCAAGATCAAAGGCTCGGAGATTCAGCAGGCGACCAGCGAATTGCTGATGGATGTCGTCGGCCCGTACGCCCTGCCCTATCAGCCCGAACGCGAGGACGGCGACCGCTGGAACGAGCCGCCGGTCGGGCCCGATTGGGCCTCGACCATTGCGCCGACCTATTTCAATCTGCGCAAGGTTTCGATCTATGGCGGATCGAACGAAATCCAGCGCGGCATTATCGCCAAAGCGATTCTGGGACTGTAAGCACATGAACTTCGACCTGACGGAAGAGCAGCAGCTTCTCAAAGACAGCGTGACGCGGCTGCTCGCCGACCGCTATGGCTTTGAAGCTCGAAAAGGCTTCCAGGCCACGCCGGAGGGCTGGAGCCGCGACCTCTGGCGTCAATATGGCGAGATCGGCCTGCTGGGCGTCGCCTTCGCCGAGGCCGACGGCGGCTTTGGCGGCGGCCCGGTCGAGACCATGCTGATCATGGAGGCGTTCGGGCGCGCGCTGACGCTCGAACCTTATCTCGCCACCGTCGTTCTGGCCGGCGGCCTGATCCGGCGCGCCGGCAATGCCGAACAGCGCGCCGCGCTGATTCCGGCGATCGCGTCGGGCGAATTGCTGCTCGCCTTCGCTCATGCCGAACGTCAATCGGGGCACGATCTCTTCGATGTCGGCGCCAGCGCGCGCGAGGACGGCGGTTCATTCGTGCTGAATGGCGAGAAGGGCCTCGTGCTGCATGGCGATTGCGCCGACAAGCTGATCGTCTCGGCGCGTCGCGCCGGCGCGCGGCGCGACAGAAGCGGCATCGGCCTGTTCCTCGTCGACGCCAAAGCGGACGGCGTCGCGCGCCGCGGCTATCGCACGCAGGACGGCCAACGCGCCGCTGAGGTGACGCTGACCAATGTGCGCGTCGCGGCGAAGGACGTCCTGGCGGGCGACGAAGATCCTTTCCCGCTGATCGAGCGGGTCGTCGATGAAGCGATCGCAGCGACGAGCGCGGAGGCGGTCGGCGCGATGAGCGAGGCGCTTGATATGACCGTCGACTATCTCAAGACGCGCAAGCAGTTTGGCGTGCCGATCGGTTCATTCCAGGCTTTGCAGCACCGCGCTTCCGATATGGTGGTGGCGATGGAGCAGGCGCGCAGCATGATGATGCTGGCGACGATGATGGCGGGCGAGGAGAATGCGGCCGAACGGCGCAAGGCGATCTCCGCCGCCAAGGTCCAGATCGGCCGCTCGATCCGCTTCATCGGCCAGCAGGCGATCCAGTTGCATGGCGGCATTGGCATGACGATGGAATATAAGCTCGGCCATGTCTTCAAGCGCCTGACGATGATCGACATCCTATTCGGCGACGCTGATTATCATCTGGAGCGGCTCAGCCGGGGGGATGGGTTGATAGGGTAGCCGAGGTTTGCGCTGCCCCTACAGGCAAAGGCCTGCGCCGCCCCTCATCCGTCATGCTTCCGCATGACACCTTCTCCCTGCAAGCGGGGCGAAGGGAGGGCGCACCCCCCTTCGCCCCGCGTAGCGGGGAGAAGCAACTATCAGATGGGGTCGATTAAGCCGTTATGATTTTCCATGGTTGGTCTCTTTGTAGGACGGCGTTTGCGTAGATGA
>Ga0209006_10000654_pt1 | contig 32296 bp, 29 predicted proteins | sample JacPin_JW_Ref_O2_FD_188567 | JGI IMG/M metagenome (GOLD analysis project Ga0209006, IMG submission 188567) | Forest soil microbial communities from Algoma, Ontario, Canada - Jack Pine, Ontario site 1_JW_Ref_O2 (SPAdes) (version 2) | ecosystem: Environmental > Terrestrial > Soil > Boreal... | reverse complement strand
TGGATTCGCGCACGGCGAGCCCGGCGCAAAAAAGGCGCTCGCTGGTGTTGCCGCCGGAACGGGCATTGCCGTTATGGCAGTGAATGTCTTGAGTTGGCTTTGGGGCGTATAGCGCCCTTCCAGCCACCCTCACACCCGCGTCTAGACGAGGAAGCTATGCCAGACAAACCACAGCAGCAAACGTCGCACGAACCAAGTCTTCAAGAGCCTGCATAAGCCTCTCACCTACTTGGGCGTAGAGCGCACGCTATTCTACTTCGTCTGTGTCGGCGCAGTGGGGGCCTTCAATCTCTTCAATTCCATACTCGCCGGGATCGCCGTCTTCATTGGCGGCTTTGCCTTCGGCCATTGGGTAACGAACAGCGATCCAGCATTCCTCCGCATCCTCGCAAAGTCCGAACGCTACAAGCTGCGCTACGACGCCGCGAAGCAGCGAATTCCCCGTCATGACCGAGAACGTCTTCACTCCCCACACAGAGCCGCAGGTGGAACCAACGTTGCACCGCAACCTGGAACTGCCCAAAGGCGTGTTGCAGAAGAACCTCAAGACCTTCGTTTATCTGGGTGCGGCCTTGCTCGTGATTGTGGCGGCGCTCTTCAGTTCGTCCGGCAAGAAGACCCCCTCGCAACAGGCCAGCTCGAAAGGCCAACCCCCGCAACCAGCCTTGCAGGACAACACCGACAACAACGTGCAGGAGTTGAAGAACCAACTTCAAGCCGAACGCCAGAAAGAACAGCAGGCGACAATGGCCGCCGCCGCGATGGGAGATCCGGCGCTCGCATCTGCGACTCCCCAGCAGCGATCCGCAGCCGCGGCCTATGGGCCGACCGGCCTTGCAGTGCCCTGTATTCCGGGCCAGCCCTGCCCGCAAGCGCAACAGACGGAGCAAGCCGCTTTCATGGCGCGATCGCAGGTGATGAACAGGGCCGAGAATTTCAAAGGAGTCATCACGACGCCTGCGTGGAGAAGTAAACCAAGCTGGATGTTAGTAGCCGGAAACGACAGAACGATTAACCCCGATCTCGAACGCTGGTATGCCACACGGGCGGGCAGCCACAAAGTCGAAGTCGCCGGAGCCAGCCACTCGGTCTACGTCTCGCACCCGAAGGAGGTTGCAGCGTTGATCGAAGATGCAGCACAACACGTTCGCTAGGAGGCTAAATGCTCCTTTCCTGGAGCCAAGCTGGAACATGGATCATGAGGTAGTCAATAAGACTCCTTACCGACGGCAGCATTCCCCACGGGGTCGGGTGAACCAAGTGCAGAATATTCTTCGCCCCAGACCATTCCGATAACACTCGTCCATAAGCCCCTCTTTCAAAGGAGTGGCAACCACTTGTTCCGGCAGCAATGCGATGCCGATACCGCATATCGCAGCTTGAAGTCTCACGCGGAGATCACTCGTTACAAGCCTCGGCTTCAACTCGATACGTTTATCGGGGTGAGCTACGACCTGCCAACCTGATCCGGCGATCCAGATCGAAACGCCGGTCTCCACGGGCCTGGCAGTTTTGAGCCTGTTACGAAATACTTCGGGCGGATGCAAACAAAGCAACGACGCAATTCATGGCTTCGTCGCAGGCTTCGCGCTGAAGATGCCTTTGAAGCTTTCGCGGTACTGAAGGAAGACCAGTACCCACAGTATAGAGGCCACCAGAGCCGGAGCGATGCTCGCCGGCGCAAGCGTCAGGTGAAACGCAAGGATGTTGTAGAGTTCCGCCGCCAACACTGTTAGCGCAAGTGGCACGAAGTAGCCGGAGAGCAGCAGCAGTCCACCGAGCAATTGAATCGCGAAGAAGAATGCGGCAAAACCCGACTCGCTGACGGAGACAAGAAACTGAATCGCGAGCGGATTCGCCGGGGGCAGCTGGTGGATGAAGTTGAGAAATCCGTTCAACCCGAAGACCGTAAACATAAGGCCTAGTAAATAGCGAGCAACAATTGAAGTAATTTTCATGAGTGTCCTCTCTAGAAGGTCTGTGCGTGCGTCTGCACGGACTGAAGGTGCGGTGCAAGAAACGCGCTCCGGTCATGCCCCTGATTCAGCACAGCGGTCCCCGCTGCGGTGAGGAAGGTCGCGTCCGTCACGCCAAGAAAACCAAATACGGACCGCAGATAGGGCTCCACGAAATTGAACGAGGCCATCTGCGTTTGGGCGTCGTAGATCCCGCCCGTTGCGATGATGAAGGTCGCCTTCTTGCCGGTAATCAGGCCCTTCGGTCCTCCGTGCCCGTAGGAAAAGGTCCTGCCGACACGCGCAATCTGGTCGATCCACAGCTTGAGCACGGAGGGCACACCAAAATTATGCATCGGCACTCCAATGACGTACTCATCGGACTGCTCCAATTCGGCGAGCAGAGAGTCGGAGAGCGAAAGCAATTCCTTCTGCTGCGGAGTGCGGGCCTGTTCCGGCGTGTAAGCAGCACCGACCCATTCCGCATTGATCGGCGGCATTGCTGTTGCGTTGAGGTCTCGGTCTATGATTCTTCCATCCGGGTGCGAAGCCTTCCATTGAGTGACAAACGCAGCAGTCAGCTCGCGGGAGACTGACCGACCGTAGAGTGGGCTGGAATCGATATGCAGCAGCGTTGACATTTGAGAATTCCTCCTGCACGACAATTGATGAGTACTAAACATATGTCGATTCATAAAATAAACAAGTGTCGCTTTAGTCTGCAAGGAGGTATCCTTATTAGTGGAATGGCCCAGCTTCTTCAACCCGAGACCGGCACGACGGATCCGCGCATCCTGCGCAGCCGCCGCATGCTAATGGATTCACTAGCCAGGTTATTGATGAAAAAGGAGTTCGAAGACATTTCTGTCCAAGAGATAGCCGATGACGCGACGCTAAATCGGGCCACCTTTTACCTGCACTATCCAGATAAGAACGCGCTGCTGCAGGCCATGACGGGCGTGCGGTTCCGCGATCTGATAGAGCGCCGCGGCATCACCTTTACCGACTGCAATGGAGCGCTGCGCGCCATTGCACTCGGCGTCTGCGACTATCTTGCTGAGACCACAGGCTGTCCCAGTCAGTTGGCTCGGACACCTCTCGAAGGCTCTATCATCCCCGTCGTCGAGGATATGTTCAAAGAAGGCCTTGCCCATCATGGGATGGCACCCAGTGTCGATGCGGCACTGCTGGCGACCACCGCGGCCTGGGCCGTTTTTGGAGCCGCGCGCCGCTGGTTTCAGACCCCCAACCGTATCCCCGCCGAGGAGATGGCCGCCAAGATTGAAACCATGGTGAATCCGGTCCTTTTTCGGTGCCTCTTAATAGCTGAAGAGTGCCCACACCCACCTGACAGAGCAAACTTCTGAAGGTGCGGATGTACACGGCAGTACGGTCCTTCGGCGCATTTGTTGCCGTGCTTCGTGACGCGCTGTCCACAATTCAACTTCGCCCGGTGGGCGGCACACTTCACGATCATGTCGTTCTCGCTGTTGGGATTCCCGCGTTTCCACAGAGCCTTGAGGGTGACCCGGATCTGGCTGTGGCGGAAGTCAAGATCGCCCCAGCACCATGTTGCGCCTCCTGATCGCGAAATCCAGAGCCCAGCATAAATTTTCAGAAAGATCGCCTCATCGCCTATGGCGTGATTGAGCATCGACTGAATTTCTTCGTGCTCATAGATTGGCCGGATGGTTTCAATATATTTCGGCCAGTCGCTCGATGCGATCAGCCGGCTTTTCCCGTGCCGTTTAAAAAGCTGCGGCACGACGACCAGTTTGTCGTAGACGGTACGGCGGCCAAGTCCCAGTTCGTAGCACCGTGTCATGAAGGCCAGGATGTCTTCGCGCGCCACCAGGTCCACGGATTTCTTTTCGTAGGACGGGACGAGCAGTTTCTTCGGGTATAGCGGTAGCTGATGTAGGTTCGGTGACTGCGCTGGGCCTCGACCCTCGCGAGGTATCGGTCAATGGCTGCCGTCAGGTGACGCCGCTGGTGTTATCGTGGTCGGATGTGCCGGGCGCGACATCGCCCCGGCTTTGAGCGCCTCCACTTCGATGGCCTTGAGCCGAGCGGCTTCGGCCACAGTCGCAAAATCCGCGACAGCCTTGCGGTAACGCTTGCCGTGCTCATACCACTCGCTACATGAAACTTGGCTTCGGCGGCGAGCATACTGAGTCGAACCAGCGGCTGATATACACTTCGGCATGAGCTTCACCGCAGTAATGCCGGGCTCCGGCCGCGCTGGCGGTTTCAGAATTCCACCTGTGCACGGTAAGCTCGGAATCTCCACATCGAATTACGAACCAGTGGATGGGGTTAGTCGTGACCAGACCACAGACTTCACATCTAAATTCCTGCAGAGACGTCATGGCTCCATTCCGTATATCAGGGGTTAGTCACACTACTTCGCGATCGAGGCCGGTCGCAGATTTGGTGTCAGAATCGTCAGTTCGCCGACTTGTTCCCTCTTCGGGGTGCCACGTAGGTGAGCGTGTTCCATCATCCAGAGTTCGGGAATGATTTCGCCGACCAGTTGTCCATGACAGAAGAGGCGCACCAGCGAACTCTCAGAGACTACAATTCCCACGGCTTTGGTAACTGCGCTCATGTTGGCGGCGGCGATGTGACGGCTGCCGAGTCCGAGCGGCACGTCCACTTGCGCGGCTACCGCATCGAGGTAGCGGCACGCTGAGAGGACAATTCCTTCGCGACTTACAACGAACCCACCATCCAGCTGCGCCAATTCCTTGATGGTTCCGCGGAGATTGAGATTGGTAACGTGAAGTGAAGACTCAGGATGTCCCGACAAAGGATCCAAAATCAACGGTCTGGATCTCGCGAGCACGGCATTCTCATCCCCGAACGTAAATAGCGTGCCAACGCGTCTTCCCTCTCGCCCCTCGCGAGCAATTTCGACTGCGAGCCCAATCAGGGACTCAAGGACATCAGGATCATATTCCGTTACCTGGCAGAGAATACTCTCAAACATCTATCAACTCCTAGCCTCGAGTAGAGGCCCACCCAGTTCATGCCCGCGGCCTTGCGATCGATTTCTGCGCGGCTTAAGGTTTTAGAAGAGACTTACCGTAGCCGACAGGAATGGCGAAATTTGACCCGCCGAACTCACGCACCATGGCAAAGTTAATTCCTATCACCTTGCTCTCGTTGTTGAAAAGCGGCCCGCCGGAGCCGCCCGATGTGGTTTGGGCATCATAGACAATCTTGTCCGGCAGCACGTCGCCGATGTGCCCTTGGGTGGTCGTTGGCCGTATCAGATGGCGGCGGGCGAGTTCCTCGATGACCTGCTTCGGATCACCTTTGGATGCAGTCGCAATAGACTGGAGCGTCTCCGCACCTGCTCGAGCCAGAATTGCGTCAAGACCAGTGGGATATCCTAGCAGCACGACCGGCCCACCCCTGACAGCCGAACCGCGGCCATCGGTAAGGGCTATTTGTTTGATCCCCAGGCCTGAAACGTTTCCTTTCACCACAGCAACGTCCGCAGCAGATGAAATCTTCTCTGTGCTGACGGCAATGCCATTGGTGCCGGGGAAATATGCCGTCATCTCGACGACACCGGCTCAACACCTTGCTCGAGCATTTCCTTCAGATCATCATTCTGCCACCAATTCCTTCGGCAGTCAGTCGAGACCTCATATCCTGCGTCGCTCAAAACAGTGACGATGTGTTCTCTGAGACTACCGTCAGTCTCCACCACCAGGAATCTCCCTGCTTTGTCGTTCATAACGCTCGCTTCTTAGGATGGTGCCAGACTGTCACAGGATTCAATTCGGGGTGGATCGGGGTCCGCCCTTCACCACGGTTTTCACCCTCAGACTGGTCCACACGAATCAGAATTGTTCCAGCTGCTTGCTACCTGTTCGGCGGTCGCACAATTTTGCGAGCTGGACGCGGCGGGAAGGGATTGTCGAGCGCTTCGGCATTTGATTCGCCAGATGACAAGGCGCAGTCGGACTGGTTATGTTTTGGATGATTTTTGTGTTCGTTGCAGTGGCTATATACGTCAGCCGCAAGCTTGTTCGATGGAATTGCTGAGCGTGGCACAACCTGGAGAAAGGCAAGCCGAGACTTAGGAGGGCGCATACTGGTCATCGACCTGACCAGCGTGACCATCATTAGCCCCGAAGGAAAAGACATGCTCTTCGTTCTGATGAAGAAAGGGGTGAACTTTCCTCCAGCGGCGTTCTCACCAAGCATGTGCTGAAACAGCTCGCGCGGAAGCAACAAAAGGAATCACGACGGAGGTGAACATGCCGGAGGCAAAGCACAGCATTAGTCCTGCGCCACCTCGACCGGAGACTTGAGTTGACAACAACAATCACAAGAGTAATGCGGATTCTCGTGCTTGCGCTGTTTTTTGCCTCCGTCGTGGATTTCAGCCTGGACAGCGCACGCTTCGATCTCGTGGTTATGACCGCAGCACTTGCGATCTTCTTATCGAGCGGACTGCGCAGCCCTTGAATATGGGACGCGCATTGCGGTGTGCTCTGGCCAAAGCCCTCCTCCTCGCCCGCAGATGGATCGGGTATCGGCTAGGCCAGAGCCGCTTTATATAGGGCGACGAGTTTCGCCCAGGCACGCTCGGCTTCGGGCTTGTTATAGATCGGCACGCCGTCGCGGACGGGCATATCCGGCACGCACCAGCCATGCAAGGCGGAATATACTTCAATCTCGGCCGAAACCTTTGCAGATGCAAAGGCTTCCTTCAGTTTATCTTTGGCATCCGGCTGACGCTCGTCGTCGTTCGACGCGATCCCGAAATACACTCGTGCTTTGATCTTTGGCGCAAGCAGATGCGGGCTATCGGGTTTGTCGGTCACCAAGCCTCCGCCGTGGAAAGATGCGCCCGCACCAATGCGGTCGGGCAAGGACGCGGCGGTCCTCATAACCAGCGCCCCGCCCATGCAATAACCCTGGGTTCCGATCTTCTTTGCCTTGTTCACTTCTTTTTGCGCATCGAGGAAGGCAACGTAGGCGGTGGCATCTTTTTCGGCATTGCCGGCCGCGTTCACCGACGCCATCAGCGGCCGGAGCTTCGCCATATCGTCGGCGTTCTGAAAGTTGAAGGTGGAGGCATCCGTGAAAGGAGCTTTGGACACGCGGTAAAAGGGATTAGGCACAAGAACGGAATATCCGTCACCCTCAGAGGCAATACGCCTCGCAATAGCGCGCATTGAGGGCCGCAAGCCGAATGCATCGGGCCAGATTAATACTCCGGGATGGGAACCGGTTTTCGGACGAATGAATGCGGCGTCGCAAGCTCCATCCGGAGTCTTGATCTCGACGTCAGTCTCGGCCACTTCAAGGCCCGCGGCCGCTGCCGACTGTACTGTCGCAGCCAGGCCTGCACCCACCAAGAGGGTTGCAAAGTCGCGCCGTGTGATGTCTCCGGGATGCGCGTCGTTCGTCAGTTGGTTTTTCTGGTCGTCTGTCATGGATTTTCCTGCAACGAGTTTACCGCTTTTGGCCTCCCACCCGCATCCTCGAAACGTCTGGCTTGTTGAGCTCTTAGATAGTGAACTCCTTTCCTATCGAGACGCCATGCCTGCCCTGCAGGTGTTTCCAGTACAAATTGATGCGCAGGCGATCAATCAGTCGGCCGCCATCTCCTGCACCTCCCGCTCCGGCTGGGCTGGCCCTGGTATCGCTGAGCCCCGTAGCTCTGCTTCCAACGCCGCCAGTTGGGCATCAATGTCTTCCGCGCGGCTTTGCGTTTGCGGATGACTTCTTCGCGGTAACGCCGCAAGAAATAATCGATGGTCTCGACGCGAATCTTGATTGAGCCTGACGGTTTGTTCTCGTCGAGGTCCTTAAAGCAGAAATACGGTGTCCCGGACTGTTCGATAATGCCCTCGACTACACCGTAGATCGTCGCGTCCTGCCCGCACTTGAAGCTCGATATCTCCAGTGCGGTGCCGTGTTTCCTCCCGCACTTGGTTCTCCTTTCAATCCTCGGAGCTGCGCACACCACCCTGGAATCGATTCATGGCATTGGTCCACAACTACTTGATCACCCATTCTCTTATTCGGAGGCCACGATTGCCGTGTCCGGCAAGGTTGACCTCTTCAGGGTGAGCGCAACCTTGTGTGCCAGGTTGTGAGTAGCTCGCGAGTTGTCGCCCATGAACCTGACATCGCCTTCGACAACCCTGTCCAGAACGAGCTCGCCTTCCCGTGTGTAAAGCTGGATGCGGGCGCTCAGCTTGTTCACCTCACTCACCGCACTCCATGCGCAGAGCCTAAGGAAACCCTCCGCGACTACTCCCAGCACGCCTGCGTCACCGAGGGTTGCACGATGAGTCTCGTTACCTGGCGCGTACTCTTGCACTGTCATTTTCAAAGTCAGCAGGTCAGGGACGTTATTCGCGCTGCGGTCACCACTTAGGAGCACTTGTTTGAAGCGCTTCGTTTTGGCTAGCTCTCTCAAGAGATTCTTGTGTAAGGCGGATTCGAAATATGAATCCACGCTCACATCGCCGGTATCGACTTTATCGACTCGCAGGCTCCATTGCTGGGAGCCGCCGTTCTTTTTCTCTGTGGGGGATACCGCAAGCGCGGATGGAACTAACAATAGAAGATGCAACCCAGTAAGCACCAGGAAGACAATCGGCAGGCCTCCGCGACGCATGTTGTCGCGAATCAAAGCGGACAAACTGAACGCAGTCCTAGCTGCTGCAAGAGAATACTCACTACGTGTTTTCATCCTCAGCGTTTGGACGGAACCTCCGGACGCTTGCGAGGTCGGATTTCCACTTTCTTGAGATGTCACTGTGTCGCCTTGAAATTCTCGATTCTTGCTTGACAGTTGATTTATTGATTTATGCGGAAGCCTTGTTCGCTCTTATGGCCTCCCGGAAATCACGGCGGACTTGTTCTTCGCGTTTCAAGGCCTGATTGAGCTCCTGAACGATCTTCAGCAACTCATCCTGATCTCTTGCTCCCAACGCGGCGTTGCACAACTCTCTCCAGTTATTGCGCTCTCTTTCAGCCATGCTGCATCTCCTCCGAACATTTGGCTACTGTAGGGAATACTGCGGCCACGGTCATCGCAGACATCACTTCTGCCACGAAACCGAGGACTTCTTCACTTCTTCGCATTCACAGTACCGCTTCCGCGGCTAACCACTCGTAGTGCCGCAACAATCGAGCCGACAATACAAAAAACCGATCAGTAAAGTCAGAGCGCTCAAACATAAACCGCCCAGCAACTCAACAGTGCTTTCCAGCATGCGCACGTTCCTCTCTGTCTAATGGCGTTCGACGACGTCCTAGGCAGACCGACTGGCCAAACTCTCTGCGACGATCAAAGGTTCTGGCTGGCAGGAAAACCCTGCGTGCCATGAACCTTACGATCAGAATCGAAAAGCAATTCCCACGGATGGTTGCGCGGTGTGCGTCCAGCTATTTGTGTTGAGTGCCCTGATGCCAAAGTCGGCATCTTTGTAAACGTAACCTCTGTACTCAGCAAGCAAAGACAAGTGTCTGGTCAGCGCGTAGTTGACCCCGGCGCCGTAGAGAAAAGCACCCTTCGCTTGAGTATCGGCACCGGATACAAAGCCGCCCGCGTTCCCGGTTGGATGAAACACCAGGCTGCCACCTCCACCAAGAACATAAGGACTGAGCCTGCTAATCCGGAAAGGAAGACTTATAACTGCATCGGCTGTGGCTGTATGCACGTCGGACTGAACTCGCGACAACCCACCAGTAGAGAAATACCTCTGCGTATCGCGGTCGTACCCGTAGTTTGCTTCGCCGGAGAGCCAACGATTGAAGTGATAACGGTACCCAACAAGAAAACCGCCGGTATTTGTGGTTGTCCGCGAGATCCCTTGGCCGTTAGTGTCCTGCGTAAAAAAGCCCGTGCCTTGCACACTGATCTCCGACCGGCTCTCTTGAGCCGTGGCGCCAAGAGCTAATAGCATGACAAAGCTTGACAGCATAAGTGCAGTTCGTCGCATCATGTGACTCCTCCATATCTGAATCTGTGCTTACTGTTCCGCGACCTTGATGGTCACAGTACGTAAATCGTGTCTCGGATTAAGTACTGGCATCTGAGGTGCCAAAGTTGCGCCTATTGCGGAGTTGCTCGGAAATGCTTGAGTGACGGCAGGTTGCGCACTTGAACTCGAAAGTTGACTCTATGGTCTGTCGAGCGCCCCGACACATGGTTTGACATGTGGCAAGGGCAACGACATTTTGTCGAAGCTTTCCGCCACTTCGCTACATCAGATCAAACATATCCACGGATTGGCGGCGCCCTTGGGCGCGTTGCCGTGGCTAAGCGTTCCGAATCGATGTGACAAGCAAACAAGTCTATGAGCACTTTGGCATCACCGATCTCAGAGACCTCCACCCAACGCTATGAGGCGCTGCTACGCGCGGCAAATGCCATTGGGACTTGCAGCGATTGCGACGCCGCTGCTGATGCGCTTTTGAAAACATTGCTCGAGGTTGTTCCCTTCGACTATCTGCAACTGGTTGCGTTTGAGAGTGACACCAAGACCGTCGGGTGGCATCTGCTGTATTCAAATGGCAGAAGGCACCGCGTGCCCGAGGCGAATGTTGTTGTGGAAGACACGCCCATCGCGTGGGTACATGAATCTCAGCAGGCTCTCGTAACGGTCGACTGGAGGGAAGAGGCGCGGTTTGCGAAGCATGGGGAATTTCTGAATGAACTGGGTATCGCCTCGACATGTGTGCTTCCGCTCACGAGAGGCGAGCGCCGGCTCGGTGCGCTGAGCGTTGGCAGCACACACCCGCATGCCTACCCTGAGGAGGAAGTCCGCTTCCTTTCGCTGGTCGCCGACCAGATTGCGCTCGCCATTGATGCTGCGGTGAACTTCTACTTGTCACGGCAGGCGCAGGATCGGCTAAAGCTCATCCTCGATCTAACCAACCAGGTCGTCTCGAACCTGAATTTTCAGGAACTGCTGCGAACCATCTCGGCGAGTGTCCGCCAGGTCATGCGTTGTGACGCCGCAGCGATCATGCTGCCCGAGCCAGACGGCGTGCACTTGCGGGTGCATGCTCTCGACTTCCCAGATAGCAGGGGAATTTTCACAAAACAGGAATTGATTTCCATCGCGGATACGATGCCAGGCGAAACCTTTCGAAGCGGCAAGCCGTGGGTCCTAAATCGGCTCGATCCGGCTGACATGTCCCCTGAGATGTACGCCAAGGCCTCAGGCGAGGGTATCAATTCGTTTTGCGACATGCCTCTCATCAGCCGGGATCGCTCGCTTGGCGTGCTCGCCTTGGCGAGCCGGGAAGAAAATGCTTTTGACCGCGAGGCCACGGCGTTTCTGTCCCAAGTCGCGCAGCAGGTCGCGATTGGCGTGGAGAACGCGCTGGCGTACGGTGAAATCGCTGATCTCAAAGATAAACTCGCGCAGGAAAAACTGTATCTGGAAGAAGAAATTCGCGGCGAGATGGACTTCGAAGGAATTGTGGGGCAGAGTTCGGCTCTACGACATGTATTGAATCTCGTCGAAACCGTGGCTCCCAGCGACTCGACGGTTTTGCTTCTCGGGGAGACCGGCACCGGGAAGGAATTGATTGCGCGAGCGATCCATGAACGCAGCCGGCGCAAGGATCGGACATTCGTAAAGCTCAACTGCGCTGCGATTCCGACTGGGCTGCTCGAGAGCGAACTGTTTGGACACGAACGAGGCGCTTTCACCGGCGCGATTGCGCAGAAGATTGGCCGCCTCGAACTGGCCGACCAGGGCTCACTGTTTCTGGATGAGGTCGGGGACATCCCGGTCGAGATCCAACCCAAATTGCTGCGAGCGTTGCAGGAACGTGAGTTTGAAAGGCTGGGCAGCAACCGAACCAAAAAGGTCGATGTTCGACTGGTAGCGGCCACCAATCGCGACCTGGAAAAAATGATGGAGAATCGCGAGTTCCGCAGCGATTTGTACTATCGTCTGAATGTCTTTCCGATCCGCATCCCGCCTTTGCGCGAGCGCCCGGAGGATATTCCATTGCTGGTTCGCTACTTCACACAGAAGTACGGCCGCCTCATGAACAAGGAGATCGAATCGATTCCCGCCGCAGCCATGAGGAAGCTTTCCAGTTGGCATTGGCCGGGGAATATTCGTGAGCTGGAAAACTTCATTGAGCGTTCGGTGATTCTCACTCATGGCACGGCATTGCAGGCTCCTATCGCCGAACTTAGCAACAACGGCAGGACCACTCCAGTGGCCGGGACGCGCGAGGCGAATGAACGCGATGAGATGGTCCGCATTTTGAAAATCACCAACGGGCGAGTAGCTGGCCCCGACGGGGCCGCGTCCCGTATGGGCCTCAAACGTACAACCCTCATCGCTCGCATGAAGAAGCTGGGCGTTGACCCGCGAAGAGCGTCATTCAGCTAGACAACGTAGCCCCCACGCAGCACTCTCTAGCTAAGCAAGCTTGCAGATCCATAGATCTTATTGAGCGCTTGCCGCTCCCCTTGCGTTGAGCCTTCTCTACTTTTATTACTCTCGTATTACTCTCGGGCTCACATCTCTCGCCTCCAATGTCTACAAGTGTCAATTCTGATTTTGACATTCGTTGACACAATGCTCCGGCGATTTGGCTCTCGCCAATAGTTTCAACATCTTGTAGTCGTGCGACTTTGGCATGCGCGTTGCGCTTACCTGATCCGTCCTGAGATTGAATATGTTCAAGATTTCCATCGTTGACACCCCGGCTCAACGCAAGCTGGTTGTGGAAGGAAGGCTAAGCGAACCCTGGGTCGATGAGCTTCGCACCACCTGGAGAAGTGCGAGCCGTGACTTAGATGGCCGCAAAGTGGTTATAGATTTGAGCAGCCTAACCGTCATCAGCCGCGAGGGAGAAGATGCGATTTTCGATCTTATGAAGCAAGGGGCAAAGTTTTCCTGCGCCGGCATTCTTACTCGACACGTGCTGAAGGGACTTGCCCGAAAATGCCAATGCACACCCTCGCAAGTACTCGAAAAGAAAGAGTGAGACGCAGAAAACATCAGAAAAATAGTTCTTGGTTGTCGATTTTGACCAGGCTCAAACGACCTATACATGAAAGACGGAGGTGAATATGCCGGAGGCAAAGCAAATCACGAAACCCACGCAGTACGCGAGCAGCGACGATTTCCGCCAGGTTTTCGACGAGGACATGAACAGCCTCTACCTACTCTCGTTTCTGCTGACGGCTGATCAGGAGAAGGCGGAGCAGTGCTTTGTCTCCGGCGTAGAGGACGCGGTAGAGGGCAACCCGGTTTTCAAGGAATGGGCGCGTTCCTGGGCTCGGCGGGTGATCATCGTAAACGCCGTGAGGGTAATCAATCCGAGGCCAATGGAAGAAAATGGCCGTTCAAGCGCTGCCACGGTCAGCAACAATGGCAAAACATCGACGGCAGAGCAGGTCGAGATTGCTCGAGTTCTTGCACTCGAGCCGTTTGAGCGCTTTGTCTATGTAATCACGGTTCTTGAATGCTACTCCGACCAGGATTGTTCTCTTCTACTGGGCTGCGCACGGCGGGACGTGGTCGCCGCGCGCACTCGCGCTTTCGAGCAAATCGGAAGCGCGATGGCATCGCACTCCCCGCAAGTGCCTACCGGCGCAGAAAAGTCGACGTCGGATCAGCGCCGCAGTTCCCTGCTTGGCCTGCTCGCTGGTCAGTGTTTAGCGACTTCGGTTTAGCGACTTCGGCGTAAATTCGGCGTAAACCAAGAACCCTTTCAGATCTAGATAAGGATGGCCATGAACATGACGGTGAAGACTACTTCAAATCTTCGATACGGACGGCTTGGACTTGCTGCGGCACTGCTGTTGGCGACGGCGGGTTGCAGCCGAAGCAATGTGCAAGCGGCGGGGCCTGCCATGCCCGCGCCGCTGGTGACGGTGGTCAAGGCCGCTGCGCAGGATGTTCCAAAGTATTTGGACGAGATCGGCCGAAACGCGGCCTTCGAGTCGGTCACGGTGACGCCCCAGGTCGGGGGACGCATCGTCGAACGGCATTTTCAGGACGGTGAAAACCTGAAGAAAGGACAGTTACTGTTTGTCATCGATCCTCGTCCCTACAAAGCGCAGCTAGATGCGGCGCAAGCGAGCCTTGCCCAGGCAAAGGCGGCGCTCGATCTCGCCAAGATTCAATTCGCCCGCGATGAGGAAGTCATCGGAGAGAGAGCAATCTCAAAGCAGGACTATGACACTAAGAAGAACGCCGTTGATGTTGACCAGGCGCTGGTGGAAGCGGCGGAAGCAGCTCTCGAAACCGCGAGGCTCAACTTTGAGTACTGCTACATACACTCTCCGATCAACGGCCGCGCAGGCGCGCGTTTGGTGGATGTCGGAAACGTAGTACAAGCCAATGCGACGTCACTTCTTTCGATCCAGCGGCTCGACCCCATCTATGCGAATTTCACGGTTACCGAAAGCGATCTTCCAGAAGTTCAACGACAGATGTCGCGGGGCACGCTGAACGCCGCAGTCCGGCTGCCCTCCGACTTGGAGAGTGCGGCCAAATCCGGCCGCGTCGAGTTCCTCGATAACTCAGTGCAGAACGGCAGCGGTACGGTCAATTTGCGGGCAACCATGAGTAATCCCGAGCATCACTTCTGGCCCGGTCAATTCGTCGATGTGAAACTCGTGCTAACGACGCAGAAGGCGGCGGTGCTGATTCCGAATCAAGCCGCACAGATCAGTCAGAAAGGGCCGTTCGTCTACGTGCTGAAATCCGACGATACGGCGGAACTCCGGCCCGTGAAGTTGGGGCAGCGCCAGGGTGACGACGTGGTTGTCATGGAAGGAGTCGCGGCAAACGAACGCATCGTGCTGGCCGGCCAAATGCTGGTTCGCCCCGGCGCTAAGGTGCGCGTCGATTCCTCGGCTATCGCCGCACCATCCTCGAACGCGGTCAACCAGGCGGCCGCCACCCACGGAGGTCATTCATGAATCTCTCTGAAGTTTTCATTCGCCGTCCGGTGATGACGGTCGCGCTGACCGTTTCGGTCATCCTGTTCGGAATCCTGGCCTATTTTCGGTTGCCGGTAAGCGATCTGCCAGCCGTCGATTATCCGGTCATTCAGGTACAGGTCAACTATCCGGGAGCAACGCCAGACACGATGGCCAACAACGTGGCCACGCCACTCGAGCGCCAGTTCATGCAGATCCCGGGTCTTGAACTGGTGACCTCGAACAATATTCAGGGCCACTCCAGTTTTGTCTTGCAGTTCGATCTTTCCAAGAGCCTCGACGGAGCAGCGACCGACGTGCAGGCCGCCATCACGCGCGCTCAGGGACAACTCCCCGTCGATCTGCCCAGCCCTCCCACATTCACCAAGACGAACCCCAACGACCAGCCGATCCAATACATCGCGCTGGTTAGCGACACGGTCACCGAAGGCCAACTCTACGACTATGCGAACACGCAAGTGGGTGAGCGCCTTAGCATTCTGCCCGGCGTGAGCCAGGTTGCGGTGTACGGCACGCAGTCGGCAGTGCGGATCAAAGCCGATCCATCGGCGATGGCGATTCGCAACATCACACTGGAAGATCTGACCGGGGCAATCAAGAATGGAACCGCCTATACCGGTGCGGGCCAGTTCGACGGGCCGCACCGCAGTTTCCTGCTCCAGCCGCAAGGGCAACTCACTACCGCAGACGAATACAACGGGCTGATCGTCGGCCAAAGCAACGGCTCCCCCGTGTATCTGAAAGATGTCGCCACGGCCAGCCAAAGCGTTCAGGACGAGCGTATCGACATGCGTTTTTGGGTACGCGGATACCCGCAGCCCGGTGCGACCGTGGTGGTCGCGGTGTTTCGCCGGGCAGGCGTAAACGCGGTTCAAGTAGCGAAGTCCGTGCGGGAATTACTCCCTACCATTCAGTCGCAGCTTCCTACTTCTGTCTTGCTGGTGCCAGCCTATGACCGCTCGCTGACCATCGTAGGCGGCATAAAAGATGTGCAGACGACGCTTTACCTCGCCTTCGTGCTCGTGGTCATGGTTATTTTCGTCTTCCTCGGCCGGGCGACCGACACTCTGATTCCAGCGGTGGCGCTGCCCTTGTCCCTGCTGCTGACATTCATAGCCATGGACGTTCTCGGCTACAGCCTGGACAACCTCTCACTGATGGCTTTGACCTTGGCCATCGGTTTCCTGGTGGATGACGCAATTGTGTTTCTGGAAAACACAGTGCGGCTGATGGAGACAGGGCAGAACGCTTTCGACGCATCCTTGAACTCGGCGAAGGAAATCAGCTTCACCATTCTGGCCATGACGCTTTCGCTGGCGGCGGTCTTCATCCCGCTGGTGTTCATGAGCGGGCTGATGGGTCGCATCTTCCGCGAGTTCTCACTTACGATTGTGATCTCGATTCTGGCCAGCGGAATTGTGTCACTCACGCTCACTCCTTTAATGACCTCCAGGCTGCTCGGGCAGCGCGGAGCGGGCGCGAAAAAAACATGGATGGAGCGCGCCTTCGGTGCCTTCGAACATCGCGTGCTCGATGTGTACGGGCGCTCTCTATGGTTTTTTCTTCGCCATCGCTGGATTTCTGCCGTGACCTGGGTGGTCTGCCTCGCCGGAACTGCGTACCTCTTTTATGTCGTTCCGAAGTCATTTCTGCCGGTCGGCGACAGTTCATTTATCCGCGGGATATTGGTGGCGCAGGAAGGATCTTCGCCCGATCAGATGCACGCCTATCAAACGCAAGCGGAAAAGATCATGAAGGCGAATCCCGCCGTGCGCAGCACTTTCACCATGAGCGGCAACGCGGCATTCATGGGATCGAATCAGGCATTCTTGATTGCGTTTCTGAAACCGCCATCTGAACGCCCACCGATCGCACAAGTAGCAGGACAGCTCATGGGAGCGATCGCCAATTCAGTTCCCGGCACCGTGGCCTTTCTCCAGCCCAATCCCGCGCTCGAAATTAGCACCGGCGCCACGGCCAACGCGCAGGGGCAATTTGCCTACGCGCTTTCCGGAATCGACCCCAACCAGGTTTACGACTCCGCCGGCAAGTTGATAGCCAAGATGCACGAGTATCCGGGGTTTTTGTTCGTGAATTCCGATCTCTACAATCACACGCCAAACCTGCAAGTCGACATTCTGCGCGACCAGGCAAAGCTCTACGGCGTATCGGAGACCCGGATTCTCACGCTTCTGCACGACGCCTATTCGCAGAACTACAGCTATCTGATCAAGAAGCCGACCGATCAGTATCAGGTGATTCTCGAAGTCGCGGATAACAAGCGCTCCGCACCTGAAGACCTGGGCAAGCTTTATATCAAGAGCGACGACGGGCAGCGCATGGTTCCTCTGAACGCAGTTACGAGCTGGCATCCGGTCATTGGCCCGCAAGCCGTCAACCACATTAATCAATTCACCAGTGTGACGATGTTCTTCAATCTGAAACCCGGTTATGCCATTGGGCCGGCAACCCAGTTCGTGGAACAGAGTGCGAAGGAGATTCTGCCGCAAGGCATCGTTGGAACGCTGCAAGGCGAGGCGCTCACATTCCGCAACACGGTTTCGGATCTGGCTGTTCTGATGCTGGTCGCGGTGTTCGTCATGTATGTGATCCTCGCGATCCTTTACGAGAGTTACCTGCACCCGATCACCGTGCTTTCATCCTTACCTGTGGCGTTGCTGGGCGGACTGCTCACGCTGTGGCTGTTCGGCGCGGAAGCTTCGCTGTACGCCTACATTGGAATGTTCATGCTGATGGGCATCGTGAAGAAAAACGGAATCATGATCGTCGATTTCGCGGAGCAACGCGTGCGCCAGGGAGTCGAAGATACTCAAGCGATTCACGATGCCAGCATGGAACGCTTCCGTCCCATCATGATGACGACGATGGCGGCGCTACTGGGCGCGATGCCGATTGCGCTGGGGTACGGCGCCGACGGAGATTCACGTCGCCCGCTAGGCTTAGTCGTAGTTGGCGGCCTCATCGTCTCTCAGTTCATCACGCTATTCGTTACGCCGGCCATCTATCTCTACCTCGAAGAATTCCAAGAGAAGGTGCTAGACCGGTTCTCTTTCTTCCGCTCGACGCGCAAAACCGGGCCTGAGACGGTCCCGGCTTACGCGCTGCAAGAAGGAGCTGGAGACTAATCCATGACTCAGACTCGGATGATTCAAACTCGGATAACTCAAACTCGGAAGTGCATTTCTTTCTCGTTTGCTTTTGTTCTTGCTATGGCCGGGCTCACCGGTTGCGCCGTCGGTCCAAACTATAAGCGGCCGGCGGTCGATGTGCCGGGTATGTATCGAGGATCAACCGCCGACACGCCGGTGACTGCGGACGCGAAGCCGCAACCAGGCCAGCCTGAGCACGCGAAGGCTGAGCAGGCCACGGAGTCCTTGGGAGACGCGAAGTGGTGGGAAGTTTTCCAGGATCCTCAACTTCAGAGCCTGATTCGCACTGCACTCAGAAATAACTATGACGTTCGCATTGCGGCGACGCGGGTGCTCCAAGCCCAGGCCCAACTCGGCATCACTCGCGCCGATCAGCTTCCTTCGTTGAGCGCTGGCGGTGACGTCACCAGCCAGCAGAGCCCGAAAATCGGTCCGATCCCGGCTTATGAGATCACACAAGGACAACTGACTGCGTCCGCTGCGTATAACCTCGATTTCTGGGGAAAGTATCGCCGCGCCACCGAAGCTGCCCGGGCAAATCTTCTCGCCAATGAGTGGGCTCAGAAAGAAGTTACTGCGACTCTCGTAGCCAACCTTGCGACAGACTATTTCGAGCTCCGCGAACTGGACCTCGAGTTGGAAATTTCGAAGCGGACCTTCCACTCGCGCAGCGACTCTCTGCAATTGACCCAAACCCTGGAGAAACACGGAATCGACTCGCTGTTGGACGTACGCCAGTCCGAGCAATTGGTCTACACCGCTGCCACGGAGATTCCGGACTTTGAAAGGCAGATCGCACAACAGGAAAATGCCATCAGCATTCTTCTGGGGAACAATCCCGGAGATGTTCCTCGCGGACTCAGGCTCACCGAGGAGCCGCACGCTCCCGAAGTCCCTGCCGGCCTTCCTTCGTCACTGCTGGAGCGACGGCCGGACGTTCGGGAAGCGGAAGAAAACCTGATCGCCGCCAACGCGCAGATCGGTGTGGCACGCGCGGCTTACTTCCCTCAGATCTCGCTCACGGGAACCGCGGGTTACGAGAGCCCGGCGCTGACGAATCTCTTCACCGGACCGGCTGGCATATGGAATCTGGCTGCCTCCGTAACTCAGCCGATATTCCAGGGAGGACGGCTCAAGTCGAATGTTCGTCTAACCGAGGCGCAGCGCGAGCAGATGCGTTTGACCTACGAACAAACGATCCAAGGCGCGTTTCGGGATGTGTCGAATGGACTGGTTGCTTATCGCAAGGATCGAGAATTTAGAATCCAGCAGGAACATCTGCTCGAATCGACTCAGGATGCGGCAAGGCTCTCGGAGGTGCGCTTCAAGGCCGGGACCACCGACTACCTGGAAGTGCTGACCAACGAGACGAATTCCTTTTCCGCGGAACTAGGACTGGCGCAAGCGCAGGCGAACGAACTCATTTCTCTGGTACAAATCTACCAAGCCCTGGGTGGCGGCTGGCAACAATAGGACACGGTCGTATTGGACTGGCTTGTCAGGTGTTGAACTTCTCTGTTTTGTGGTGGGCGTGCGCGATTGTCGCGAATAGTCATCCCACTTTGGAAGTTTCGTTTTGCTAACTTCCGAATTGCCCGTTAATCAGGTTCCCTGCCGAAAGTGGTGGTATCCATAGAACACTACCCGAAGGTGCAGGAGTTGAGCTTGTGGGTTGGCATGTCGTAGATTTGGTGGGAATGCTGTCGAGAGCATTGAAGTGTGGGCCTCGCAATCGTACTAAATTTCGTTCTCTATTTGGATTGGAGAGCGCTATAAGGCGTGCAATACTCGCGATTTTCGCATATCGTCTGCGTGCCATGAAGAAATGGATTACTGCGACGTTGCTCATTGCCACTGCGGTGGTGGCGCAGCAAACCCACAATCAATACGAACCGCCGAACGTTCCGGGCGCCGGTCAGAGGCTGCTCGCACAATTTACGGGCGACTGGGACGTAGTCAAGACATTCTTCCCAACGAATGGAAAGCCGATCGTGACGAAAGGTACTTGTAAGCAGTACATGATCCAGGACGGCAAGTTTCTGCAGTCGGATTTCACCTTCTTCAATCTTGACGGAACGAAGGGCACCGGCACCGGAATCTCCGGCTTCGATTCCAAAACGAATCGCTTCACCACCGTGTGGTACGACTCGCGGCAGACGACGATGTCGATTCGCCAGAGCGACGGCACGTTCGACGGCAAAAACGTTGTTCTGTGGGATACGCCCCTCGATTCTGAGCACCCTGGGCGAAAGACCGTGGCGCGCGCGCACCTTGAGGAAGACGGCCGCGTGCTCCTCCATCGCCATTTCATGATCGATGACAAAGGACAGGAACGGATGATGATTGAGCTGCGGCTGACGCGGAAATAGTTTCCCTACGGGTATTTCGCCGTAGAAAAAATCACGTCAGAATCAAAATATTTCTTTAGCACATTCCGAGTCCCGGTAAGTCGGCAACCCTTCTCCTCCCGGATAACGGAGGCTAGCCCGTCACTCGTCCCGAACCAGCCAATCGCTTGGCAATAGACTCAAACAGCAGGTCGGCCGAGCAGGCGATGGACGCGTCAGTCTGCCTACCGCGGACGGTGCGACGATCGAACAATGAATCGTTTCTTGAAATCTGGGGTATGATAAACGCACTCAGGGAGCTGCTGCGAAGTTCGTCGCGGCGGCGAGCAAAATTCAGAGCAAGTCACGCAGCAGCGAGCAGCTTGGCAGGTCGATAGCTGCGCCACAGCGAGGTCCATGAACCCGCCGGAAACTCCATCGTCAGTGCCGTCCACCTTGTCACCGGGTACGCGCTTCGGAAGTTATGAGATTCTCCAGCGATTGGGCGCCGGCGGCATGGGCGAGGTTTATCGCGCCAGGGACACTCGCCTGGAACGCGAAGTCGCCATCAAGACTCTTTCCCTGGGGCACTGTTCTCAGCCGGAAGCTTTATCACGCTTCGAGCAGGAAGCCCGGTCCGCCTGCGCGCTCAATCATCCGAACATCGTCACCATCTATGAACTCGGTCATGTGAACGGAACCAGCTACATCTCCATGGAATTGGTGATTGGGGAGACAGTGCGAGAATTGTTGGCCTCGGGGCCGATGCCATTGCGCAAAGCTGTCGCAATTGCGGCGCAGATTGCCGATGCCCTCGCTAAAGCGCACGCGATCGGAATCGTTCATCGAGATTTGAAGCCGGAGAATCTGATGATTTCCGGCGACGCTACAGTCAAGATTCTGGATTTTGGTTTGGCGAAACTGCTGAACGTTAATCCGGCCCCTGAATCGGACGCTTCCACCACCCTCACGGAACAGGGAACGGTGATGGGAACGGTCGGCTACATGTCGCCGGAGCAAGCCACAGGCGGCGAAGTTGATTTTCATTCCGACCAGTTTTCTTTCGGGGCGGTGCTCTACGAGATGGTCACCGGAGTTCCCGCATTCCGGAAAAAAACTCATGCGGAGACCATGGCCGCGATTCTTCGCGATGAGCCAGGGCGTCTCGGTTCCAGAATGCTGCAAGCGCCCCCGCCGTTCCTTTGGATCGTGGAGCGCTGCCTGGCCAAGGACCCCAGGGAGCGCTACGCCTCCACCCACGATTTGGCTCGCGACCTCGCTTCACTGCGCGACCGTCTCGCCGAGGCATCCACGCGCCCTTCGGAATCCCGTCCCAACAACTTGCCGGTGCAACGCACCGCATTCATTGGACGCGAACAGGAAGCGACCGCTCTTCGCCAGCTCCTGAGCCGCACGGACGTGCAACTCGTGACCCTCACGGGTCCGGGCGGCATCGGGAAGACTCGACTGGCGCTGCAGGTGGCGGCCGATGCTGCCGCCGAGTTTCCAGGAGGCATTTGCTTCGTCCCTCTGTCGGCAGTTACCGATCATGGATTGATCGCTTCCACCATCGCCCAGGCATTGGGGGTGCGCGAAATCGGGAATCAGTCGCCGCAGGAAAACTTGAAAGAGTACGTGAGCGGGCTGGATCAGCCGATGCTTCTGTTGCTCGACAACTTTGAGCACCTCGTCGCCGCCGCGCCGGTTGTAGCTCAGTTGCTCACCGGCGCGAAGCTCAAGATTGCCGTCACAAGCCAGGCGCCGCTTCACGTGTATGGCGAACACGAATTCCCCGTGCCGCCGCTTGCGCTGCCAGACCTCAAGTCGATTCCGCAGATCGAGGTGCTTAGGCGTCTTCCGGCAGTCGCGCTTTTCATGGAACGCGCGCAAGCGGTAAAACGCGACTTCGCGTTAACCCGAGAAAACGCACCCGCGGTGGCGGCCATCTGTGCACGCCTGGACGGCTTGCCTCTGGCGATCGAATTGGCGGCGGCGCGCATTAAGCTGCTTTCGCCCTCCGCCATGCTGACCCGCCTTGAGAGCCGTCTGAATCTGTTGACCGGCGGCGCACGCGATCTGCCGACACGGCAGCAAACTCTTCGCAGCACAGTGGACTGGAGTTATGGCTTGCTCAACGCCGCGGAGCAAACTCTGTTGCGAAGGCTTTCGGTGTTTACCGGCGGCTGCACGCTGGAAGGCGTCGAAGCGGTGTGCGATACCAAAGGCGATCTGGGTCTCGATATCCTCGACGGCATGGCTTCCATGGTGGACAAGAGCTTGGCGCAGCAGGTCGAGCAAGTCGATGCCGAGACGCGATTCCTCATGCTCAACACCATCCGCGAGTATGCGCTGGAGCGCCTGAGCGCGAGCGACGATGAAGCGGCGGCTCGCCGCGCCCATGCGGCCTATTATCTCGTGCTCGCGGAAGAAGCCGCCGAGGACGTAGTGGCTCATCCCGAGTGGCTCGACCGCTTTGAGGTCGAACACGACAACTTCCGCCTGGCGCTGGACTATCTGATCAAAACCGGGCAGGCCGAGTGGGGCCTCAGGCTTGGCGCTGCCCTGTTTCGCTTCTGGGAAACGCGGGAATATCTCTCAGAGGGCCGGGACGCAATTGCCAGACTGCTGGCGATGGAGGGAGCCGCGGCGCGTCCTAAGCTGCGCGCACGCCTGCTGTTCGCCGCCGCAGTTCTGGCCGGCGAGCAGGGCGATTACGGGTCAGCTCGGCAACTGTTCGAAGACAGTCTCGAGACCTGTCTCGAACTCAACGATAGCCGCGGAGTTGCCGTCGCACTGAATGCGTTGGCGGTTAACGCCCGCGATCGTGGAGAACTGGACCAGGCCGCCATACTCTTCGAGCGCTGCGTTGCGATATGGAAGGACCTCGGCGACTCCTCGAACATCGCTCGCGCCCTCAGCAATCTCGCCAACGTGACCAAGTTGCAGGGCGATTGTGCGCGCGCTTCCTCGCTTTACGAGGAGTGCCTGGCGATGTTCCGCAAAACCGGGGACGGCGCAGGTGTCGCGTGGACACTGAATTACCAAGGCGACGTTGCGCGGGAAAAAGCGGACCTGGTGGCAGCGCGCTCATTTTGCGAACAGAGTCTGGCTGCGTTCCACCAACTGCAGGATGGCTGGGGAATCGCCAGCGCTCTCTCCGACCTGGCCAGTCTAAGCTGCGACCAGGGTGACGACGCTGAGGCGCGCCGTCTCTATGGCGAAAGCGTTCGAATGTTTCAGGTGTTGGGTCACAAACGCGGGATTGCGAGGGCGCTTGAATGTCTCGCGGTAAACGCCGCGGCACAATCGAAAGCCGGGCGATCACTGCATTTGGCAGGAGCCGCCGCCGCGCTTCGGCAACGGTTGGGCGCTCCCCTCACGCTCACCGAGCAGCCAAGGCTGGAGAAGGCCCTGGAATTTGCCCGCCGAACGCTGGGCAATGCCGCAAGTCTGACAGCGTGGATGGAAGGCTGGGCCATGCCGATGGAGAGGGCCGTGGATGAGGCGCTTGACGGAGAAGTGGAGCCAGTTCTTCCAGGTCGAAATTCTTAACTATTTGCGGTGTCGGGATCGATCAGCCGCCGCACCGCCGAGACGCGATTGGCAGGAAAACCCCCGCGGCGTGCGTGTTCGCGAACCGTTTCCTCGTCCGGCGCGAGATACACACAATAGAATTTATCGCCCGTGACGTAGCTGTGCAGCCACTTGATTTCCGGCCCCATGTCCTTCAGCACGCCGACCGATTTTCTGGCGACCGCCTGTAGTTCCGCGTCCGACAAACTACCCGCACCCGGGATCTCCCGCTCAATCACAAATTGGGGCATGGTCACCTCACCGACCGGTCATGGTAGCAGAAATTGCTCGGTGAGTGCATCTGCGGTGCTATGTGCACTTTGGTGACTCTTTGTCATACACAGGCCCAACGAATCCAGATGCGCACAAACGCCCGGCGGCAACCCCATGCTCAACGGACTAGATGCATTCTCCTGTATCCGAAGTCTTGTGCCCGACATCCGACGGCAGTCGGCTCAATTCACTGAGGAGCGAAAAGACCGTTCAATCCAGCTCAGGTCGCGACGAGCAATTTCCGACTTCAGCAAAATGCGATCCACGAGATCATCTGTCCCCAGGTTTCTCATTGAGCAGGCAGGCCGCGCGCGCGGTTTCGCCACCTTTGATTTCAAAATAGCCCACCAGCGCTTCCCTCGCAGCCCTGACAGCTCGCGTTAGCTGCTGGTAAAATCTCAGTTTCATGTCCGCCGATTAAGGAGTGTCTCCGTGAAGCTGCGAGTTCTCTCGTTGTTGCTGCTGCTCTTTTTTCTGGCACCCCAGTTTCCGGCATACCAGTTGGCAGCCCAAGCCACTTCGAATGCCCAGAAATTCAGCCCGCTAGGCCGCACCTTTCGCTTCACCTACAACTTCACCGTAAAGGATATTCCCTCCGGAGCGAAGCGAGTGCGCGTCTGGATTCCTATGCCGCAGACCGACCAACATCAGACTGTGCGCGTTCTGGCGGTCAAGGCTCCAGGTAAAACGCGGATGACGCAGGAGCCCGAATACGGCAATCGGATGATGTATGCCGAGATCCAGAATCCTGCTGCGGACAAAGCAGAGTTCACTCTCGAGTACAAGATCACGCGCCGCGAATACTCCCGAGGCGATTATGCGCAACTCAAGCGAACAGATCAGAGGCCTAGCGTCGTATCCGCGTCAATGAGCCGTTTGATTGCGCCTGACAGTCTGATTCCTACAGACGGCAAGATCAAGGAACTGGCGGTCGAGGTAACGGGATCGCAGAGCGGCGCGGTCGCAAAAGCCAAGGCTGCCTACGACTACCTCTTCACGAATATGCGTTACGACAAGACGGGCACCGGTTGGGGACGCGGAGATGCAGTGTGGGCCTGTGACGCCAAGCACGGCAACTGTACGGATTTCCATTCCCCATTCATCGGCATGCTGCGGGCTAACGGGATTCCGGCCCGCTTCGACATTGGCTTTCCACTACCCGAAAACAAGGACAAAGCAGATATCGCCGGTTATCACTGCTGGGCTGAGTTCTATGCACGCAAAACCGGCTGGATCCCGGTTGACATCTCAGAGGCATGGAAAGCGAAGGAGAAACAGGATTATTTCTTCGGCAGCGTTGATGCCAATCGCGTGCAGTTCTCCGCCGGCCGCGATGTCACACTTTTTCCTAAGCAGGATGGTCCAACGCTCAATTACTTCGTCTACCCGTATGTCGAGATCGACGGTAAGCCGTACGATAAACTCGACAAGCAGTTCAGCTTTGAGGAAGTAAAATCTTCGGAGTGAAGCCGGGAGTTCCAAGCGTCTAGGTGCAATCTGCAGTAGCGCTCACCTCTGGAACAAGAAACGTCGGCGCGATCGAATTGCATTCGGGCGTTGGAAGGATCTCCAGGAGGTCAAATAGTACACGCGAATGCCGCAAATGTTGATCAGTGGCGCCATGAGTCGCTTCCCATTTTGGAATAGCCAGGTTCCGCAACAACGATTTACCGGCGGGCGCTAGTTGCCCATTTGATAAACTGTTTCCGCGGCATTTTCTGCTAAGCTCTGCCCTAGTTGAGTGAGCAACTTCGACCAGACCTTCTTTCGCGGCGCGAAAGATTTACCATGTCTAGAACTCTGCAGAATGAAGTCGCGGTGCTTGCTTCAGCTAAGCATGGACTCCTCTATTTAACTGCGAACGATTGGAACCTGATTGTCGACAAGGCAGCCCGCGTGAGCTTCCGGACGGGCGAGAGGATGGTGCGTCGCGGCGAAAAGACCGACGGCGTTCATTTGTTGCTGGATGGAGTGGCGACAGTGGAACTGCCAGCGCGAGTGAAGTTTCCCGCGATTGGACCGGGAGAGATCTGCGGCGAGCTGTCGTTTCTGGATGAACTGCCGGCAAGCGCGAACGTGGTAGCGGCCGAACCGGTCGAAGCTTTATTTCTGGATCGGCCCACGCTGTATTCTCTATTTGAACTCTTCCCTCACCTTGGTTCGCGCTTTTATCGGTCTTTGGCGACAAACCTCTCGCATAGGCTGCGGGGGGCGATCCGAGCGGGCGGGGATATATAAAATTCATTGCCGTCTGAAATCGCCAAAATTCAAGAGTTTCACGTCGACTCATGTCAATCGCGGGGACGGCGAACAGTTCCCAGGGGCAAGGGCTAAATCAAACTACCCTTCTCGCGGCGAAACCTGAATGTGAACTTTAGTACCATGCCATGCTAGAATGCATCTCAAGGACGCAACACCCGGTAAGGTGTCATTTAAGGAACGAAAGCGCAAAAGAAAGTATCTAGTGCGCAGCATTTTGCAGTTTGATTGCGGAACAACGAGGCACAATGCGTATAACCTATTTGTAATCAATGTTTAGCTATTTTCCCGCTTTGGCACTCTGAGTGCTTTAGCACCATCGGCGTGTTGTCTCAACATGCCCCAGAGGGCAGGAAGCCCTCGAAGACTCTAACCAAGCTTTCCCGTGTACCCAAGGTTCAGGAGAACGTTTATCATGAAGCGGATTCTGTGGATTGCTCTTCTCTCCCTCGCTGTACCAGCGATGGCATTCGCAGGCAGCACAACTGACTACGGCAACGTCGGCGGCACACTGACCGGAACCAGCGCAGGTTTGACCCTTACCGGTTCAGAGCTTACGTCGATTAACCTGACCACAGGCAATTTGGGAACTGTCAGCTTCTCGACTGGCGCATTGACCAGCGGCAGTTTGGCTGGCTCTGCAACGTTTGCTGCTGGCGGCGCCTTTACGATCGCCGAAAGCGGCGGTTTGGTGTTCAATGGCACATTTAGCGGTCCCGTGACTTGGGCGCTGCAGCCGGGTGTCGGGTCGGGTGGCCAAATGACTTACGTGCTCACGGGAGCGGTCAGCGGCACTTGGTCCAACGGTGTGGCGGTCGTGGGAAATACGGTCCAGATCGCTGTGACCAGTAGTGGGGCATTTAACGGCACGATTAGCTGCAGCAATGGCACCTGTCTTAGCGGCGATACGATCCTCACCAGCTCCGTCCCGGAACCGGGCACACTTGGCTTGCTGGGTACCGGCTTGGTTGGACTCGCCGGAGTTCTTCGGCGTAAGCTGAAAGCCTGACAATAGCTCGTACTTTCAAAAACCCCGCCATGCTGCGGGGTTTTTTCTTTTCTGCCTGTGTTTATAGATCCCGAAGCCCTTATCGTATTACCCCGGTAATCGTAGCCGGGGGATTACCGTTGACGTTGGTGTCTCCCCTGCTTAGATTCACCGATAGGGGGATGTATGAAGGATATTCATGAGGTTCTGCGGCACAAGCAGGCCAAGTATGCCCAGCTGGGCAAGCAGATCGAACTGCTCCAGCAGGTTGCGGAGAAGTTGAGAGAAGTGGCTCCGTTGCTGGCGGAAACCGACGACGATTCAACGGTTTTGGCGGAAGTTGACGATAATTCCGACGCCATGTCGGCCAAAGCGGGAGCGGGAAACGCGCCCAATCAGGCCTCATCGAAACCGCCGCGGCCATCGGCTCCGCGCTGGCCTTAATCTGTTTTTCTAACCGTTAAGTTCGAGCTATGACTCTTCAGGCACTACTTTTTTCGGCGGACGATGCCGCTTCCGATGTCTTGGGCCGGGTACTTCCGTCCCTGGGCATCGCTGGCGAGCGTTCCAGCGATCTCGAGACGGCGATTGCGCGCATCGAGCAGCAGAAGTTCGATGCTCTGCTGGTCGATTTCGAAAATCCGGAAGCCGCCGAAACCATTATTGAGCAGGCCCGACGTTTGGGCTCGGGACATCCGCCGCTCACCGTCGCGTTAGTTTCAGACACTTCGCGCGTGCGAGAAATCCTTAGCGGCGGCGCACAGTTCGTACTTTACAAACCAATCTCGGAACAGAAAGCGCGTGCTGGATTGCGCGCCGCATCCGCGATGCTGAGCCGGGAACGCCGCCGCGCCTACCGGGTTCCGGTACAGGCTCCGGTGGAATTGACGCTTCCTGATACCCGGCACATCGAGGCCATCCTGCTCGATCTGAGTGAAACCGGGATGGACATACTCACGTCCGAAGCTCAGTGCCCGGGGGCTCTGGTCGAATTTCGTTTCTTGCTTCCCGACGGCTCGCTGGAAATCGCTGCGCACGGCCAGGTGGCTTGGGCGAACCCCAACGGCCAAACCGGCGTCCATTTCATTGATATTCCTGAGGACATTCGAGAAGAGTTACGCGAGTGGCTGAAAACTGCCGCCACCACCGCAGGCGCCGGACCCAATGAAACTGTAGCGCACTGCCAGCTCACCGATCTCAGTCTGGGTGGATGCTACCTGAAAACAGATGCGCCATTTCCCGAACGGTCGCTCATTGACCTGTGCCTGAAGACGGAAGAAATGGAAGTCCATACCGAAGGCATGGTGCGGGTCGCCCATCCGAGTTATGGCATGGGAATCGAGTTTCCTTCGCGCACGGAGGAACAACGTCAGCAGGTCACCGAACTCATCAATTCCTTGCGTAGCAGTCCTGAAACCATGTTGGCGTTGAATGTCTCACCCCGTGCATTGCTTGCCGACCTGACGCAATTCGAGCATCCAGGGCAGCATCTCTCGGAATCCGCGAATGAAGCGGCCGATGAAATGGACGATCCGCTTCTCGATCTACTGCGCCGCGGCGCAATGCTTCAGCAAGACGATTTCCTCGCCGAGCTAGGCCGCCAACGAACTCCCGAAGAATTAACCTCGCGTTAGATCCCTTCTCTGTTGTGTTATCTCAAGGCAGTCTTTCCGTGGGCTGCTGATTTGTTTACAAAAGCCTCCCGCGGCAGTTGGCAGAAAAGAAATGCTGGGCAGTATTTTGTGGCGGGCGGGATCGGCAGAGAGAACGCGTTTGCGGGAGCGGGAGGCTTTGGCGAATTTCCGAAGAATCGAAGAACCCGGTTCCGTTTTCACGCTCCGGGTTCTTCAAGTCTTCGTTGGTCTGTTCCACCCCATTGCGAGTACGGTAGCCGATCTCCATTGCGAGATGATTTCGGCAATATTAAATTCAGGTTAATTATGGAAGCGTCGTTTTCCGTATACTGCGTAGCGATCGGCGCATCAGCATACTGAAAACATGCCCTCTTCCCGCTTCTCCGTGCTTGCTGCTCGTTACTCGCTGGTGGCCATAGCCGTCACGGCTCTGGCTGTGGAGATTCCCTTCCTTCATTACGGATTTCCTTCCGGCCACGATGTGGAATTTCATCTCTATTCCTGGCTGGAAGTCTCGGGGCAATGGAAGCAGGGTGTTGTGTATCCGCGGTGGGCGGCACTCGCGCACTTTGGGTACGGTGAGCCCCGTTTTATTTTTTATCCTCCAGCATCGTGGACGCTGGGAGCCGCACTCAGCACAATCTTTCCGTGGACGTGGGCTTCGTGCGTTTACATCTGGGTGGCTCTCATCGCATCCGGAGTATCGATGCATGCGCTGGCCCGCCGGTGGCTTAATTCCCGCGATGCTCTCTTCGCCGCATGTCTCTACACCGCAAACCCATATCATCTTCTCATCGTCTATTGGCGAAGTGCGTTTGCCGAACTGCTGGCCAGTTGCCTGCTGCCTTTGCTGCTGCTGCTAATTTTGAAAGCGGCAGAGAAAACCGGGCGAGAGCGGTGGCAGATCGTTGCTCCGTTGGGCCTGGTGCTGGCAACGGCGTGGCTTACCAACGCGCCAGCAGCGGTGATGATTCATTATTCGTTCGCGTTGCTGGTTGTCATTCTTGCCTGGCGGCGGCGTTCGCCTAGCCTATTGCTGGTAGCGGCTGCGGCAGTAGTGGTCGGCGCTTGTTTGTCGGCGTTTTATTTGCTGCCGGCGGTGTACGAACAAAAGTGGGTTCATATTGCGGAGGCCGTTTCGCAGGGATCGCGGCCTCAGGATAATTTTCTCTTTGTTCACACCACCGATCTCGACCATGACGCCTTCAATCGCATTGTTTCCTGGATCGCGGTCGCAGAGCTATTTGTGACGCTCTCCACTCTTGCAGCGGCGAAACGCTGGCGCGCGGAACGGCGAGACTTCTGGTACATTCTGGCTGCCTGGGCCGGCATAAGCGGCGTCCTCATGTTCTCGCCCACCAGTTTCCTCTGGATGCATTTACCCAAGTTGCAATTCATGCAGTTCCCGTGGCGCTGGTTGCTCTGCGTTAGCATGATTTTCTCGGTGGCAGTGACTATTGGTCTCCCGCGGTGGTGGTCCCGCCTCATTGTGTGCTGCGTTATGTTGTCGGTTATTGCAATCGCGTGGAACCGTGTTCAAGGGCCGTGGTGGGACAATACAGCCGACCTGCGCGAGATGCAGGACAACAGGGCCACGGGCGTGGGCTACGAAGGTACGGACGAATACACTCCGGTTGGCGCAGATCCCGCGGTCATCGACAAAGACGCGCGGCGAGTTACGGTTGATGGTGATGCGCATGCGGCTATTCATGTCTCTCTTTGGAACGCGGAATCGAAATTGTTTACCGCCGAGATGACGGCACCCTCGAACGTTGCCGTGCGTTTGTTTAACTATCCTGCGTGGCGCGTCGAAGTGAATGGCAGAGAAGTGAAAACTGGAGCAAAGCAGGGTTCCGGTCAAATGGTGGTTCCGTTGGACGCGGGACCGAATCGTGTACAAATCACGTTCATCCGCACGTGGGATCGAAAAGTTGGCGGTTGGATTTCGGTGGTCACTGCGATGGCAATGCTGGTGTGGGTGTTCTTTGTCCGAAGGACAACGAACGCGCAGCGAGTTCAGGCATGAGACGAATCCTCATCGCTACTTCTAATCCGGGCAAGCTCCGAGACTTCGCAGGGGCCGCTGCGCGTCATGGCGTGGAAGTCGCGGCAATCCCAAACTTCTCTTCCCTGCCTGCGGTCGTCGAAGACGGCCTCACCTTCGAGGCCAATGCAAGAAAGAAAGCAGAGGAATATAGCAGGCACGTTCCGGGAGAAATCGTGATTGCCGACGATTCGGGGCTGGAAGTTGATGCATTGCAAGGCGCGCCTGGCGTTCATTCAGCGCGCTACGCCGCTGACGAGCCCCATAAGGCAGACACGAATACCGATGACGAAGCCAATAACACCAGGCTGCTGCGCGAATTAAAAGATGTATCTCCGGAGAAACGCACGGGGCGATTCGTCTGCGTGCTCGCCGCCGCTCGCGACGGCAAAATGCTGGCCCTCTTTCGCGGTGAAGCAGAAGGAATGATTCTTGAGGCGCCGCGCGGCACAAACGGTTTCGGTTACGATCCATTCTTCTATTTTCCGCAAATCGCTAAGACCTTCGCCGAATTGAGCGCCGAAGAAAAATCCCGGTTCAGCCATCGGGGCGCGGCATTTCGCCAGTTGCTGGACTGGTATGCGGGTCTCTGAACAATCAAAACGGCTCAGTCATGCAGGACGCAAAAGCTGTCGAGCTCCGCTCGACGGGACAGCCCCTTCGGCCCCGCTGAGGGCTGGCGAGGGCGGCTGTCCCCACAGAAGTATCTGGAAGCTCGCCTTGACTTCGCTTCCACTGCAACAACATAATAAAAGGTTCTTTCTTCTTACTCGAACTCATAAGGAGCTTTCGTGGCGTCAGTCAGTTCTACTGCTCCCACCGAAACGCCGGTCGCAGCGCACGGCGTGGCTCCGTTGCGCGCTGGGCAGGGTACTTCTTTTGTGCTGCGGCGGCTGCATTCGCTTTCCGGCATTGTGCCGGTGGGCGCATTTCTGTTTGAGCATATTTTGGTGTCCAACGCCACGGCGATCGGCGGTCCTGATGCCTATGCTAAGCAAGTCGCGTTCTTAGGTGGACTGCCGCTGGTTTTTTTCCTTGAGCTTTTTGGAATCTGGCTGCCCATCTTGTTTCATGCGCTTTACGGCTTTTACATCTGGTATCGCGGGGAT